>JGI20213J14113_1000036_pt1 | contig 24635 bp, 22 predicted proteins | sample WetSurMetagenome_3_FD_14113 | JGI IMG/M metagenome (IMG submission 14113) | reverse complement strand
TAAATTGACTGATACTTTGAAGCCTCCTCCATATTCTGACTATAAACCAGAACTGATATTGAAAAGACCAATAGAAGAGAAAAAAGATATTTAAACATAGTAAGCCTCCAAAAGTTTGTTGATGATTTTTGTTGACGGATATTTAACTCAATCCGTGTGGGTTGAAAATAAAATTTATTTGCTTTAAATCAAGTATAGTTATTAAGCTACTAAGTGGTAAACAATTTTCGGGGCACTGAAAGCAGAGCGAAGCAAACTGTGATTCTTGATGCCGGATGGCGAATGTCATTGCGAGGAGTCTGTAGGACGACGAAGCAATCTCTGATCCTGGAAGCCGGATACCAGATTCCTGATGCCTGATAAAGAGCAAGATTAAGAATTAATACCAACCTCCCACCATCATCTCCCAATTCCACATTTCAATTATTAAAAATGCAGAAGTAATTTTCGGTTGATAAAAATAAATTAACATACTCCCGCGAGACTAAATCTCCGGGAGTGACCTGAAGGGAAATTAATATGAAAATAATATTACTTCTTCTTTGCTCTTTCTCCTCTTTGCTGATCTCACAAACAAATAAAAATTCCTTTGGAATCTCTCTCTCCGGTTTTGTTAAAACGGATATCTTCTATGATACAAGACAATCTGTAACATTAAGGGAAGGACACTTCCTGATTTATCCGCAAGATGAAAATTCAGATGTCAACAACAATGATATTAATGATAAATCATCATTCAATATACTTTCTATACAATCGCGAATTAACGGGAAAATAACCGGTCCCGAAGTAATTGGAGCAAAACCATGCGCAGTACTCGAAGGCGAATTCTTCGGAACTTCTGATCCTGATGTAAACGGATTCAGACTGCGGCATGCATTTGTAAAGCTTGAATGGGAAGAAACAACATTGCTCGTTGGACAGACCTGGCATCCAATGTTCATTGTTGAAATGTTCCCCGGAGTTGTATCTTTTAACACGGGTGCACCGTTCCAGCCATTCTCAAGAAACCCGCAGATCAGGTTCACTCATTCATTTGATAAAATAAAACTGATTGCTGTGGCTGCCAGCCAGCGTGATTTTTCCAGCAACGGTCCAAATGGTTTTACAAGTATGTATTTGCGTAATTCTGTTGTGCCGAATCTTGATGCACAGGTGCAGTATTCAAGCGATAAATTTTTTGCGGGTGCGGGAATTGATTATAAGCAGCTTACACCCAGAATTGTTACGACTGAAAATATTAAAACCGAAAATACAATATCTTCGCTGGCTTTTACTGCTTTTGCCAAACTCAGTTTTGAACCGGTTACTTTCAAATTACAGGGTGTTTATGGCGGTAATCTTGCAGACTATATTATGCTTGGCGGATATGCGGTTAAATCGTTGGACTCTCTCACCGGTGTTGAAGAATATACTGCATTAAAGTGCTTATCGATTTGGGGTGAAGTTGCAGTTGGTAAGGATATTGAGTATGCTGTTTTTGTGGGATACACAAAAAGTCTGGGAGCCGGTGATAATGTTGCCAGCGCATATTACGGCAGAGGAACAAACATTGAAAATGTTTTTCGTATTTCGCCAAGAGTGCAGTTCAACTTTAGCAGCTTAAGATTCTCAACCGAGCTTGAATATACTTCTGCTGGTTACGGAACGCCGGACAATCTTAATAAAGGGAAAATAGACAACGTAAAAACTTTTACGAACCTCCGGATTCTTGTTGCCGTTTATTATTTCTTTTAGTAAGATGATGTAACGGTACGACCGATTCATTCTTGTATAAAGTCTTTGCGAAGATGCCGGAGGACGACGAAGCAATCTCTGATTCTGAATGCTGGATACTGAATGCCCGATTGTCATCCTGAGCTTGTCGAAGGATGAACGTTATGATGCCAGGTTCCGGATAACGGATGCTTGCCGCTGGTAAAGGCACTTATACTTTTAAATCTCAAAATCTGAAAAGAATCAGCAAATTCAGTTCAATATAAAATGGATTTATTGTTAATCCAGTAGATTCCTCGAAAGGTTTGGCATTCCACTTATTTATTCCATAAAATGTTTTCATTTCAACTGCAAACTCAAGCCAGCTTCTGTGCGCTGACTGGGACATCCCCAGCCATGTTAATCCAGCTGCGAAACTCACGCTGCCTCCTTCTGATTCACCCTCTGTATTAATATCTGTGGTAAAATAATTTCCGCTGTAGTATAATCCCGCTGCTAAATATGGCAAGAAGTCGCCAAAAATGATTTCCGGAAATTCACGTTTAAAAACCAGTCCCAGATTACCAAAAAAGAAATCGGCTGTAACCTTTTGTGTGCTTTGTATGGTAAGATCTGTTCCATTACAAACATCCATACAAATTCCAATACTGGAATATGAATTAAATAAATACCTGGCATAAGATATCCTGATTGAATAAAACTCACCCCCGCTGACATCTCCCGGAATATTAAAAAGGTTATAGTTTAAAGGACGTGCCTTCCCTATTACCAGCTCAATTTCATTCTTTTGCGGATTATCTAAAATATTCTTTTTAATCTGTATATCTGGTATATCATTTTTATCCACGCTTTGAGCATATAATGAATATGATACTAAGAATAGCAGTACCAGTACATTCAATGATTTCATAATCTTTCCCTTTTCCTGATACTTAAATAGTAAAAAAATATTTGGATGTGTCATTAATTTGTAAAAAATAAGATGGTATTTTCGTATTTCTTTTCGGGCAGGTTACCAACTAATAACAAATGTAAACAGGTTGCTTTAGCTCCCGAAGAGGCTTCTTTGAAAAAAAATATCGAATATCGAACTTTAAATTTTGAATATCGAATTTTCTCCTCTCGCTTCTAACCCCTTGCTTCTTGCCTCTTACATCAAAACCTCAGAAAATAATTATGAATAAGTGAAATGACGTTACTAACTTTACCAAACACATTTCTTTAAATGCTGGTGTCACGGTACGACCGCGACACCCCGGAAAATGATAAAAAGATTTATTAAACAACTATGATAACTTGTAAAAACTGTAACAATCAATTTGAAGGACAGTTCTGCAATACCTGCGGACAAAGCGCAGATACACAACGACTGGATTTTAAATTCCTCTTAAAAAATCTCCACAAAAATTTTCTTAAATATTTTCATAAAGGAATTTTCTATACTTCCCGCCAGCTTTTTACAAGACCCGGACATTCTATCCGGGAATACATTGAAGGCAAGCGCGTACAGCATTTCGAACCGATTGGTTTGCTAATAACATTCGCCGCTTTGTACGGTTTGCTCTATCATACCTTTGATATCAATATGTTTTCGGGACTCTCAGATAATACTCTGGACGGAAAGTTAGACTTCAGAAGTGCGGGCAACTGGATTGCCGATCATTTTTCTTTGGTGACGCTTCTTTTCATTCCGGTTTATTCGATAGGTTCGTTTCTATCATTCAGGAAACAGGATTATAATTTTTACGAGCACATTTACTTAAATACTTTTCTAGCCAGCCAGAGACTGCTGTTAAGGATTGCAACTTTTCCACTGCTTGTAATTATAGATAGAACTGAAAACATTTTCCTTTTCAGAGATCTGTTTATCCTGGCAGATATAATATTGATGGTCTGGAGCTACACACAATTCTTTAATAAAGTTAAAAGAATTAAAGCAGTTCTTCTCAGTGTACTATGCTATGCAATATTCTTTGTGATTTTGATTGGGCTGATAACGGTAGTTGTTGTTTTGCTATGAATATGAATTGAAAGTAAGAGAGTTGTAAGGAGGTGAGATGATTCACTATCATCCTGAATTAATTTCAGAATCTTAGACTTAATTATTTTTTAATTGACCAAGAAATTCTTGAAAGATTTTCTCCTTCTTTTGGTTTTCTGAAAACAAAAATGTATTCGTGCATAATTAGACGGACTTTATATTTTCGAGTTCTTCTAAATACCTAAAAATTCTTTAAAGCTTTTGAACTTAAATGGATTTGAATAGTATTGATCTAGCATACTATACTCACAAAATGTCACTCTGTTTTTTAGTTCTGCAAAAATGCTAAGCTTTATAACTGACAAGAATTGTCTATATCTGACAGCATCAGATACTATAATCATATCAGTTGAAAAATCTATAAGCTCATAAAACTTAGTAAGTGAATTTTTAAAATCAGTACTGTTTTCAACCTCAAAAACTACACTGGGAAAATGTCTTTTGTTTATCCAAATGACATCAATACTCCTAATATTTTTTATTACATCAGAATAAGTAAATTGAGGCAGTGCTGATAACGACGCAATATCCTTTAATGTTTTATTGAGGAATGGTCTGTTTTTATCTTGAGGGGGAATGTATGTGTTGTATTGATTAAGAATTCCAATTTCAGAAATAATTCCTTGATAATAATAATGTGTGTATTTCTTCTCTTTATCAAAATTCTTCTTTTGCTCAGCTATTAGATTTAATATATCGGAAGGTAATTTCTCTTTATAGGTGTTTAAAGCCCATAATCCCGGTTTAATTCTGAAAAAAAATTTATCGTTTTGGACAATTCTTCTAATAGTAGCAAATGGAGTTTTAGTTTTCCAATCTTTGACTTCAACTTTTTGATATAGCTGGGAGAGGGTGGCAAAACCACCAAGTCGCTCCATTGCTTCAATTACAGCATCCCGTTGATTCAATTGTGAATTCCTAAAAAATCACCGATTGTTTCGTTATCATAGCTCTCTATTATTCTACCCTTAAGAATAATTGTAAGCTCTTCGCCATCATAATTCCATTCATCAAATTCTTCGGTCGTCATAGAAAGCCAATGCTGAATTTCATCTAATCTTATTTGCTCATTTAATTCTCCAGACATATAAATTTCCTTCTTGCGGACAAATATAACGGAGATAATAATAAAATTGAAGATACTAAGCAGTTAATTTATCCTGATCTTTCACTTCAACCACGATCTTCCATATTCTAAAGGCGGAACATCGCATACGGCAGAGAACGTTAAAATACTTTGAGCCAAGCATAATCTACAGAAGTCCAACAATATTTTAAGTTTCCCACCTATTTTCTTTTCATAGATTCCGGCTCTTCGGCCGGAATGACAACATTCTTTCCTGCTGGTGTTTCTTAGTTAATAAAGTCTTAAACTTTTTTTTATTTTTGCCGCATTATGATTGGAGCAATAGCAGGAGACATAATTGGTTCTGTTTATGAGTTTGACAATTTCAAACCAGAAATTGATTTCCCACTATTTAAAGAAACATCAGAATTTACAGATGATACTGTTCTTACAATTGCATTGGCAGATAGTATTTTGACAGGAATAGACTACAAAATAAAGATTAAAGAATATGCAAGACTTTATTCAAATTGTTCCTACGGAAGCTCATTTGTAAGATGGGCATTTGGCTCAAACAACAAACCTTACAACAGTTGGGGTAACGGTTCGGCTATGAGAGTAAGTCCTGTTGGATGGGTTTTTAACGATATTGAAACTGTCCTATCTAAAGCAAAAGAAAGCGCTGAAATAACTCACAACCATCCCGAAGGAATTAAGGGAGCGCAGGCAACAGCTCTTGCAATTTTTTTATCAAGGACGAATGGAGTAAAAAAGGAAATTAAAAATCAGATTGAAAAAAGATTCGGTTACAACCTGGATTTTGATCTTGAGACCTTAAGAAAGAACTACACCTTTAATGAAAGTTGCCAGGGAACGGTGCCTCAGGCAATTTACACATTTCTAATCTCGGATAATTTTGAGGACTCAATAAGAAAAGCAATATACATCGGAGGCGACAGTGATACATTAGCCTGCATTAATGGCTCTATCGCCGAGGCATATTATAAAGGTGTGCCGGAAGAAATTAAAAAAATGGTTTTCAAAAAACTTGATGCTCTTCTTACAAGGGTTGTTAAAGAATTTTCTGATAAGTTCATTAAATACTAATTGCATCTTAATAAGATATTATCCTTTCCAACGATTTTCTTTTCTTAGATTCCGGATTCCCGCAATACGGTAAAGGCAGGGCCGGAATGACAGCACAAATATTAATTCCTTTTCATTGATCGCTCCTCTCCTGAGTTTTCTCAAATCACATAAAAAGAAATGCGTCAAAAAAATTCTGCAAAACGGAGAGTTAAAAAAGAAAATCTGTCTGAGTCCCGACCTTGTCGGGAAGAGTTATTTTCTTTTATCGTAGTGAAGCAGAATTTTAGCATTTATTTTTCAGTGAATGTTCTTTTGATACTTTTCTTGCGTCAAGAAAAGTATGAACAACCTACAGCTGCTAGAAGTGGATTCCGGATTAAATCCGGAAGAACAAAGACAGGTAAAAGAATTTCATTTCATAAAAAAAGCCTTCCGTTCTGCAGAAAGCTTCACAAACAAACTAATTAAATTAACTAAACACTAATTGCCGGTGTCTGATCAGCTTTCTTGTTCATTTCGGTTTGTACTATAAACCATACTGCCGGTGAGAAGACCAGCCACAAAACAAACAGCAGCCATTTGTTAAAATGATCTGAAGAAATTTTTTCATACAGCTCAGAGAACTTATAGTACACCCAGATATTGGCAATAGGAATGAAAAGCAGAACAGTCCACAGCCCGGGAGATGCTTCAGTATCCTTTCCGACAAATTTCATTTCTTCTGAAATTTTATAAAACCAGTAGATTGCGTAAATGCAAAGAGTAATAATCATCAGACCGATCTGTCCGGCCATATTTCTTTTTTTAATCATTTTAATTCCTTTCCAATGTGATTAGAAATATTGAGACTCATCTTAGTTAAAGTTAACCATCTTCCTGATGAATATAAATAAGGAGTTTATCGTTTCGCGTAAATCTTCCTATCTTAACTAATATTAAAAAAAATATTGAGGCCTTATGACAAAGTTGCATTCCTATCATTCAGTTCTTTCCGTCGGATTACTGATATTTATTTTAGTCGGTTCATTTTCCTGCAACGAACAAAAAGATGTTCAAGTTGATGAGCTAGTTGGAGCGTGGAAAGGACGGGTTCAATTTAAAACTGGTGCATATGCTGGAATTACAGATTTTGAATTTATGTATGTCTTTAACTCCGGCGGAACGATAACGGAATCATCCAATTACGATGGCGTGCCTCCTACTCCACCAGCTTACGGAATATGGAAGAAAGCCGGCGAGAAAGAATACGAATCCCATTATGAATTCTACTGGAATAAAGTTCCGGCATCATATGAAGAACTTGCGAAATCTGGCGGGTTTCCAAATGCCGGATATGGAGTTCTTTCAGAAAAAATTATTCTTTCGGTTGACGGAAAATCATACAGTTCAATAATAAAATTTAACCTGTTTGACCAGTCCGGCAAACAAACTGTTTCTAATGAAGAAGGCACAGTAAAAGCAAAGCGAATCGAGTTTTAATGTAAATGATTCGCAAACAATTAAAGAGCATACAATGAAATTCAAATGGTTTACAAGAAAAAGAATTTTGTTTATCCCTGATTCAATTGTCGGATGGCTTATTGCGATAGCAGCTTTTTGTTACTGCGTTTATCTTTTCATTGATATTGACAGCCGTTCGCATTCTGTAAGTGACACATTAATTAATTTTGTTTTCAATGCTTTAATGGTTGCGGTGGCTTATTCAATCATTGCTTTTCTTACAAGCAAGGAAAAGCAAGCAGAAAAATAGGCGGCGTTAAAATTTATTCTTCTGGCTTGTAATCCCTCAGCGGAAAGTAATTTTTACTACATTCTGTCTTTTTATTCTCCGACCATAGAATTTTAATTCTCTTACACATAACTTAATTCATTAAGATTATTTAATGAAATTTTAACCCCTGCTTAATTTTCCCTTCGTATATATCGTATATCAAATTATTTGTTCAATAACTCAAGGAATAAAAATCAATGAAAATGCTTTTGAGAATTATAATGCCAAACGAACCCTTCAATGCGTTAATTAAAAAAGGAACGGTTGGCAAGGTGTTGGAGAAAATTCTGTCTGATTTAAAACCGGAAGCCGTATACTTTACTCTTACAGATGGCGAAAGAAGCGCACTTATGGTGGTGAACATTAATAAACCGGGCGATTATGTTAAATATGCAGAACCTTTCTTTTTACAGTTCGATGCAGAGATTAAATATGATATAGTAATGAGTCCTGAAGAATTGAAGAATGCAGGAATTGAAGAGATAGGAAAAAAATATGGTTAAGCCCGGATAAAAATTCATTTCGCAAAAAATATCGCAGCCCGAAGGTATTTAACCAATAGATCCGATAGTAATTTTACCTGCGGGCTGCAACGATAACCTTTAGATTCCTTTCTTATATGAGATTGCTTCTCCCGGCAATTGTCAAATTGAAATCCAAGTTATACATCTAATTCCTGAAGTTATTTACATTTTAAAATGCTAATACCGGTTTTGTGCAGTAACCGGACTCATAGTATTTTAGTACAAATAAACTATTTGAAGGCCGGTCATTTTGATCAGAACTATCACCGATATAATTGCAATCATCACGGTAGCCCAGCTTATACTATTTGCAATTTTTCTCATCAGTACGAAAAAGGACCGGGGTTTTGATAAAATTGTTCTTGCCCTTTTCTTAATCTCCAATGGATTTTTTATTCTGAACTTTCTCGCTTTCAGTTATTACAAGGCAATTGCAGAATACACACTCAACACTTTTTTCATCGGTGGAACATTCGGGTTTCTTTTTGGTCCGCTTCTTTATTTGTACACTAAAGCTGTGACAGATGGAGAATTCAGATTAACAAAAAATCATTTCCTGCATTTTGCTCCTTTCATCATTGCCTTCGGCTTAACTATCTACCGTTACCAGCTGCAGCCAGACGAAACAAAGCTGGAGTTGTTCAAAACAGGACTGTACGGAAGAACTGGCGGGGTAATATATTTTTCGCTGATGCAGCTTGTTACATTAATATATCTTGCAATGGCGCTCGTATCTGTTCGCGGGAAAAATCAAAGTCTTAAATCTTATTACTCGTCTTTAAAAAAAATAAATTATGATTGGCTGAAACTGGTTGTATCTGCATTCCTTTTTATGTGGATTGTGGATTTGACCGGCTGGATCGCTTACAGGTTAAACGTTAGTACGAATGAATCAAGATACCTGCTTGCATTCATTTCGCTGTTCATCAATTTTGCTTTTGCCAATCTGCTTATACTTAAAAGCCTTCGTCTACCGCAACCGGCGAACAGTATTGAAAAGCATAAATATGAAAAGTCTCCTTTAACTATTCAGACTAAGAACGAAATACTTGCAGGTCTGGAAAAACTTATGTCTGAAGAAAAACTGCATCTCAACTCATCGCTGAATCTTGGTGATGTGGCACAGAGGCTTTCTGTTGTTCCGAGATATCTTTCGCAGGTTATAAACGAGCTGAAAGGACAAAACTTTTACGACTTCGTGAATAGTTACAGGATTGAAGAGGCAAAAAAAGTCCTGAGCGATCCTGTATATAATGAAGAAAAGATTCTCTCTGTTCTTTATGAATGCGGATTTAACAGCAAGTCGGTTTTTAATACCGCGTTTAAGAAATATACCGGTCTAACACCTTCGGGGTACCGCAGAAAATTCAGGAAAAGCGCATAAACATTTCCGCAATCAATATCTTCATCAAACACCGCTTATTATGGTTTTTTAACCGCTGATTAAAGATTCGGGTTCGGATTCATGTTTCAGGCCGATTTCCCTTATCATACAGATTATTTTTGCACCTAAAAAAGGAGTCAATATGAAAACTTATTTCACTTTACTGGTAATATTCATGGTTGCAGCAACCGGCTACTCAACTAGAATACATGTTCCTCTGGATTATCCCACAATCCAGCAGGCAATTAATGCAGCACAGGATGGGGACACGATACTTGTTTCGCCGGGAACTTACACCGAAAATATTAATTTCCTCGGAAAAGGGATTGTCCTTACAAGCAATTTTATTTTTTCTCATAATCTTGATGATATTAACAATACGATAATCGATGGAAGCAGTCCGTCCGATCCCGATACTGCAAGTTGTGTATTAATGTATAAGCCAAATAATTCCTTTTCGGATGATTCATCTGCGACTTTAATTGGATTTACAATTACCGGGGGAAAAGGAACTGCATGGAATGATGAACATAATTTGGGTAGTTATTATAGAGAAGGCGGAGGAATATTAATTCAGTATTGGGCACCAAGAATAAGGTTCAACATCATCCGTGATAATGAAGCTTACGATAAAACCGGACTTGTCAGTGCCGGAGGCGGTGCGATCAGATGCGGCGATGGAAATCCGCTCATCGAGAACAACATCATTCTTCACAACCGTGGTCGTTACGGCGGCGGAATTGTTTTTAATTATTCGGGCGGAGTGATTCGGAACAATATCCTCGATGGAAACTCCGGGGGTGAGGATTATGCAGGAGGAGGATTATGGATTCTGGGGAACAGGTTTGACAACAGAATAAAAGTAATTGAAAATAATGCGATAATTCATAATACTTCTGTTCTGCCGGGAGGCGGCGTTTTTCTCTGGGGCTCAACAGGAAATTATATAAGAAATAATATCATCTGGGGAAATTTAGCGCCGTCAAATTCGCAACTGAGAGTTCAGTCCAGCCAAGCACAAATAGTTTATAATGATATTGATGGAGGATATGCCGGGGAAGGGAATATTAATTTAGATCCTGATTTTATTTTACCCGGATTCTATTTGAATGACACTTCCCCCTGTATTGATGCCGGTAAAGACAGTCTTGCATTTAATGATATTGAAGATCCGTTGAATCCAGGTTTTGCTTTGTGGCCGTCAAAAGGAACAACAAGAAATGATATGGGGGTTTACGGCGGACCTAATTGCTCAGATCTTCCTGAAATAACAACATCTGTCGATGATGATATAACTTCCGAACCTGACGGTTTTATGCTTTTTCAGAATTACCCCAACCCGTTTAACCCGAGCACAAGTCTTCAATATGCAATAGGCAGTCGGCAATTTGTAACTTTAAAGGTATATGATTTATTAGGAAGAGAAGTTGCAACACTTGTTAATGAAGAAAAAGAACCAGGGGTTTATGAAGTTGAGTTCGGCATTGTAGGGACAAGTCGTGACTTGTCCTTAACAAGCGGAGTATATTTTTATCATCTTAACGCTGGCTCATTCATTGAGACCAAAAAGATGATACTCCTCCGTTAAATATTTTGAGTGCGGGCGGGTTTCCTAATGCCGGCTACGGAGTTCTCTCAGAGAAAATTCCTCTTTCAGAAGATGGAAAGGCATATAGCTCAACAATTAAATTTAATTTGTTTGATCAAACCGGAAAGCAAACTGTTTTTAATGACGAAGCAACCTCAGAAGCAAAACGGATGGAGTTCTAAAAAAATCGCAGCAGATAATTATTTCTTCAATAGGCTCTGGATTCCGCCTTCACTTTGTTCCGGCGAAGCAGGGCTGAAACAACTGCACAGCTTTCTTCGATGTAACTTTATTGCTGAGCAATCATTAGCCCTGCCGCTTCAATAATGAGCGGCAGGGTAAAAGCAGCAGCTAGCATGGTATATTGAAATACTGAAGTATCTCGCAGTAGTCAAATCCGAGGGATACCATAAGGTCTATGATTTCCTGGATTCCCAGACTTAAATGATTTCTTAATACGCTTAATATTTCATCAATATTGTAGCCGGTATTGTATAGAACAGTAACTATCTGCTGTACAGTAAAATTGTAAATATTCTTAAGCACATCGGCTGATTTTTCAGCATTTGCATTCAGTGTTTTCAAAAGAGCGATCGTCTCTTCGGCAGAATAATTAAAATGCTCTTTTAAAAGAGCGGCAACTTCTTCAAAAGTGTAATTTAAATTAATTAGCTCGGCAGCGATCTGGCTTACCTGGAAGTTCAATTCTTCAAGCAGTGCTGACGCCTGAAAAACTGTAAGGTTGTATAGTTCTTTGAGCACGCGCAATGCTTCATTAACAGGGTAACCATTTTCAGCAAGGAACTGCATTACTTCGGCTGCTGTCCGGTTATAAATTGATTTGAGCACTCCGGCAATTTCAGCAGCGGTGAGTTCTGCATTAAGTATAATTTCTTTAATGTCTTCCTCGGTCAAAGAAAAATGATTTTTTAAAAGTCTTATGATTTCCGTAACGTCTACGCCGGGACCTTTCAGAATCTCCAGTATTTCCTTGGGCAGTTTGTCATAAAGATCTTTTAGAATTAATACTCTGCTTTCGAGCTCTTCCACCTTTTGTATAAAATATTTAAGATCAGCAGGTTTTAATTTTAGCTCTGCTGCGTACTCTGCAAGAATTAATTCTGCAACATCAGAAACTATTTTATTTGTAATTATTTCAATTAATATTGGCTCTGCCAGTCTTGGATTGTAATCGTAAGCAAGATGAATTGCTTTGGTCACATCCCCGGCTGAGTAGCCGACGCTATATAATGATTTCAGCAAAATATTATCCTCAAAAGAAAATTCTCCTTTGATTGTTTTGGCGGCTTCAACGACATTCACCCCTTGATTATAAAGTTCTGCCGACCTGCTGTTAAGTTTTTCATTCTCCGGTATGTTCGAATTGGTCGGTGCTTCGTCCTCACCGCATCCTGCCAGCATGAGAACTAAAAACAATGCGGTTAATAAGCTTATATATTTCATTTTTACACTCCTTTTGTTTGTGAAACTTGTTCCCAATCTATATAACAGCGGGAGCGGTTATGTCATAAAGATATCAGGATGCTGTAAAAGAGTTGTAATAATTCTGAAGGTAAAGAGTATTGCTGATCTCCTATCTACGTGTTCTCGTAAAAATTAATTCTGTCAATATTAAATCATGTGAAAAGAAATGCGCCTGACTGCCGGTAAACCCATACTTCTCCATTGGAGGAAAAGAAGGGGTGGATCTGGAAATTGCTTCATTGTTGAATTTATCCAGATTAATATCAGAACTGCTCGCAAAGTCAATGTGGAAATAGATTCCGGATCGGAGTTCGGAATGACAGGCCTAGGAAGTGTTGTCTCTCTTCGACGAGCTCAGAGTGACAACTATGATTTTCGTTTACGTATGTTTTGCTAATTTACCAGGCGTAACCGATATCAAACCTCAAAGCGGGTGCGAAACCATCATAATCATCAAAATCTTCATCATCACTTTCACCCGTAAAGAAGTAATAATCTGCACCAATACCAAGACCAAGCGCAAACTGGTCACCGGGAAACCACTGCCAGCCAACCAATCCGCCTACGGAAGTTATCGAAAGCGTTTCGTCGCTCACATCGTCTGTTAAGCTGTTATAAGAAACGTTCGGAGCGATATAAAATCCCCGCAAATTTTTTCCTGTTGGATAAATCCTGACTTCCGCATTTACACCAAAACCGCTTATATCTTTTGGTGTCGGAAACTGAATGCCTCCGCCGATTGCAGCACCATCGCCTATTTTATGAAAGTATGAAATGTTATAGAAGAGTAAAAACTTTAGAGGGTTGATTACTATCAAACTGCTGCGTGGCGTAATATCTTCAGTTTCTGAGATGGTGACGGATTCGGTATAAATTGTGTCGCCTGTTTCCGGATCAATCGTCCATTTTTTTTCACCGGTCTTTTCCTGCCCGTATACGGATGTGAGAAGTGCAAATGCGATTATCATAGTTATTGATAGATTCTTCATTGTAGCAATTCCTTTTAATTTATGGTTATGAAATTTACAAAGGCATAGTATACAAGTGAAGTGCCATTTTAATGCTGACCTATGAGCGGTCATCAGAAAGGATGAATGAGATCGCTTCTAAAATTTTACTCTTTGGAGAACAACTTACTATACAGTGCGTGAATAGTATATCGCACAAAAGCACTTACAATAAATATTTTATAGTAAAATAATATTTAAAAGTTAAACTCACCGTGTTTCATAAAAACCTTGTTTTTGCCTTCGGCATAACTTATCTCTATTGTGGGTTTATAAAACAGATAATCCCTGTGGATCTTTGAGTAGTTGTTGCCCCCGCCCGTGAAGTCAGCATTATTTCCAAAAGCTATGTGTGCTGTTCCAAGAGATTTTTCATCTTCCAGCATATTACCTGTTATGCGCGCACCAGGATTAACACCAATCCCAAGTTCGCCAATTACCATAGCGTCCTTATCAACATCTTGAAGAACAGAAATTCTTTTTACCAAGTCAATATTATCACTCTCAAATTTTGTAATTCTGCCCTTGCTCACATAAACTATTAACGGGTAATTAAGCACTCCAATATCTCCAATGCTTGCATCGAAAACAACTATTCCATTAGCCTCGGTTTCAATCGGTGCGCAATAAATTTCTCCGCAGGGCAAGTTGCAATCCTCGCCCGGTTTTACTCCTATATCTTCAATAAATATTCTGCCTTTAACTCCCAGCAGCAGATCGGTCCCTTTTTCCGTTGTTATGTGAAGACGGTCAGCACGATTGAGTATATTAATAATTTTTCCAGCAGTTGATTTCATCTCTTCGAAATCAATATTAACAGAATTCAGCATCATCTCTTCATTGATGCCCGGCATATGTCCGAGTTTAGCCAGCTTATTTTCTTTTACTTTGAATATCCATTTAATGCGGAAAGCAATTTCTTCCGGATATGCTTTTATAATATTAAGAACTATCGTCTTCCCCGGAAGGAGTTTCTCTAGTCCTGGTGGAATTTCCTGCAAGGGACGCTGGTCGTTTTCTATTTTGTAAAAATCAACCGGGCATCCGTTTCTAATTGAAGCTTTCTCAAAGGCATCGGCTATTGCGGCCGAATGGGCATCTGTTAGTATCAGAACATTATCGCTTTCAGATATTTTGAAAAGATATTCCAATGCGGCAGAAGCAGCAGAAAACATTTTATTATGGTTATTCATCTCTGGTTTAACAGTTTGTTTTTAATCCGACTGTGTAAAACTAAACAAGCTGATAATAATTAATATACAAATGCCGAAAACGGAATAAGTTTTTTACAAATAAGCAGTGATCTTATTCTCCCGGATTCTTTTTATAGATTCCGGAATCAGCTTGAGGTGAACAATTTTATATCACATAAAAAAGCTTTCTGTATTACAGAAGTAATGAAAATATCATTATTTTCTCAAGAGTAATTAAGATATTGAATGAGGAAGTATGATCCGTCCAAAAAATTCCACGATGATTTTTGCAATAGCAGCTTGGGGGTTAGTATTATTTTCTAATCTACTTGTTGCACAAATCAATCCTTCGTATCAGCAGGTTAATAAGCAACAAGCATTTTATTCATCCGATCAGCCGTTTGCATCATACTGGTTTCCGCTGGAAATTTTAAGCTGGTCACCATCAACAGATCCGGATGCACCCTACAACCGCTCAGGGGTTCCGTTAAAAAATAAATATGTTGATACTGTTACTGTCATCAATCCGAACGCGAGAGTCAACGAAGCGAAAGTAACTCCGCTTTCTGCTTTCGCACCAACGAGCGATAATCCATCACAAGGTTCTTTAAACATTAATTATTATTCTTTCAGCTACTGGCAATATGTTAATCGGATTGTTTTCTGGGGAGGATCCGCAGGAGAAGGATTAATACTTGCGCCAAATTCTACTTTAATTGATGCTGCTCATAGAAATGGAGTGAAAATTTTAGGAAATGTTTTCTTCCCACCGACCGCTTACGGGGGTCAATTCCAATGGGTAAATGATTTTCTTCAGAAGAACGGAAATACTTTTCCGGTTGCTGATAAATTAATTGAAGTTGCAGAATATTATGGTTTCGACGGCTGGTTCATCAATCAGGAAACGGCAGGTGGAAATTCACAGACTGCAATTAATATGAGAGAATTCATGATTTATTTCCAGGAAAACTCAAATCTTGAAATTGAATGGTACGACGCAATGACTGAAAATGGAACTGTCAGCTGGCAGAATCAATTGAACTCCTTAAACGACTGGTATTTTCAATGGGGTGACACACTTGTCTCTGAAACTATGTTTTTAAATTTCTGGTGGAGTGCAGCAGGTTTAAATAACTCCAGAACACTTGCACAAAGTTTAAATCGCAGCGAATATGATTTGTTTGCAGGAATAGATGTCGAAGCAAATGGTTACAATTCAAGTATTAACTGGGCAGCTCCTTTCCCAATTGGTCTTCCTCACGTAACATCGCTTGGAATTTACCGGCCCGACTGGTGTTATAATTCATCAACAGGTCTCTCAGATTATTACAATCGTTCAAGCATATTCTGGGTTGGGTGGAATCACGATCCGAGCAACACAACAACTGCAAACAGCTGGAAAGGAATTGCCAACTACATTCCTGCTTTTACTCCAATCACAGAACTCCCTTTCGTAACAAATTTCTGCACAGGACAGGGAAACGATTTTTACATCAACGGAGAAAAATTATCTTATCCCGAATTGTCTGCAACCGGATGGAATAACCTTTCTCTTCAGGATGTTCTTCCAACCTGGAGATGGATTGTGCAGAGCACGGGAACAAAATTAACTCCTGCATTTGATTTTACTGATGCATACTGCGGCGGAAACTGTCTTAAAATTTCAGGTGATCTTACTAGCGATAACCTTATAAAACTTTATAGCGCAAGCGCCCTTGTTTCTTCAGATTCAAAAATCGATATCGCATTTAAAACAGGAAATGTTGGTTTGACAAATATGCAAATCGGATTAGCATTTGAAAATGATCCTTCGACTTTCATTTACTTCGACGCCGGAAATACAACTTCAACAGACTGGGAAATTAAAACGATTGACATAAGTGCTCATAGCGGACAGAAAATTTCTACGATTGCTCTTTTTTTTGTCGGTGGATCTGGAGGCGGATATGAAATTAAAATTGGAAGGCTAAGTTTATACAACGGCACAATCGATATTCCGAATCCCCCAACGAATCTTTACGTAGAAAATAAAGTTGCCGAGCAGGATTTTGTAACATTAAGATTAAGATGGGATCATTCAACAAGTGAAACTTATTATTATAATGTGTTCAGAAGAAACCAGGACAATTCACTTACTTATCTCGGTGGAACAGCAAACAATGCTTACTTTGTGCCGTTTATAAAATATGAACAAGGTGATAGCGCCGTTTCAATTTTAGTTCAGACTGTCGGAATTGAATTGGGAGAATCTGCTTTTGCCGAAACAACATTCGAATGGTTTTCTCCTCCGGGGATTGCAACTAACCCCTTCCCAGAAGATGGTGATTCAATATTAGTCCGCAACCCAACACTTGGATGGACAGCGGGAAACGGATCGACGTTATTCGATATTTATCTTGGAACAACTAATCCTCCTTCGTTTCTAATTAATACAACATCAAATTCATTTCAAACAGAAATACTCAATTCACACACTACTTACTTCTGGCGTATCGACTGTAAGAATCAATACTATACAACAGAAGGAGATGTCTGGACTTTCATAACAGGAAATTCAATTGCAGATACAACCGGTTTTGCTCTTCAGTTTGATGGAACTGATGATCGTCTCGATTGCGGAAATGGAAGTTCACTTCAGATTACAGGAAATAAAATCACTCTTGAAGCCTGGATAAATGTGAATGAATTCAAGAGTCAGCCTTTTGCCGGAAGCGTAATTGTAAAAGACCAGGGTTCGAATAGTTCAGGATATATGATTCGATGCGGAGGAAACGGAATAATTAATTTTAATATTGGAAACGGAAGCTGGCACGAGGTGAATACTCCAACTAATTCTATTCAGTTGAACAGCTGGCATCATGTTGCAGCATCATATGACGGAGCTACGATGAGAATTTATATTGATGGAGAATTGGCTGTGCAATCAAATGCCATATTTACAATTGGTAATGCATCAAACAGTAATTTATTTATCGGTGAGTCTCCCGGTTTTTCCGGAAGAGTTTTTAACGGAAAGATTGATGAGGTGAGAGTATGGAATGTTTCAAGAACACGGTCGCAAATTCAAAGCACAATGAATATTATTCTTACTTCAGAATATTATTCAACAACAGACAGCGGACTTGCCGGCTACTGGAGATTGGATGATGGAGTCGGGCAATCAGCCGAAGATTTGTCTTTCTTCTCAAACAATGCAACACTCGGCACATCGGCAAATCCTGATCTGAACGATCCAGTATGGGTTGAAGCTAATATCCTGATTGTGAGTGTTGAGGATGAAAAAGATAATAATTCCATCCCGGCAAGTTTTAGTCTTTCACAGAATTATCCCAACCCGTTTAATCCAACCACCAAAATAAAATTTACCATCCTATCAGTAGAGACGTCCCGGCGGGACGTTTTTACAACTTTGAAAGTTTATGATATTCTTGGCAATGAAGTAGCAACACTTGTAAATGAAGAAAAGCCTGCGGGCAGCTATGAAATTGATTTTGATGGAACGAAAATTTCGAGCGGCGTTTACATATACAAGCTTAAAGCAGGGTTGTTTACTGATGCAAAGAAAATGATCCTGCTGAAGTAGCGGTTGAATAAAAATTCTGAAAGAGCTCTGCTGATTGGGTGCGCGTCATCGAAATATTTAGTGAGAATCAGTTAAAAAGCCCGGGAACAGACTTCAGAGATTTTGCTGTTTTAATATTTTCAATCCGTTACTATTGTTCCATGGCGGAGTTGGACCCTTAATCCGTGTTGCAGTGAAATATTTCATTTGCTAACTTTGCCAAAATTAAAGTGAGGCTTAAACAAATGAATAAATTTTTAGGATTGCTGGTTATAGTCTTTTCTTTTACCCAGGCACAAACATTTGATTGGGTGAATATCATTCCTTTAAACATTCAAACCAATCCTGCTTACCTGCACAGTCCGGTAACGGTTGATAATTCAGGAAATCCCATCTGTGCGAGACTCGTAAACTACAGAGAAGCTTATAGTCAAACTTATTATGGAGATATTAAAATTGAAAAGAGAAATTCCTCCGGATTGTTATTATCAGAAATCTTAATCATTGGCAAGGCTGATGTTTCTGAATTAATCGTTGACGGAGAAGACAATATTATCTGTATCGGCACTTACAGAGATTCGCTGGTTATTGGCACAACAACACTTATTCAAAGCGATCCCAACCAGAACAGCTTCATTTTAAAAACAGATGGCTCAGGAAATTTTCTCTGGGTAAAAGATGGAACCGAATTTGCACCAGAATTCGGAATCGTTACAGCCTTGGAACTTAAGACCTCAAATAATTTTTTTGTCGGCGTAACCAATTGGGGTACGAACGCAAACATTTATGAGCTGGGCCCCGATGGTGCCGTGGTTTCCATAATCGAACAAGCTTATGTTGAAACTATCAGTGATCTTGATGTTGATATCTCGGGGAATATTTGGGCTACAGGTTTTACTTTTAATGGTCAAGTGTCATTCAATGGATTGGATACTATAGCACCTTTTTCATACAATGACTACGTCGTTAAATATAATTCATTAGGAGCTGCGCAGTGGATAAATTTTATCCAGGATATTACTGCTCAGGATTATAATATCGAAACTGATAATTCGGGTAATGCATATTTAAGCGGAAACCTTTTTGATTCAACAAGCTTTGGAAATTTACACGCAAACGGTCCTCAATGGGTTTATGATTATTTCGTAACGAAAATAGATTCGTTCGGGAATTATATCTGGTTAAGAGAAATTCCTCCGGGTAACACCACTGGTGATGGAACAATCGGTAATTCTAATTTTTTATCCTGCGGTGAAGATGGAGACACTTACATAACCGGATTTTTCAGAGGAGAAATAAATTTAGGAAATGGTGTGATACTTACTCCTGTTGACTACTACGATATTTTCGTAATAAATTATAATGCCAGCGGCGAAGTTCAATGGGCAAAGGCAGCGGGAAGCAATTTGTTCGATCAGGGAAGCGGAGTTGTATTTGATAAAATTGGCAACTGTTATATCTCCGGTCTCGTAGGTGAAAATTCTGTGTTTGACACAATCGCTGTCACCGGGACATCGAACAATCTTTATCTAGCTAAATTAAAATTGGAGAGTGTTGTTTCTGTGGATGATGGATTAATTAATTCTGATGCGGGAATAATGTCTTTTGAATTGGGGCAGAACTACCCGAATCCATTCAATCCATCGACAACAATCAGGTTTGCTATACCCAAAGAATCTTTTACAACTCTTGAAATTTTTAATGCGCTCGGTGAAAAAATATCAACTCTCGTTTCAGAAATTCTATCTGAAGGTGATTACAGGTATAGCTGGAATGCTCTGGGATTTCCAAGTGGAATTTATTTCTACAAACTTCGCTCTGGAACATTTACAGAAATAAAGAAAATGATTTTGATAAAATGACGTAAAGTTTATTTTGGAAAGTTTGGCGGCTTTATTTTGCGGGGATTCAACTGCTATCCAAAGCTAATCTTCGATTATAAATTCCCTGCTGTAGTTTTTCCTATTAAAAAATTTCATTAGCTTGAAACAGTTATGCATTATTCATTATCCTTAAACAACCGAGAGGCTTATGGAAGCTTTTGAAAATGTTCTCACACAAATAAGCGATTTGCTTTGGGGCTATCCCTTAATCATTCTTCTTTTCGGCACTCATCTCTTCCTTACTTTTCGATTAAGATTCATCCAGCGGTTCATAGGCAAAGCTATAAAAATTTCTTTGCGGAGAGACAGGGAAGGCAAGGGTGACATAAGTCAGTTTGGTGCTTTAACAACTGCTCTTGCCGCAACAATAGGAACGGGTAATATCGTCGGTGTTGCAACTGCTGTTGCTGCAGGAGGACCGGGTGCTGTTTTGTGGATGTGGCTGACAGGTGTGTTTGGAATTGCCACTAAATACAGCGAAGCTTTGCTTTCGGTAAAGTATCGTGTAAAAATGCCGGATGGTTCTATGGCCGGCGGACCGATGTATGTTCTAGAACATGGATTAAAAAAGAAATGGCTTGCTGTTTTATTCGCCGCCTTCACTTCAGTAACTGCTTTTGGGATCGGCAATATGGTGCAGGCAAATTCCATTTCAGTTTTGGTGAATGAGTCGTTTCAAATTCCAATGTGGGTGACAGGATTAGTTCTAACTGTGTTAACTGCTGTTGTAATTCTTGGAGGAATAAAATCTATTGCCAGAGTTTGTGAAGGACTTGTTCCCTTTATGGCGATTACATACGTGCTTGGATGCCTGATAATTCTTGGAATGAATCTACAGGGAATTCCTGATACGGTATCACTTATCTTCAACTCTGCATTTACAGGTCAGGCGGCTATTGGTGGATTTCTTGGTGCGGGAATGAAAGAAGCAATTCGTTTTGGAATTGCACGCGGACTTTTTTCAAACGAATCCGGTTTAGGAAGCGCCCCAATCGTTGCTGCTGCAGCTCAAACTAAAAATCCAATTCGCCAGGCATTGGTTTCATCAACAGGAACATTCTGGGATACGGTTGTTGTTTGTGCAATGACAGGATTGGTAGTTGTCAATTCTGGCGAATGGATGAAAGGACTTTCGGGAGCGGCTTTAACAAAACAGGCTTTCAGCGATTTCCATATAATTGGTCCGATTGTTCTGACTCTCGGTTTGCTGACATTTGTTTTCTCCACAATTCTCGGCTGGTCATATTACGGGGAGAAGGCTGCTGAGTATTTATTTGGTAATAAAGTTATTAAGCCGTACCGATATCTTTGGGTTATGTTTGTTATGATTGGCTCGGTTCTTTCATTAAATGCTGTCTGGACATTTGCAGATATCACAAATGCACTAATGGCGTTGCCAAATCTTGTTTCATTAATCTTTCTGAGTAGCGTTATAGTCAATGAAACTAAAAAGTATTTATGGAATGATAATCTTGATGAAGAGGGCGAGTGAACAAATAATTTTTTCTTCTGCAACCTTAAGGAAATAGTTATCCACCCATACAAATTCCTGCCTTTGTCGGAATAACAAGTAAAAAGATTTCCGGTCGGGACTGTACAAACTATAAGAGAAAATAATATCCTATCCTTGAAATTATCCGCATATAACATATAAATGGGATAGCGTTCTGTGCTTATATAGTTTTCCGATAGAAAATAAAAGGAGATATATCATGAAAAAGGCTTTAATAATCGTAGAAAATAAGAACAGCACAAATAAAAAATTTGGCGAAGAGATCGCTAAGTTTTTACTCAACAGAGGACTTTCTACAGAACTTATCCCGATTAACAGCTTTGAACCTAAAAAGCTTGAAGGCGCAGATTACCTTCTGCTAAGTGGCTGGAATAACGGCATTTTATTTTCCCGAACAGATAATGATTGGGTAAGTTTTGTAAAACGACTTCCAACACTAATCGGAATCAAAACTGCATTGTTCGCTACCTATAAGATTTTTCCTGGCGGTATGTTCAGAAGTATGAAAAAATACCTGCGTGAAAAAACTGATAATTTGGCATTCGCATTTAAATCAAGAGATGGTTCACTTTCCATTTCTGATAAACTTGATCTTAATGATTTTATAAGATAGAACATATTGCAAAAAAAATCCCCTCGTATGAGGGGATTTTCATTTCTACTCTACATTGATAAAGAAATTAAAACTACTTCAACTCATTCAGCCACGAGTTTGCAAATTTATGTGCAGCTTCTGTTGTTTCTTTCCCGCCACGGTAGCAGAGCTTCCATAAATTATTTTTTCTTTCATATTCCTGCTTAACAAAAAGAGTTCTATTTTTATCTATTGCAGTTTGTGCACTGAAATCAACATCTTTCGTTTGTTCCAGAAATGATTGAAGCCAGATTTTGATAAGCGACTTTGGGTTGTTAGCCGGATACTTCGACTCCCATTCTTCAATATCTTTTTTGTGTTGTTCCATCTGCTGCTCGTAGCCCATTTGTGAATATTTATCCATTTCGGGACTGTACATTGTATTGTTTGGATCATCTATTGCCTTAAGCTGCTCCTCAAGATATTTTATGCTTTCATCAAACATTGCCTGTTGATCGGCAGGCACTGATGCCTTCGTCGTTTTCATTTCTTCCAGGCTTTTTTTCAGGCTTTCTTTATTTTCTTTTTTTAGTTCCTCCATAGTTTTTGGTTTTTCGGGTGGAGATGGTTTTCTTGATTCTCTGTATTCATTATATCGCTTTTTAAAATCCTCGGTTGATGTAAAGTCTTTTACATATTTGCCAATTACCTCAACCTGTGTGGCACGATCATTTTCTGCAATACTTTTTAGTTCCTTGATTCCAGGGAGATAAAAAGATGAGGAGGAAATATCAGAGAAGATAGTGTTCTTGGCATTATCTTCTGAAAGTTTCATAGTTTGCAGCAGATTCTTTGCTTTATCGTCAATTATTTTGCCCGCGTAAAAACCGGCACCAATAAACAGCATTGGAAGAATAATTAATATTTTTTTCATTACGCCCTCAATAATAGTAAATGTTAAAAATTTAGACTTATGAAAATCATAAAAGTAATAGGATTTACAAAATCATTAAGTAATAAATGTGCTCTCCCAACATTACTTTTAACAGTGAAAACTGTTTGCTTAAAGTAAATATTGCCCTTTCATATAAACTTGATTTCTCTACGTTGCTTTAAGATATATATTGAGAATAGAAAATAATCCAAAACAAGGAGAACACCATGAAAAGATCAATTTTACTTTTCGCGGTTTCCTTAATCCTGCTATTCTCATTCCAGATTCTCCCACAGGAAACGGCAGATCAAAATTCCAAGCAAATGGAGGCGTGCTTCGAGACATTAAAGCGTGGACTAAATTCTGACAATCTCGGTTTACAAGCTGGCTGTGCGTATATGGTCGGCGAGGTTAACTGCCCCAAAAGTGTTATTTGTCTGTTAAAAATTCTCCATAATAGTTCTTCAGAAGAGTTAAGGATTCTTGCGGCATTATCGCTGTATAAAATCGGAGATTCACGGGGAATTTTTGCTATTAAACAGGCAATAAAGTTTGATGAAAGCAGAAGAGTCCAGCGGATTTGTGAAATTTTTTATAAAGCATATATTCAAGAAGGCACAGAGAACATAGTTAATGTCGCTGTTAACTAAAGGTTAGTAATATCACTGCAGTCTGATTAATCTATCATATTTCAGATATTCTGGCTAAGTTTAGTATTAATAAATTAAGCTTGAATATTTGCTGAGGGATGATAAAAACTATTCGTGACATATTAACTTTTTTAATTCTGCTGAGTTTCACTTATCCATCATCAGCACAAATACAGCCATGGAAAAAACTGCAATCACCTGTTAATGTAACACTAAGAAACCTATGCTTTGTAGACAGTCTTACTGGCTGGGCTGCCGGTGAGGCTGGAACAATAATTCGCACAACTGATGGCGGTGATAGCTGGGATATTCAAAACAGCACGGTTCAAACTTTCATAATGGATTTATTTTTTGTTAATAAAAATCTCGGCTGGGCAATAACACTTAAAGATGCCTTCCCTTTCAACTCTGTGCTATTAAAAACTACAAATGGAGGAGACAATTGGATTGCCGAAGATTTTCCCGATCCTTCTAAACTGATCAGAACAATTTTCTTTTTTGATTCATTAAATGGATTTGTAGGTGGTTCATACATCGCCCGCACCTCTGATGGCGGTAGTAATTGGATTGGCGCCGATATAGATTCAAATATGGTTTCGAATTTCCCTGTATATAAATTTATTTTTTTCAATTCTCAATTAGGATATGCTTGCGG
>JGI20213J14113_1000035_pt1 | contig 24729 bp, 36 predicted proteins | sample WetSurMetagenome_3_FD_14113 | JGI IMG/M metagenome (IMG submission 14113) | reverse complement strand
TTGAACATTTCCTGCATCCTCTGGCTTTTACCAATAATATTTTCGAGCGTAAAAGAAGCCTCTACTTTTTCTCTTAAGAGTGAAAGCTCATCCTTCTCCTTTTTCTTCTCGATCGCTTTGCGGACAATCAACCTGATTTCATCGATATTAAAAGGTTTGCTGATATAATCATAGGCACCTAATTTCATCGCTTCGATTGCTGTCTCTTTATTTGCAAAGGCTGTTATCATTATGACGATAGTATCCGGAGATATTTCTTTTACCTTTTTCAGGACATCAAAACCGTTAGCCTTTGGCATCTTTATGTCTGTTATGACGAGATCAAAGATGTCTTTGTCCAAATATGCGAGACCTTCGAGTCCGTCAGATGCAGTTACTATCTTATGGTGTTCCTCCTCGAGGAGTATCTTCAGGATCTCGCGCATGCTTTTCTCATCTTCTACGATTAATATTTTCCCCTTATGCTTTTTCATAGCTCCCCGGTAATATAACCTCAAAAGTTGTTCCAATTCCAGAGTTGCTTGTTACTCTCAAGATACCGTTATGTTCTTCGACTATCCTGTATGCTATTGCAAGTCCGAGTCCGGTGCCCTTCTCTTTTGTAGTAAAAAAGGGATAAAATATTTTTTCGATATTCTCCCTGTCTATACCGCTGCCGGAATCCTTGAATGTTATTTCTACAAGTCTGTCTGCATTTCTTGTAGAAACAACGAGTTCTCCTCCCTCGAGCATTGCTTCTACTGCATTTATCCCGAGGTTCCAGAATACCTGTCTCAATTTTTCAGGATCAGCCTTCACTTCAAGCGTTCCCCCGTATTCTTTCCTTATAGATAAATTACTTCTATCCTGATCCACATTTTCGAGAAGCTCTAATGTCTCATCAAGTAGCCTATGGAGGTCAAACATTCTGAACTCTGCCGGCGTAGGTCTTGAATATGTAAGGAAGTCAGTAATTACGCGGTTGAGACGATCCATCTCGTTTAGCGCAATCTCCATAAGTCTCTCTTTTTGATTATCAGGGACAGAGCCTTCTTTGAGCATTTCTATAGATCCCTTGAGAGAAGCAAGTGGGTTCCTTATCTCATGCGCGATATTTGATGAAAGTTCTCCTATAGCAGCCCATTTCTCTTTCTGCTTCATTTCTTTCTCAAGCCGTTTCAACTGTGTAAGGTCCTGGAAGATTACGATAAACCCCTTCATGCTCTCTGCTGAACCCTTCAGCATTGATATGTTCAGTCCGATTATCTTTTTCAGACCATCGACTTTTATTGTCTCTTCTCTGCGCCCCTCGCAAAAAGGTTTCTGGAAGAAAGGGAGAACGGTATCTATCTTCTGTCCAATGACAGAGTCCCTCTGGATGCCTGTTATCCTCTCTGCAGCGCGGTTGAACATAACCACTTTGCCGTCCATGTCAGTAGTGAAAAGACCGCTCGACATGTTTTCCAGCACCTCTCTGTTGAAAATTTCAAGATCCTGTACGTCCAGATCCCTTTCCTCAAGTTTCTGGGATGTCTTCTCAAGCTTTGATGAGAGATAACCACTGAGATAAGCAGTAACATAAAAGAAAATTGTGTGAATAAATATTTTGTACAGGTAATTCTTCTCTTCCATATACCCGCCGCTGGTTACAGGGAGTACACCATAAAACTGGAGGTTAACGAGAATCCCGTACAATATGCTGCTCAGAGTGGCAATGACGAAACCGGCTTTTTCATTCAGCACAACACTTGAAGCTATGATGGTCAGCATCAAGGTAAAAGAAAACCAACTGTCGATCCCGCCGGTAAAATATATGATGAATATCTCAAAGATAACATCCAGAACTAATTGTGTGTAGGCCAGAGTAACAATATCTCTCATTCTCTCAAGCAAATAGATATAAATGACAGTCGCCATATAAAGAAATACAATGAGATAAGATATTGAACGGATATAAGGGAAGCTTTCAAATCCCAGGAAAAAGAAAGAGGAACCAAAGAAAAGGGTAACGAAGATGATCCTGAATGCTATCAGGGCCTTTAACTTCTTTTTTAACACACTAATATCTTCAGACATGTATGTTGTATCGTTGATTGTTCCCCCTGAAATCATTTGAGGGGGGGCAAATCCTCATATTCATCTCTATAAATTATAAGAGTTTTTATTTTATGAGCGTAATCAGTTTGAATATCGGCAAATACATGGCAACAACTATAAAACCAACGGCTCCGCCAAGAAATACCATGAGCATGGGTTCCATCATTGCAGTGAGGTTTCCTACCGCAGCATCTACCTCATCATCGTAAAAGTCTGCAATCTTTGCAAGCATTGCATCAAGCGCTCCAGTTGATTCACCAACTGCTATCATGTGTGTAACCATGGGGGGGAAAACCTTGGCCTTTGTGATAGGTTCTGCAAGGGTCTTTCCGCTAACAACTCCCTTTCTTACATCCATAATTGCATATTCGATGACCTTATTCCCTGATGTCTTTGCTGTTATCTCAAGGCCATCGAGTATTGGCACACCACTGCTCACGAGAGTACCCAGCGTCCTTGTAAATTTTGCAACAGCGACTTTATTCAGGAGAGGACCGAATATCGGGAGCCTGAGCAGTATTTTGTCCGTAACATGTTTCCCCTTCTCTGTTNTTCGCGTCTGTGAGATAAAGACAACGAATCCGACTATTGCTGCAGCAACAAGCAATCCTCCTATACCTGCAATAAAATTGCTCGTTTTTATAATTATCAAGGTAGGCAGTGGAAGGGTTCCTCCAAGGGTTGTGAACATCTTGGCAAATGTAGGGACAACGAAAATCATTATGACAGCTATGACTAAAATAGCGATAGATGAAACAACAGCAGGATAGACCATTGCACCTTTAACCTTTTTCTTCAGTTTCATTGCCTTTTCAATATATGCTGCCAATCTGTTCAGGATTGTATCGAGGATACCTCCTGCCTCACCAGCTGCGACCATATTCACATATAACTCACTGAATATTCTCGAATGTTTTTTGAGCGCATCAGCATATGTAGCACCTGATTCAACATCACCCTTAACCTGTGTAAGGGTATTGCTCAAGACCTTACTTTCAACCTGTGCAGACAGGATATCGAGAGCCTGTACAAGTGGAAGCCCTGCATCAATCATTGTTGCAAACTGTCTTGTGAAGATTACGATATCTTTATCCTTTACGCCGCCTCCAAAGCTTAATTTGCCTAAGAGAGATTTTTTTGTTTTTTCCGTAACAATAGTAGCAGAAATATTTCTTTTCCTTAACTGGGCAATTACCTCTTCTTTTGTTGCCGCAGTCATTTCCCCTGTTTCGATAATGCCCTTAGTTGTCTTCCCTGACCATTGAAATACAGTAGCCACTTTTGTTACCTCCCTCTACCAGATGTTGCTGGCGGCATACTTTTCTGAATCATTTGTATTAATTCATCGGCCACTGATGATCTTCCAATAGCATCCTCGTATGTTATAAGTCCCTTTGTATAAAGATCGAATAATGACTGGTTCATTGTCTGCATACCGAATTTTGCCTGGCCTGTCTGCATCATCGAATAAAGCTGGTGTGTCTTGTCCTCCCGTATAAGATTTCGTATTGCAGGATTCGGGACCATAAGTTCTACTGCAAGAGCCCTTCCCTGTCCTGACTTCTTTGGGATAAGCTGTTGCGCAAATATCCCCTCAAGCACGAAAGAGAGCTGCACTCTTATCTGTTCCTGTTGATGCGGGGGAAAAACATCTATAACACGGTTTATGGTCTGAACTGCTGAATTCGTGTGAAGTGTGGCAAGCGTCAGGTGACCAGTCTCTGAGACAGTGAGGGCTGCTTCTATAGTCTCGAGGTCGCGCATTTCACCTATTAATACCACATCGGGGTCTTGTCTGAGAACATATCTCAAGGCTGCTTTAAAAGACGCTGTATCTGCATTTACCTCTCTCTGATTGATCAGACATTTTTTATGAGGGTGAAGATATTCTATCGGATCCTCAACTGTAATGATGTGTTCAGCCCTTTCCGTGTTTATTTTGTCAATCATGGCCGCAAGTGTCGTAGATTTACCACTCCCTGTCGGTCCGGTAACGAGAATCAGTCCGCGGGGCTTTTTTACAAGCTCACCAATAATTTCCGGCAGCCCGAGCTCCTTAAAAGTTCTTATCTCAAAAGGGATAGTTCTGAATGCTCCGGCAACCGCTCCCCGCTGCATAAAGATGTTTGCCCTGAACCTGCTTAATCCCTTAACACCAAAAGAGAGGTCAAGCTCATTGTTTTCTTCATATTTATGTTTTTGTGCATCTGTAAGTATGCTGTAGCAGACTGTTTTTGTATCCGTAGGTGACAGCGGCGGGTGATCAATACTTACAAGCTTTCCATCTATCCTAAGCCTGGGAGCACTCCCCGTCGTAATGTGAAGATCTGAGGCATTCTTTTCTATCATCATTTTCAGCATGTCATACAGTGTAGCCATATTTAGCTCCTTTATTAATTAGTCTCCAAATGTAACTCTCATGACCTCTTCTATAGAGGTAACACCTTCTTCAACTTTTGTAAGACCACTCATCCGTAATGTTTTCATACCGAACCTGATAGCAGTTTTTTTCAGTTCATCTGCTGCCGCGCCCTCAAGAACCATCTCCCTGATCTCGGATATGACAGGCATAACTTCATAAAGTGCTACCCTTCCCTTATATCCGGAACCACTGCATAAAGCACAGCCCTTTCCTTTATAGCATTTTACAGATTCCGCTTTCTCTTCTGAAAAACCTAACTGGATGAGGGTGGGAACAGGCACTTTTTCAACTTCCTTGCATTCCTGGCATATCTTTCTTGCAAGCCTCTGGGCTGCAATAAGGACTAACGATGCTGATACAAGGAATGGTTCAATTCCCATATTCAGGAGCCTGCTGATGCTGCTTGGAGCATCGTTTGTATGCAGCGTGCTCAGTACAAGGTGACCTGTCAGTGCTGCTTTAACTGCAATCTCGGCAGTCTCAAAGTCACGAATCTCTCCAACAAGAATAATATCAGGACTCTGCCGCAAAAAAGCCCTGAGAGCAGAGGCGAATGTGAGGCCTATCTCTTCCTTAACCTGCACCTGATTCATACCCATAAAGTTATACTCAACAGGGTCCTCGGCAGTCATTATATTAAGGCCGGGCTTATTGAGGTAACTCAATGCAGAGTAAAGGGTTGTTGTCTTTCCGCTCCCGGTAGGACCTGTAACAAGTATCATACCATAGGGTTTGCTCAGCGAATCCAGGAACGTTGCCAGCGCCCCATCCTCAAACCCAAGTTTTGTAAGGTCCGCCTGGAGGCTTGCTTTGTCAAGAATTCTGAGGACCGTTTTTTCACCAAAAAGGCATGGCAGAATCGATACGCGAAAATCTATCTCTTTTTTTTTGCCGAGTCTCAGCTTGATCCTTCCATCCTGCGGGAGTCGTCGTTCAGCAATGTCGAGCTTTGACATAATCTTCAGCCTTGATGTTATAGGGTTCTTTATTTTTAAAGGAAGATTCATAGCATTAAACAAGACTCCATCAACCCTGTACCGAACCCTCAATTTGTTCTCATACGGTTCTATATGGATATCACTCGCTCCACCTTTAATAGCATTTATAAGTATACCGTTCACCAGCTTTACTATCGGCTCTTCAATCTCGGAACTTCCTGATTCGTCTTTATCGGTATATGCTTCTACACTGTCAAGGGCATCTCCCACGACTTTGTCAAATTCGTCGACATCGACTGAAAAGCCTTCATCAGAAGAAGTCAATGTTTCTTCTTCCCTGAGATCATCATCTGAGAATGTATAGTCTTTTGCCTGGAGTGTCTTCGTAGGGGTCGTGGTCGCTTTCTTCGTCGTAGTCAGTGCATCTCCTCCTCCACGATAGTAGCTCGTGATGGCATGGGTTATCGAAGATTCACTCGATACCACTACCTCAACATTATANCCCGTCATGAACTTTACATCGTCTATCANAAATACATTCGACGGATCAGCCATTGTTATCGTTAACGTCGCCCCTACCCTCGCAACCGGTATGATTAAATATTTCCTCGCTATCTCAANAGGGATAAGCTTCAGTACAGACGGTTCAATCTTGTAATCAGAAAGGTTTATTGCAGGCACCCCCCACTGCTTGCTCAAAAAAGCAACCAGCTTTTCCTCAGTTAGATACCCCAGCTTAACAAGGTTCGTCCCCAGTCTGCCGCCTTGCTTCCTCTGAAGACCGATCGCCTCCCCGAGTTGCTCTTCTGTTATCATATTCGACGTTACCAGCAACTGTCCTAATTTTGTCGCCATACTATATTCTGTAGTTAGTTATCAGTCTCCGAATGTTACCCTGACAATCTCGTCTATAGTAGTAACACCAGTTTTTATTTTGGCAAGACCACTCATCCTCAATGTTTTCATTCCGAGTCTGATTGCAGTCTTTTTCAATTCATCTGCTGACGCACCTTCGAGAATCATCTCCTTGAGTTGATCCTTAAGGGGCATAACCTCGTAAAGTGCTATTCTTCCCTTATACCCGGAATTATAGCATGAAGGACAGCCTCTGCCTTTGTAACATTTTACAGTCTGAGCCTCTTCTTCTGAAAAACCCAACTGTATAAGGGCAGGGACCGGAACCTTTTCCTCCTCTTTGCATGATGGACACACCACCCTTGCAAGCCTCTGAGAAACAATAAGGATGACTGAGGCAGCAACAAGAAATGGCTCAACACCCATATTTAGCAGTCTGCTTACTGTGCTCGGAGCATCATTTGTGTGAAGGGTGCTGAGGACAAGGTGACCGGTTAAAGCTGCCTTGACTGAAATCTCGCCTGTCTCAAAGTCACGGATCTCTCCAACCATAATTATATCAGGGTCCTGACGTAAAAAAGAACGTAAAGCTGCTGCAAAGGTAAGGCCTATATCTTCCCTTACCTGCACCTGGTTTATCCCAAGGAAGTTGTACTCAACCGGATCCTCTGCGGTTGAGATGTTAACTCCTATTTTATTTAAATAATGTAATCCAGAGTAGAGTGTGGTTGTTTTGCCGCTTCCGGTTGGTCCTGTGACGAGAATCATGCCATAGGGCTTATCAAGGGCCTCCATGAAGTCTTTCAAGGGCTCTTCTTCAAACCCGAGTTTTGTAAGGTCCACCTGAAGGTTTGATTTGTCTAACAGCCTTAATACAGTCCTCTCACCAAACAGGCATGGCACTGTTGATACACGAAAATCTATCTCCCGCTTATTCCCAAGTTTCAGCTTAATCCTTCCATCCTGCGGGAGTCTCCTCTCGGAGATATCGAGGTTGGCCATTATCTTAATCCTTGAGGTTACAGCATTTTTGATTTTCACAGGCAGGTTCATAACTGTATACATAACGCCGTCAACCCTTTGCCTCACCCTGAGAGAACTCTCATATGGTTCTATATGGACATCGCTCGATTTCTCTTTTATTGCATTGATAAGGATACCGTTAACAAGCTTAACTATAGGCCTTTCGACTTCTTTCACTGTTTCATCTGCACTCTCCTCGACAACTTCAACATCATCTAAGGCCTCACCCACTGCCCTGTCAAATTCATCGACATCGACAGAAAGACCTTCATCAGCAGTTGAAGAAAATGGATCGTCATCTTTAAATTCGTCATCTGAGAAGGTATAATCTTTTGCCTGGAGTGTCTTCGAGGGGGTCGTGGTCGCTTTCTTCGTCGTAGTCAGTGCATCTCCTCCTCCACGATAGTAGCTCGTGATGGCATGGGTTATCGAAGATTCACTCGATACCACTACCTCAACATTATAACCCGTCATGAACTTTACATCGTCTATCACAAATACATTCGACGGATCAGCCATTGTTATCGTTAACGTCGCCCCTACCCTCGCAACCGGTATGATTAAATATTTCCTCGCTATCTCAATAGGGATAAGCTTCAGTACAGACGGTTCAATCTTGTAATCAGAAAGGTTTATTGCAGGCACCCCCCACTGCTTGCTCAAAAAAGCAACCAGCTTTTCCTCAGTTAGATACCCCAGCTTAACAAGGTTCGTCCCCAGTCTGCCGCCTTGCTTCCTCTGAAGACCGATCGCCTCCCTGAGTTGCTCTTCTGTTATCATATTCGACGTTACCAGCAACTGTCCTAATAATTTTGTGGCCATTCTTTAACCATATATAAAATTTTACTCTCTGTCAACTTGTCAAGTGGGTCATAAGCAGTCATAAAGCACAATGATTTGTTCTATTATAAAATTTTATTCTTCCGGAAATCAAAATTTGTATTTAAGCTGTATATTCTGTATCATAATTTTAGATATGATAAATACCCGAAGAAATCTCCCTTCTGCCGATGATATTGAACGCGCTGAGAGATTGAGAACAGTTCTTCAATACCTGCACGAGATCAATGAAACAACTCCTGTTATAGTAGAAGGCAAGAAAGACGCATCAGCTTTAAGGAGTCTTGGTCTCATNGGGGATATCATTACACTCCATAACGGCAGGAACCTCTATGATTTTTGTGATGATATTGCCCAGAGATTCCACAGGGTTGTCCTGCTTCTTGACTGGGACAGAAAGGGCGAAGACCTAAACAGAATCCTGTCCAGTCACCTCAAGGGGCATTGGGAGGAGTTTTCTTCTTTCAGGGAGCTTTTCAAAATACTCTGCCAGAAGGAGATTAAAGATATCGAAGGCATCCCGGCTCTCCTCAGAAGACTTGAGGGAGATATGGTCCCTTTTAAGAACGATGAAATCCCTTGGCAGTAAGGGCGAAGACCTCGCAGTCACATTCATTAGTAAGAAAGGCTATAAAATCGTTTCAAAAAACTACAAAAACTATAGCGGCGAGGTTGATATTATTGCACAAGACGGCGAAACATTAGCTTTTATTGAAGTGAAGACAAGGGCAAATGATTACTTTGGATATCCTTTTGAGTCTGTACACAAAAAGAAAAGACAAAAATTAAAAAACTTAGCACTGCTGTATCTGAAGAAACAGGGGGAAGAACTCCCGGTAAGATTTGATGTCCTCAGCATCACCTGCGCAAAAAACGGAAACATGGAAATTGATCATATCCAGGACGCCTTTGAGGTATGACGGTTCAATTTTATAAAAAATTCTTAGAGCTTATCTTCCTCTCCCACTCCCACGCAGTCCGAATGATATATCCAAGGTCATCATGTTTTGGGGTCCACCCGAGTTCTTCTCTTATTTTTGTTGAATCTGCAACAAGTTCAGGCGGATCCCCTGGTCGTCTGTCCGTATATCTGACAGGAAAATCAATTCCCGTAACCTCTTTTACTTTATCAACCACTTCCTTAACAGAATAACCATGTCCATACCCGCAGTTGAATACCTTGCTCCTACCGCCTGATGCAAGATAATCAAGGGCAAGCATATGGGCATTAGAAAGATCATCGACATGGATATAATCTCTTATACAGGTACCATCGCCGGTAGGATAGTCTGTACCGAATATATCAAGATGACTTTTCTTGCCGAGAGCTGTCCTTAAAGACACAGTTATAAGGTGCGTAGCATCTTCTCTGGCCTGTCCAATTCTTCCAAGGGGGTCTGCCCCTGCTACGTTGAAATATCTGAGAGATATATAACTGAAATCATGAGATGCTGCGACGTCATCCAACATATGTTCAACCATTACCTTTGATGAACCATAGGGATTTATCGGCAGTAAAGGCATATCCTCTGTTACCGGGACTCTTTGTGGAATTCCATAGACAGCTGCTGTTGAGGAGAAAATGAACCTTTTTACTTCATGCTCTATGCATGTCTCAACAAGATTCAGGGCGTTTATAAAATTATTTTTATAGTATCTTAAAGGCTCTTTTACAGACTCATCGACTTTAATTAATGCAGCCATATGTATGACGGCATCGGGTCTTTCGTCCTCAAATATTGAATTAAGCAGCTTCTTGTCAGCGAGATCACCCTTTATAAGTTTTCCGTAAAGCACTGCCCATTCATGACCATATGAGAGATTGTCATAGACAACAATATCATGGCCCTTCTCACCAAGGGCCCTCACTATATGACTCCCTATGTATCCTGCCCCGCCTGTAACAAGAATCTTCATGGTTTATTGCCTTCTGCTTTATATAATACTTCAGTTAGACAATTTATAGGTCTAAATAAAGCCACAACTTAATCTCTTGGATCAGGTTTTAAAAACAAAAAATGAGAAGCAGCAGGTTTCACCTTCTGACTTCTCATTTAGCAATGTTTACATATTTAGCTGGACTTCTCTGTCTTTTTTTCTTTTGTCTCTTTTGATTTTTTTATGTCTTCAAAATCGATAAATTCGAGTACAGCCATTGATGCGGAATCATTAACTCTGTTCCGGGTCTGTATGATTCTCAGATACCCGCCATTTCTTCCTGAGAACCTTGGGCCTATTTCACTGAAAAGCCTTGAGATGACTGCTCTGTTAGGGATATACGAAAAGGCAATTCGTTTTGCGTGCAAGTCACCCTTAATGCCAAGGGTTATAATTTTTTCCGCGATCTTCCTGACCTCTTTCGCCTTTGCAACTGTTGTCTCTATTCTCTCATGTTCCAGGAGAGATCCCACCAGTCCTTTTAAAAGCGCCTTCCTCTGGTTGGCAGTTCTGCCGAATAATCTTCCATCAACTCTGTGTCGCATTTTGCTGAACACCTCCGCTTTGTAAAACAGCTTCCTTATGAAGGGCTTCAAGATCAACTCTCATTCCGAGACGAAGCCCCATGGTATGTAGAATCTCTTTTATTTCATTCAAGGATTTACGTCCGAAGTTTTTTGTCCTCAGCATCTCCTGTTCACTCTTCTGTACAAGGTCCGCAATAGTCTTGATACTTGCATTTTTCAGACAGTTATACGACCTTACGGATAGTTCCAGTTCTTCAACACTTTTCAGGAGATTACTGTTGAAAATAGGCTCCTCGTTCATCGCATGTGTCAAATTTTCCTGATCTAAAGAGATATTCTCCTCTTCCTCTTCCTCATCCTCCAGTATAAACAGACTCATATGTTCAATCATGATGGAAGCAGCCTGTGAGATTGCCTTTTCAGGTGTTATACTGCCGTCAGTCCATATCTCCATTACAAGTCTGTCATAGTCAGTTGCCCTTCCAACCCTTGCCTTTTCAACAGTGAAGTTAACCTTCCTCAGCGGTGTGAATACAGAATCAACTGCGATCATATTCACCGGGAGGTCTTCCTCTTTATTGAACTCTGCCGATTGATATCCCTTGCCTTTCTTTATATACATCTCCGCTTCAAAGGTGGAATCCTTATCCAGAGTTGCGATAACCTGTTCGGGGTTGAGGACATCAAAAGATGCTTCTGATTGAATGTCTCCGGCTGTCACACTTTTAGGCCCTTTTACCCTTATGGTTGCACTCTTCCTTCCACTGGCATACAGTTTAAATCTGAGTTTCTTTATGTTCAGTATAATGTCGACAACATCTTCCTTAACACCCTTTATTGTAGAAAACTCATGGAGGGCGCCAGGTATCTTCACTGCTGTTACTGCTGCACCCTCAATGGAGGAAAGCAACACCCTCCTCAGGGTATTTCCCAAAGTGGTACCAAAACCACGTTCTAAAGGCTCAGCTATCAGTTTGCCGTATGTGTCAGTCAGTGTTTCCTCATCAAACCGTATCGCATCGGGTAGCTGAAAGCCTGTTTTTCTCAGGTCCATAAGGCCTCCTATACTTCTTAATAATTAGAAATGAAATGTAAGAAAAAGCAATGCGGTTTTTGTCTTACTCATTACTTATTTCTCACTTTTAAACAATTAATTATGTTTATTTGGAATAGAGTTCTACTATGAGCTGTTCCTGAACAGGAAGTTGTATCTCATCACGAGACGGAATATGCAAGACTTTGCCTTGAAAATGAGCACTCTCAACTTCAACCCATCCAGGTAACCCCCTATGTTCACTTTTTGAAAGGCTGTCTACTATTTCAGCCATATTCCTGCTTGCTTCCTTCACTTCGACTAAATCTCCCTGTTTTATTGAATAAGAAGGAAGATTTACCTTTTTACCATTTACTAAAATATGACCGTGTCCGATAAGTTGTCTTGCCCTGCGCCTGTTCGGAGCAAATCCCATACGGAAGACAATTGTATCAAGACGTCTCTCAATAAGCTGCAGCAACACTTCTCCAGTAATTCCCTTCGCCCTGTCCGCATCATAAAAATACCTTCTGAACTGTTTCTCGAGAAGTCCGTACATTTTTCTTACTTTCTGTTTTTCTCTGAGCTGAACCCCATAGTCAGATAGCTTCTTAAAACCCTGTCCGTGCTGGCCAGGCGGGTATTTTCTACGCTCAATAGCACATTTTTCTGTGTAACACCTGTCACCCTTAATGAAGAGCTTTTCTCCTTCTCTCCGGCAAATCCTGCATACTGCTCCTATATACCTTGCCATGTTAGACCCTCCTCCTTTTTGGAGGTCTGCACCCGTTGTGAGGAACAGGGGTAACGTCTTTTATGAGATTAATCTCCAGGCCTGCCGCCTGAAGTGCACGTATTGCAGACTCCCTTCCTGCACCAGGACCTTTTACAAAAATATCAACTTGTTTCATGCCGAAATCCATTGCTTTCTTTGCTGCAGCTGCGGCTGCAATCTGTGCAGCATAAGGAGTCCCTTTCCTCGATCCCTTAAACCCGAGGTTGCCTGCACTTGCCCATGTTATGACATCTCCATTTGGATCGGTTATTGTTACTATTGTATTGTTAAAAGTAGCCTGAACGTGTGCTGCTCCATATGCTATATTTTTTTTATCTTTTTTTGCGCCTTTCTTTCTTTGAGCCATTCTTTATGCCTCTTTCTTTTTGCCCATAACTGCTTTCCTTGGACCTTTACGGGTTCGTGCATTAGTTTTTGTTCTTTGCCCCCTTAGAGGAAGTCCCAAACGGTGTCTCATCCCTCGATAACTGCCGATGTCTATAAGTCTTTTAATGCCAAGTGATATGTCACGTCTGAGATCACCTTCAACTCTGTAGTCTCTTTCTAATACCACTCTTATTTTTACAATCTCATCGTTTGAGAGATCTTTAACCCTCGTATTCGGGTTGACAGTTGTCTCAGACAATATCTTCTGTGACAAAGACCTCCCTATACCGAATATCCTTGTTAAACCTATCTCCACACGTTCATTTTTTGGTAAATCAACCCCAGCAATTCTCGCCACTTTATACCCCCTCTATCTAATCGGAGTTTTTGTATTTATCAGCCTGTATGCTGCCTACTGTTTACTATTTGCTTCCTTTTATCCTTGTCTCTGTTTATGCCTCGGATTATCACAAATAACCCTGACAATACCTTGTCTCTTTATTATCTTGCACTTCGCACATATTGGTTTGACTGAAGAACGGACTTTCATTATAACCCCTTTTTATATTTCATTTAAATCTATATGTTATTCTTCCCTTTGTAAGGTCGTAAGGTGAAAGCTCGACTGTAACCCTGTCACCAGGCAGAATCTTTATAAAATGCATCCTCATCTTCCCCGACACATATGCAAGAATAATCTGACCGTTTTCAAGCTCCACTCTAAACATTGCATTTGGTAAGGTTTCTTTAATTTTACCTTCAACCTCTATATTATCTTCTTTTGGCATTAGCTAAATATAATAATATTTTTACGTTATTTTAGTCAAGATTCTTGGTTTATCGGATGTAACAAGTATAGTATGTTCAAAATGGGCAGATAACTTGCCGTCTAACGTTATGGCTGTCCACCCGTCATCAATTACTACGACCTCGTGTCCTCCCTCATTAACCATAGGCTCAATTGCCAGGGTCATGCCTGATCTCAGCCTTGGGCCACGTCCCGGGGAACCGAAATTCGGGATTTGGGGATCTTCATGCAAATTCCTGCCTATTCCATGACCAACAAACGCCCTTACAACAGAAAAACCGTTCGTTTCAACATGTTTCTGGATCGAATGTGATATATCTGACACTCTCTTGTCTTCCCTTGCTTTCTCTATTCCCATATTTAGGGACTCTTCTGTAACCCTGAGTAGCCTTTCGACTTCTGAATCAATCTTGCCAACAGGAAAAGTATATGCAGCATCTCCGTAAAAACCGTCCTTATAAACACCAAGATCTATTCCCAGAATATCCCCCTCCTCAAGTACCCTGTTTGAGGGTATCCCATGTATAACCTCATTATTCACCGAAGCACATATACTTGCAGGGTACCCCTTATACCCTTTAAATGCCGGCATTGCATTATTTGCCCTTATGAAATCCTCTGCCAACCGTTCAATTTCCTTGGTTGTTATACCAGGATTCACCTTATCCCGCAAGTAATCAAGAGTCTTTGCTACAATACGGCACGAAAGGGCTATCTTTTCTATTTCTTCCTGAGATTTNAATATAATCATTTACTNGCACAGTCGACACCATGGATTTTGTGTTTCCGCGGCAGTACACCCTTATCTTCGCCCTTTGAGTCTGCCTTTCTTGAGAAATCCTTCATATGAACGGGTGATTAAATGCGATTCTATCTGGGAAACCGTATCAAGAGCAACACCGACTGCAATCAAAAGAGAAGTCCCTCCAAAATAGAATGGTATATGAAACCGGCTTATCAGAATTTCAGGGATAATACATACTATAGCAAGATAGAAAGCACCTACAAACGTTAGTCTCGACAATACCTTGTAGATGTACTCAGAGGTCTTCTGCCCCGGCCTTATGCCCGGTATATACCCGCCGTACTTTTTGAGGTTATCAGCTATATCAACCGGGTTGAAAATTATAGCGGTATAAAAATAGGCAAAGAAAAATATCATACTGACGTAAATTAACGTATAGAAAATTGTGCCGGGAGAAAGCTGTCTGGCAAACCCCTGTACCCAGGGGATTGCAATAAAACCAGCTATTGTTGCCGGGAACATAATGATAGAAGATGCAAATATTGGAGGTATAACGCCGGAAGTATTAATCTTCAGGGGCAGATGTGTTGCCTGCCCTCCATATACCTTTCGGCCCACAACCCTCTTCGCATACTGTACAGGGATCTTCCTCTGTCCCCTTTCCATATATATTATTCCAGCTACGACCGCCACCATCATCACAACAAGGAAAATAACAAGAAATATGGAAAGTTCACCTGCCTGAAGCAATCTGACGGTACTTATTATCGCATTGGGGAATCTTGCCACAATACCGGCAAAGATGATCAGCGATATGCCATTTCCGATGCCCCTTTCAGTAATCTGTTCTCCAAGCCACATAATGAAAGCAGTGCCGGATGTCAGTGTAATCATTGTGAGAATTTTGAATGACCATCCAGGATTCTGAACAAAGGCGCCTCCAGCCATACCCTCAAGACCTGCTGCTATCCCGAAAGATTGAATTGCAGCGATAACAACTGTAGCATATCGGGTATACCTGACTATCTTTTTTCGTCCGGCCTCCCCTTCTTTTGCAAGCTTGCCAATAGCCGGGATTACAACTGTGAGCAACTGAAAAATAATAGATGCACTGATATAAGGCATTATCCCGAGGGCAAAAATGGTCACCCTCGATAACGCACCACCTGAAAACATATCAAAAAATCCCATTAGCGCCCCGCCTTTTTCAGCAAGAAACTTGCTCAATTCCTCTCCATTAATCCCCGGAGTAGGTATATGAGCTCCCATCCTGTATACAGCGAGTAGGGCTAAAGTGAATAGAACCCTGCTTTTAAGTTCTGCGATTTTGAATATATTCTGAACGCTTGAGAGGATGCCCAACTTCTTATACTACCTCTGCCTTGCCGCCTGCAGCAGATATTTTGGATATAGCAGAAGCGCTGAAAGCATGTGCCTTAATTGTTAATGGCCTCTGAATGTCCCCATTGCCGAGAACTTTAATGCCGTTCTTTAAATCCTTTATAATGCCCTTCTCTATAAAAATCTCCGGAGTTATAATATCTGTATCCTGTATCTTTACTATATCCTTAAGATTGATAATTGCATACTCTATGGCAAAACGGTTCTTAAATCCCCGTTTAGGGATCCTCCTCTGCAGAGGCATCTGGCCACCTTCAAATCCCGGCCCCTTTGTACCGCCGGAGCGGGCTTTCTGTCCTTTATGACCTTTACAGGAAGTTTTTCCATGACCTGAACCAATCCCTCTTCCAACCCTTTTGTTTCTCTTCCGACTTCCCGGGGCTGGTTTTAAATCCTCTATTTTCATGATACCTCCTGAGTCTCTTCTTCAGCTTTTCCTCTGAGTTTCATAATAGATTCAGGATCCTTGAGGTTTGTAAGTCCGTTTAATGTCGCCTTAACCGAATTAAAGGGGTTATGACTGCGAAGGGATTTTGCAACAATATTCCTTACGCCACCTACCTCCAGGAGAGCTCTAACAGCGCCTCCTGCTATAATTCCTGTACCTTTTATTGCGGGATTGATAACAACAGCGCCGGCACCGAATTTACCTATAATTCTATGCGGTATGGTCCCATCTTTAAGAGGAAATTTCATGAGAGACTTCTTTGCCTGTTCTACCGCTTTTCTTATCGCCTCAGGGACTTCTGTTGCCTTGCCTTTTCCTACGCCGACAGTCCCCTCTCCATCTCCGACAACAACAAGCGCAGTAAAAGAAAATCTTCTACCGCCTTTTACGACTTTCGCCACTCTGTTTATATATACTACCTTGTCTTTTAAAGTCATTCCTTCCGGATCAATCTTCTCCACATAACCTCCATTTATCAGCTTTGAGTCATCAGTTGCAAATTGTTAAAAACTATAAACCGAAGACTGAAAACCAAAAACTAATCAGAATTCCAGCCCTGCTTCCCTCGAGGCTTCTGCTAATGCCTTAATGCTGCCATGATAAAGATATCCGCTCCTGTCAAAAACAATTTTCTTTAAACCCTTTTCCAGAGCCCTCTTTGCTATAAGTGCCCCGACCATTTTTGCTGTCTTTATATTTCCTTTGTGAGATTTCTCGTTTTTAAATTCCTTATCAAGGCTTGATGCAGTCACAATTGTATGCCCTCTGGAATCATCAATAATCTGCGCATATATATGATTAAGGCTCCGGAATACTGATAGTCTCAACCTATCAGGAGAACCGGAAACTTTTTTTCTTGTTCTTTTGTGGCGTCTTACTCTGCTCTCATTTGTACTTTCAGCCAAACTAACCTCCTCTGTAAGCTCTTAACTATGAACTGTTAGCTATATAAGCTATTTCTTTCCTGCTTTACCAACCTTTAATTTAATCCTTTCGCCTGAATGCCTGATTCCTTTACCTTTGTAGGCATCTGGTAATCTCAATGCCTTCAGACTTGCAGCTACCTGTCCAATTTGCTGTTTATCAATCCCAACAAGTGTGATCTTTATCTGTTTGGGATCAACGGATGCCTCAATACCCTTCGGCAACTGGAACTGGATGGAATGTGAATAACCAAGAGTCAACAGAATCTTATCACCAGCTACCTGTGCCTTATATCCGACGCCTACTATATCAAGAACCTTTTGGTAACCATTTGAAACACCTATAACCATGTTTGAGATAAGGCTTCTTGCAAGGCCATGAAGAGCCCGTTCAGCTTTAGAGTCACCTGTTCTCTCTACAGAAATAGTTCCACCATTTACCGAAACCTTAATCGTATCCGGATGATTCCAGCTCAATTCGCCTTTTGGGCCTTTAACCTTTATTATTCCGGCATCTGTTCCAACAGTTACTTTTTCAGGTATTTCTATTGGCTTTTTACCAATTCGCGACATATCAATTATTCTCCTTTACCACACATAACAGATAACTTCACCACCAACACCTTCCCGCTGACAGGACTTATCACTTAACACCCCTCTCGAGGTTGTCAAAATTGCGATTCCCAAACCACCCAATACTTTCGGGATCTCGTCTTTGGCCACATATACCCTTCTGCCGGGCTTACTTATCTTTTTCAATCCCGAGATAACACTTTCATTTTCAATATATTTGGGAATTATACGCAGGATACCCTGCTTTCTATCCTTCAATATTTTATATGCCCTTATAAACCCTTCCTCCTTTAATATCTTTGCCAATTCTAATTTCAGCTTTGAAATAGGCATGTCAACCTTTTCAGCTTTAATCTGTATGGAATTCCGGATTCTTGTAAGCATATCTGCAATTGGATCAGTTAGCATTAATCACCTCCAACATAGACTACCAACTTGCCTTGACCACTCCAGGGATATGCCCCTCGAGTGCAAGTGTTCTGAAACAAATTCTGCACATTCCGAACTTACGCAAATATGCCCTTGGCCTTCCGCATAACTTGCATCTGTGATAGGCCCTCACCTTGAACTTCGGTGGTCTTTTCGTCTTCTCAATCAAACAAGTCTTTGCCATTCATTACTCCCGATTTTAATTATTAGTTATTTGTTTTTCGCTATCTGTTTTTCAACATATAGCCGGTGACGAATAACTCTTTTAATTTCTAAACGGCATTCCAAAATAACGCAGCAGGGCTTTACTCTCCTTATCCGTTTTGGCGGTAGTGCAGAAGACTACATCAAGCCCGTGAACCATCTCAACCTTATCGTAATCGATCTCAGGAAATATGAACTGTTCTTTAAGTCCCAAAGAATAGTTCCCTCTTCCGTCAAATGATTTCCCTGATATCCCTCTAAAATCCCTAATTCTTGGTAATGCAAGGCCTATGAACCTGTCAAGGAATTCGTACATCCTGTCTCCTCTGAGGGTTACCTTGCATCCTATCGGAACCCCTTGCCGCAATTTAAAAGCTGCTATTGATTTCTTGGCCTTTGTGACTACAGCCTTCTGCCCTGTTATCGAGGAAAGTTCCTTCTGGGCTGCGTCAAGAAGCTTTATATTCTGAATCGCCTCTCCCAATCCAACATTGAGAACAACCTTCTGGATCTTCGGGACCTCCATAATATTTTTATAAGAAAACTCCTTAATCATATTAGGTACTACTTCTTTAAGATATTTCTCTTTAAGTGTCGGGATCATTACTGGTCTATAACCTCCCTGCATTTCTTGCACATACGCACCTTACTGCCATCCTGCAATAATGAATTGCCAATCCTTGTTGGTTTACTACATTTCGGACATACCAACATAACATTTGATAGGTGAAGTGGTGCCTCTTTTTCAATTATTCCGCCCTGTGTATATTTCCTGGATGGTTTCATATGTCTTTTAATGATATTCACCCTCTCAATCAAAAGCTGATCCTTCAACGGAGAAACAGAAAGTACCCTGCCCTTTTTCCCCTTTTCTTTACCGGTAATCACTAAAATCGTATCGTTTTTCTTTATACCTAAACCCATATTTCTCCTATAAGACCTCCGGAGCCAACGATATTATCTTTGTATACTCTTTCCATCTAAGCTCACGGGCCACAGGGCCAAAAATCCTTGTTCCAACAGGTTCACCCTGGGGATTAATAAGAACAACTGCATTCTGATCAAAACGTATGTACGTTCCATCAGGTCTTCTGTGTTCTTTTCTTGTTCTTACCACAACAGCCTTTGCAACGGTACCCTTTTTGATATTACTGTCCGGCAATGCCTCCTTAACGCTTACAACAACAACATCACCGAGCCTCGCATATCTTCTGAGCGAACCGCCAAGCACCTTAATACACTGAACCTTCTTAGCGCCGGAATTGTCTGCTACTACGAGCATACTCCTCAACTGAATCATCTTAGATCACTCCAATCAGCAGCTATTCTATTACTATCCACCTCTTCTCCTTGCTGAGAGGTCTTGTTTCAATAATTTTTACCATATCCCCGATTTGACAAGTATTTTTATCATCATGAGCTTTAAACTTTGTCACCCTTTTAACAGTTTTCTTATACTTCGAATGTTGATAAAGTCTTGTCACAGCTACAACTATAGTCTTGTCCATCTTGTTGCTAATAACTTTGCCTGTATAAATCTTCTTAGTCACTTCTACCTCTCCCTGAGTTTAAAGTCTAAAGTTGAAAGTCGAATATGAGAATTCATAAGGCAACTTTTAACTCTTCACTTTTAACTTTTCACTTCTTATTGTCAATACCCTTGCAATATTCTTTCTCACGGTACGTATACGCATCGGATTCTCTATCTCACCCGTCGCCTGCTGAAATCTCAGGTTGAAGAGTTCCTTTCTGAGATCATATTCCTTCTGTGTTAATTCATCTACTGTCATCGCCTTGATTTCAGATGGCTTCACAGAACCTCCTCATCTCTTCTTACAAATTTTGTTGCTACAGGTAATTTGTGAGAAGCAAGACGCATAGCCTCTTTTGCGAGTTCTTCAGTAACACCTGACATCTCATAGAGAATCCTTCCAGGCTTTACAACTGCAACCCAGTATTCAGGAGCTCCTTTGCCTTTTCCCATCCTTGTCTCTGCCGGTTTTTTTGTTATTGGTTTATCCGGAAAAACCCTTATCCATACCTTGCAGCCTCTTTTGGCATGACGGGTAATTGCTATCCTGGCTGACTCAATCTGGTTGCTTGATACCCAACCGGGCTCAAGTGCCTTTAAGCCGAATTCACCGAATGCAACAGCATCGCCAGTATAGGCCTTACCGTTCATATTACCCTTCTGCATCTTTCTGAATTTTACCTTTTTTGGCATCAACATAATATCACCTAAATTTCCCTTGCTCTACTCTCCGGCAATATATCTCCATGGTACATCCAAACCTTAACCCCTATAATTCCGTATGTTGTTTTTGCTCTTGCAAAACCATAGTCAATATCAGCCCTGAATGTATGGAGCGGGACTCTGCCCTCCCTGTACCATTCGGACCGTGCTATCTCAGCTCCGGCAAGCCTTCCAGAGCATGCAATTTTAACCCCTAAGGTGCCAAATCTCAGGGCTGAAGCCACAGACTTTTTCATTGCTCTTCTAAAAGCAATCCTTTTTTCAAGCTGAAGGGCAACGTTTTCAGCAACGAGCTGGGCATCTATTTCCGGTTTCCTTATCTCTTTTATATCAATTGATACCTCTTTGCCAGTCATATCTTTAAGATCTTTTCTGAGCTTTTCTACCTCTACTCCTTTTTTACCGATAATTATTCCCGGTCTAGCAGTATGAATAATCACCCTCATATTCTGACCCGCCCGTTCGATTTCTATCTTGGGAATCCCGGCATGAAATAGCTTTTCTTTAAGCGTTCCCCTTATCGATATATCTTCAAGAAGTTGATCACGATAACCTTTGCCAGCATACCATCTCGAATCCCAGGTCTTTATTATCCCGAGCCGATTTCCTATAGGATGCGCTTTCTGCCCCAAATCTACCTCCTCTTACCCTTCCTCTGATAAAACTAATGTTATATGGCAAGTTCTCTTTCTGATAACATTTGCCCTGCCCATAGCCCTTGGTTCAACCCTTTTCATAACAGGCCCCTGATCAACAAAAGCCTTGATCTTCATCTCTTCAGGATTAACAGCCTTTTTCTGTTCTGCATTTGCCATTGCAGATTTTAAAAGTTTCTCTATAAACCTTGCCCCTCTGTATGGCATGAATTTAAGAAATAGAAGGGCATCTCCAGCATTTTTATTTCTTATAAGATCTATAACTCTCCGTGCTTTTCTCGGAGTAAGTCTTGCATATTTTAATATCGCCTTTGATTCCATAACAGACTCTTTTTACCCCTTCTTTGCAGCAGGAGCTGCCTTTTCAGTTCCTGAATGGCTCCTGAATGTTCTTGTCGGCGAAAACTCACCGAGTTTATGACCAACCATATTCTCTGTAACATATACNGGAATNAACTTTTTGCCATTATGAACAGCAAATGTATAACCTATAAAGTCAGGCACTATTGTAGAACGTCTCGACCATGTCTTTATAAGTTTCTTTTCACCGCTCTCCATCATTGCCTTAACCTTTTTCATAAGCTTCTCATCTACAAAAGGACCCTTTCTTAAAGATCTCGACAAGTTACTTCCTCCTCTTCACGATAAGTCTATCAGTTCTCTTATTCTGTCTTGTTTTAACGCCCTCAGGCTTACCCCATGGGGTGCAAGCCGGCCTGCCACCAGATGCCTTACCTTCTCCGCCTCCCAATGGATGGTCTACCGGATTCATAGCAACTCCTCTTACATGAGGCTTTTTCCCTAACCACCTTATTCTCCCTGCCTTGCCGTAAGAGATATTTTCATGATCAGGATTGCTAACCTGTCCGATGGTCGCTATGCAAACTGAAGGTACTAAACGCGCCTCACCAGATGATAGTTTAACCTGAACATAGTTCTCTTCTTTGGCTATCAGTTGTGCAGAAGCACCTGCGCTTCTCACAAGCTTGGCCCCTTCACCCGGCCTCAGCTCGATATTGTGGATAAATGTTCCTAACGGCATATCGCACAGAGGCAATGCATTCCCTGTTTTTATTTCAGCACCCTTACCGGAAACAATCTCATCGCCAATCTGAAGTCCGACAGGCGCAATAATATATCTCTTCTCGCCATCCTTATAATGAAGCAGAGCGATCCTTGCTGACCTGTTAGGATCATATTCTATTGTGCTAACCTTTGCCGTGATACCTGTCTTGTCTCTTTTGAAATCAATAATCCTTAAGGCCCTCCTGTTACCGCCACCTCTATGCCAGGCAGTAACCCGTCCATTATTATTCCTGCCACCATTTTTCCGCATAGATACCAGCAAAGGCTTATACGGCTTACTGGTAGTTATGTCATCAAAGTCAGTGACTGTCTGAAATCTCCTGCCAGGCGATGTTGGATTATATTTTTTTATTCCCATTATGCACCTTCAATAAACTCGAGTTTTTCACCCTTTTTAAGAGTAATAATAGCCTTCTTGGTGTCAGGCCTCTTACCAACAGATTTGCCATATCTTTTCCATTTTCCTCGTCCATGTATCGTTGCAATCTTGTCAACTTTTACCTTGAATATCTCTTCTATTGCCCTTTTTATCTCAATCTTATTGGCGTCTCTGGAGACTTCAACAAGGATCTTATTGAGTGATTCTTTAAGAGCAGCACCCTTTTCGGTAAACATCGGCTTCTTGATTATGGTATATATATTTTTCATGGTGTCTTCATTTCCTCTAATCGTACAGCTGCATCTTTTGTTAAAAGAAGCGTATTATATGAAACAACATCATATGTATTAATATCAGCAGCCCTTTTGACATATACACCTGGTATGTTTCTAGCAGAAAGTGTGACGGTATCATTTTTCTCAGGTAAAACTATGAGGACACTTCTGTTCTGTATCCCGAGGTTCTTTAAGATTGTGATCATATCTTTTGTTTTCGGTTTCTGTAAAGGTAAACTATCTATAATAACAATTTCACCACTGGAAAGCTTTTCCTGAAATGCAGTTGCCAGGGCTATCTTCTTAACTTTTTTCGGTAGCTTATAGGAATAATCTCGTGGCAGCGGACCAAATATCGTCCCTCCACCCCGCCATAAAGGGGACCGGATGCTTCCAGGCCNTGCCCTTCCTGTACCTTTCTGTTTCCAGGGCTTTTTGCCGCCTCCTCTGACCAGACCTTTAGTCTTTGTCGCATGGGTACCCTGTCTCTGGTTAGCAAGAAAATTCACTACTGCAGCATGAAGTGTGCCCTCTTTTGCCTGGGCGGCAAAAACCTCTTCACTTAAATGAATTTTCCCGACTGTATTGTTATCTTTATCTTTTATCTCAACTTCTGGCATATCAATCTTCCTTTTTAATTTCTATCAGCGTACCAACCCCACCCGGGACAGCGCCCCTTATGAGCATGAGGTTCTGTTCAACCTTTACATCCACTATCTCAAGATTCTTAACGGTTACTCTTTCTGAACCCATATGACCAGGCATTTTCTGGTTCTTCCATACCCTTGATGGGTATGAACTTGCACCTATGGAACCCGGCGCACGATTGAACATTGAGCCATGGGAACCCGGGCCGCCGGAAAAGTTGTGTCTTTTCATAACACCCTGAAATCCTTTCCCTTTGGAGATACCGGAAACATCAACCTTATCTCCACTGACAAATTTTTCTACAGTCACAAACTCTCCGACCTTCAAACCGCCAATGGAGAGCTCCTTTACAATTCTATAAAGTTTAACTCCTGCCTTTTTAAACACACCAGCCTGAGGTTTATTTACTCTTTTCTCTTTTGCTTCCAAAAAACCTACCTTCACAGCTTCATATCCATCATTTTCAATTGTTTTCACCTGAACGACACAACATGGGCCTGCTTCGATTACAGTTACAGGATATGCCCTGCCATCTTCTGTATATACCTGAGTCATGCCGAGTTTTTTACCTAATATGCGTACCATTAAAATATCTCCACATTTCTACCGAATATCTATATAGTAAAATTTATTACCGGGGTTATTTTTTTCACAGCTTTATCTCCACATCAACTCCTGCTGCAAGTTCCAGCTTCATTAATGCATCAACGGTCTGAGGAGTTGGATCAACGATATCTATAAGTCTTTTGTGGGTCCTGATCTCAAATTGTTCCCTTGATTTCTTATCAACGTGCGGGGATCTGAGTACAGTTATCCTGCTTATCCTTGTAGGCAATGGAACTGGCCCGGTTATCCTTGCACCTGTCCTCTGTACTGTATCCACTATCTCCTTTACAGACCTGTCAAGTACCCTGTGATCGTAAGCCCTTAATTTTATTCTTATCTTTTGATTCACCTTTATCTCACTTTTATCTTTATCTTATTGTAAAACCTCAGTAACAACACCAGCGCCAACAGTTCTTCCACCTTCACGTATCGCAAACCGCAGCTCCTTCTCCATAGCTATAACTGAGATGAGTTCCACCG
>JGI20213J14113_1000034_pt1 | contig 24743 bp, 27 predicted proteins | sample WetSurMetagenome_3_FD_14113 | JGI IMG/M metagenome (IMG submission 14113) | reverse complement strand
TCCCATTCGACGGACTAATTGAAGATTATAAAAAACTTGGTGAGAAAAATTTTGAAGTAAAAGTGTTGGATGAACTTGAAATCAAAGATGAAACAGAGCAAGAAATTGATAAGGAACTAAAAGCGCTTGAAGAGATGTGGATTGAAAAACTAAAACACGATGGCGTTAGTTTTTACAACAAGAAATAAGAATAAAACAGTTTTGTGTTTTCTTCTAGCTTAATCTTACTAAATCATTAATCACCGGGCTGGATCAACTAATCCGTCTTCAACCAGTTGTTCTTTAACTGATACCGCAAGTTCGGAAATTGTTTGCTGAATACCTTCAGGATTTACAGATGTGCTTTCACCGTACCAAACTAACTTATCATTTTTAATCGAGTAAATGAGAATTTCCAGATCGACGTATACGTTTGTTGTCGAGTACATATAAGGATCATACATATAATTCCATGCATAATTATAATATCCGCCAAATGTGTAATATGCAGAAGGATACATTCCAGAAGAATAATAGCTTGTTTTTTCATTGACTTTTCTTACTGACAAAACTAGAGCTCCTTCCATTCCTCTTTCATTAAGTTTTTGCTTCACTGCATTTATATCTGCAAGCTCTTCATTCGTTATCATTTTATATGATGGGACGGCAATCGTATTGGGCATTTGACTTGCAAGTGCTTCCTCAACATCCATTCTCATATCCGGACTTTTTACCATCGCAAATACAGCTACAGTCTGAAACTTTGCTGATTCCATTGTTACGTCTGGATTTTTCCAGCTGTTAGAAATTTTATTTGAACTGCTGCAGCCAACTAAAAGAATAATTGCAAATAAAATTATAAGATTGGTTTTCATCGAAGATACTTTCCTTTTTTGATTGTGTGAACTTACATAAAAAATGAATAACCCTTGCTAATTGTTAATTGACTTCTCTTTGATTACCTATTTCAATTAGTAATCTCAACTCTTCTAAAAACATAAGCCCTCTAAGCACTTAAAATCAATTCGGTAAAAAAATCTCCAAAGCGGGATAATCAATTTTAATTCACAGTAATACTTTTTCTTGTTGAGACAGACACTGATTTGGCAACTCTATCTTGTCTGTATTTCAATGCTTTTATTTGCCATTTTTAAGTTAATTTATGTCTAGACTAGTGATAAATATGGTTAGGGTACATTTATATGCCAATAAAAAGAAATGAAAAAAGCTATTGACAATACTTTACTGAATTCATAGGTTTGGACAATATTTTTATGGATATTTGAGTAGCAGAAGTTGCAAAAATTAGTACGGCTAAGGCCAAATAATGCTGCAGCGGGCTTTATACTGCGGAACTTTCTTTCGCTTTAAAATGTATAACTTTTAGAATTCTTACTATCAGCGATTACTGAATAATAGCAGTGTTTTAACCATTATTAAATCGAGTTAGAATAGGTAGAAAAGTTCTAAAAGATTTCAAGAAACCAAACAAAAAATAATCTACAACTAAATTAAAGGAGAAAAGACCTTGAAATCTAAACGTAATCTGAAAGGTGCATTTACGGGTTTTGCAGCAATAGTGATTCCTGTATTATTTGCTGTTGCCGTTCTCGTCTTCCTATTTGTTATGGGTAATCCTGAAAATTTTCAGGGGAACAACACTGCAAATCTTCCAAAACCGGGAAATTATCTTGGCACCATTTATAAAGGCGGAATAATTGTACCAATTCTTATGACGATATTACTTATGGTTATAACCTTTTCAATCGAAAGATGGATAACTCTCACAAGAGCAAAAGGAAAAGGAAGTATTTCTTCATTTGTAGTTCGTGTTTATCAAAAGTTAGCTTCGAAAGATCTTGAATCTGCAATTGATGAATGTGACAGACAGAGAGGATCAGTTGCAAATGTGATTAAAGCCGGGCTCTTAAAATACAAGGAGGTAAGTGGTTCGAAAGATATGAATAAGGATCAGAAAGTTGTTGCAATAAAACAGGAAATCGAGGAAGCTACTTCTCTCGAAATGCCAATACTTGAACAAAATCTAGTTATTTTAGCAACGATCGCACCTCTTGCTACACTTTTAGGATTGTTAGGAACAGTATTAGGTATGATCAGAGCATTCTCAGCTTTGGCTACTGCTGGTGCCCCGGATGCCGTTGCTCTTGCAACAGGAATATCAGAAGCACTCATTAATACTGCTTTTGGTATCGGATCATCTGCTTTAGCAATTATTTTTTATAGTTATTTTTCAAATAAAATTGATAAAATGACCTATAACATAGACGAAGCTGGTGTTGCAATTGTGCAGAATTTTATTTCTCAACATAACTAAGATTTTTTTAAAATAATTTAAATGGTGTGTAATTATGCCTAAAGTTAAAGTCGCGCGTAAAAGTACAGCGATAGATATGACTGCGATGTGTGACGTGGCTTTTCTGTTATTGACTTTCTTCATGATGACGACGGAATTCAGAGGAGATGAGTCTGTTATTGTCGATACACCGTCGTCAATATCAGAAATCAAATTGCCGGAGACTGATATTCTCAATGTTACTATCTCAAGTGATGGAAAAGTGTTTTTTAATATTGATAATAAAAATTTCACCCGAGAGCGACTTCTTGAAAGAATATCAGAAAAATATCCTGAACTTCAATTTACTCCGGAAGAAGAAAGAGCATTTGTTCTTACAGGAACCATCGGTGTGCCGCTCGCTGAACTAAAAGGCTATCTTGGTTTAGAAGAAAACGAGAGAAAAATGTATTCTCAACCAGGAATACCTGTTGATTCAACAAACAATGAACTTGGTATATGGATTATGCAAGGTAGACTTTCTAATCCCAATGCTCGTATAACCATAAAAGGGGACCAGGCGTGTCCCTGGCCGGTTGTTAAAAAAGTAATGGATACTTTTCAGGATAAAAATGTGAACAAATTCAACCTTATCACCGATCTTGAACTTGATCCAAATAAATTGAAAGGTTTATAAATCATGGCTGAATTAGCTGAAAAAGAGTCAAAGAAAAAGGGTAAGAAAAAAAGACGTAAAAAAATGTCTACCAGGGTTGACATGACTCCTATGGTTGACCTGGGATTTCTATTAATCACATTTTTTATGCTTACTACTACTTTTAGCAAACCTCAAACAATGGAGATAAATTTGCCCGTTAAGCCGAAAGGAGAAGTAGTTGAAGAACAAGAAAATGCGTTAAAAGCCTCCAAAGCATTTAATATTATAGTTGATGGCGAAAATCGGTTGTTTTGGTATTTGGGACTGCCCCATGAGCCTTTAGAACCGTTGACTGAAACAAATTACACTGCTGATGGTATAAGAAAGGTATTATTAGAAAAAAATAGTTCAATTCAGGATATGGTTGTTCTTATCAAAGCAACGGATGCGGCAGTTTACAAGAATGTTGTAGATATTCTTGACGAAATGAATATATCGAATATTAAAAGATATGCTTTGATAGATATAACTCCAGATGATCTTGAGGAACTTAAAAATTTAAAACAAGGTGAATAACCATGGCTGATGATATAACATACAATCTTGAAGTTGATGAGCTGATATTTGCTCACAAGAATAAGGACTATGGTTCATATAAGCTCAGAAAATCTTATAATAAATATGTAACAATATCAATGTGGATTGCCATATTTATTGTTCTAATGGTTACAACCGGACCAGCAATTTATAGATGGATCAATCCGGAAGAAGTCGTAGAAACAAAGAGAAAGGTTGTACAAATAACACAATTGGAACAGCCACCCTCCATCGGCGAAGAACAAGAGATTGAAGAGATACAGGCTCCGCCATTAAAATCTACCATCAAATTCACTCCACCCGTGGTAAAACCAGACGAACAAGTGCAGGATGAATATATGCCTACTGTTGATGAGCTTAAAGAAGTTGATCCTGGGGCCGAGACACAGGAAGGTGTTGAGGGCGGAGTAGATTATAGTCTTATCGAAGTTGAAGAAAAAGTTGTAGAAGAAGAAAAGGCACCAACCTATTTCGTTGCTGTTGAAGAAATGCCTGAGCCAATAGGCGGTATAAAAGCTATTCAGGAAAAAATATCTTACCCGGAAATTGCTAAAAGAGCAGGCGTTGAAGGCAAGGTCTACATTCTTGCTTTTGTGGATGAAAACGGAAATGTTACTAAAGCTCAGGTACTTAAAGGTATTGGAGCTGGTTGTGATGAAGCAGCTCAAGATGCTGTATTACAGACAAAATTTAAACCAGGCAAGCAAAGAGGAACTCCTGTTAAAGTTCAGGTTTCAATTCCTATTGTATTCAAGCTTCAATAAAAATAAGATGTGTCTTTGCACTTAATTTTATTTGTGGAGAATCAATTTTCAGTGTCCACAATGTTTGAATGGTATAAACTTCGGTAAGGAAAAATAAGCTTGTCTTTTTTGAGTATTCTCGGTTTCGTAATGTCTGTTCTTTATACGGGTCTGGGGATTTACTTTATAATTGCTGAAAATGTTTTTAATTTATCAAACTTTCAGCGGATTGGGTTTGGGGTAATTCTGATTTCATATGGTTTCTTTAGATTTTACGTTGCATTAAAGAAAAAGAGAGAAAGCGAATTAAACAATGATGATGAAGATTAAAAATATAATATCATTTTTCCCTCTGCTTTTATTTTTTTGTTTTGGATGCAACGGATCAGACAGCCCCGACGACACGCCTACTTATGGACAAATCTCCATCTCAGTAGATGAAACATTTAAACCACTCATCGATTCTGAAATTTATACTTTCGAAGGAATTTACGATTATACTGATGTGAATGCCAATTATAAAACTGAAATGGAAGCATTCAATGACCTAATGCACGATACAATTCGATTAATAATTGTACCTCGTCAATTAAACAAAGATGAATTAAAAGAATTTGAAAAATGGGAGATTGTTCCCAAGGTAACAAAAATTGCTTACGATGCGGTTGCCTTAATTGGCAGTAAGGATTTAAAAGATTCAACGCTTACTTTAAATGAAATAAAAACTTTGTTGTCCGATGGAAGCGTCTCATCTTTTAAGAATGTTAAAGTTGTGTTCGACAATAATAACTCCAGCACTATAAATTTTCTAAAAGAAAAAACAGGTGTTACGCAGCTTTCTTCAAATTGTTATGCACTTACTTCAAATAGTGCTGTTATTGATTATGTGGCAAAGGAAAAAAACTGCATTGGAGTAATTGGCGTTAATTGGATAAGCGATCGTGATGATACGACCAATTTAAGCTTTCTCAATTCAGTTAGAGTAATGGAAATTTCGACAAACGAGAATTCGGAATATTTTAAACCTTACCAGGCATACATAGCACAAAAAATTTATCCTCTGTGGCGTGAAGTTTATATAATAAGCAAAGAGGCATATACCGGACTTGGAACGGGTTTAACAGCTTTTATTGCCAGCGAAAGAGGACAGAGAATTGTTTTGAAATTCGGACTTGTTCCTGCCACAATGCCGGTGCGGCTTGTGGAATTAATTAATGAAGAAATAACATATTGATCAGGAAAGAAATGAAAAAAATATTATTCTATTTCCATTTATCCATCATTTTTTCATCCATTTTATTAGCTCAGGATATTTCTTCGGGCATTAAATTAATTAAGTATGAAAAATTCAATGAGGCAAAAAAAACTTTTAACTCGCTGCTAAATGGCAAATCAAAAGCGGAAGCTTATTTCTACCTGGGAGAGATTTATTTTATTGAAGAGAAAATTGATTCGGCGAAAATTTTTTATAAAAAAGGAATTGAAGCAGATATTGATTTTCCTTTAAACTATGCAGGAATGGTAAGGTTGAATGTGCTTGATGGCAACGACAGCGAAATCGCAAAAAACAGAAATCAGGCAATTGACCTGGATGAGGAGAATCCTAGAGTTTATGTTGTAATTGCTGATGCCTATGCACACATCAAATATTACGACACAGCAATGCAGTTTCTAAATCAAGCATTGGAAAATAAAATAAGTGATCCGGATGTTTATATTATGATTGGCAAAGTTCATCTGAGTAAAATTAATGGCACAGAAGCAATAAAAAATTTCGAAGAAGCTCTCAAACTGGAGCCCAGCAATCCGGAGGCATTAACTCAAAAAGCAAAAGTTTATTCTCTTATAAACAATTACACTGGTGCAATTTCATTACTAGAAGAAGCAATTGCGGGCGACCCAGCTTATTCACCAGCTTATAATGAACTAGCAGAAGTTTATGCTAATTTGAAAGATTACGCCAAAGCAGCTGAATATTATGCAATGTATATCGATAAGTCTGAATCGACTTTAGAAAAACAAAAAAGATATGCATCAATACTCTACCTAAATAAAGAGTATGAAAAAGCAATAGCCATTCTTGAAAAATTAATTCAGATTGAAACTGATAATAGTTCTTCAATAAGAATTGTTGCATATTCTTATTTAAGATTGGAGTCCGTTGAAGCAAGCAAATATTACTTCCAAAAATTATTTTCAATTTCTGGTATTGACTATCTCCCAACTGATTATGAGAATTACGCTGATCTGTTAAGCAAGACTGGTGATGATTCATTAGCAATAGAATATTTAACTAAAGTTACTGATTTAGATAGCTCTCGTAAAGACATCTACGGAAAGATTTCAGTTCTTTATTTTAAAAATAAAAATTGGGATGGTGTAATTTCTGCATTAGAAAGTAAGGGCGAACTCACTTCGCAAGAATATTTCGATCTTGGGAAAGCTTACTATTTTGTGCAGAACTATGTAAAAGCAGACTATGCTTTTAGTATGCTCGCAACTAAAGTACCTGATTTAGCTATTGCTTATTTCTGGCGGGCTAGAGTTCAAACTAACTTTGATCTTGAATCGGAACAAGGGCTCGCAAAACCGTATTATGATCAATTTTTATCGATTTCTAAAGAGGATACAACAAGATTTAAAAAGGAACTGATTGAAGCTTATTCTTATTTGGGATATTATTATTATTTAAAAGAAGATCCAAGTTCAAGAGATTATTGGTTAAAAGTTGAAGCGATTGATCCTGAAAATGAACAGGCTAAAGCTGCATTAAAAGAATTAAATTAATAGATAAAGCTATAACAGAAATAAGAGAAGTTTTTTTCGCAGACTATTAATTCTAAAATCAGGGTCCCGGACTATTTAAATTACCCGGACCAATTCTGTTCGCTTTTTAAGAGCCTCAAAAAATATTTTGAGGCTTTTTTATTTAAGTGGAGAAAACCTTTCTTTCTGATTTGTCAACCCAGCAAGTTAGAACTATATCCCCAGTTACATTAACTACAGTTCTTGACATATCAAGAATTCTATCAACACCCAAAATGATTCCTATACTTTCAGGTGGTATTCCAACTGTTTGAAGAACCACAACTATCAGGGGGAGTGAACCACCGGGAACTCCTGCAGTTCCAACTCCAGCAAGTATTGAAAGCAGTATTATCACTAGTTGAGATGAAAGCGATAAATCTATCCCATAAAACTGGGCTAAAAACAAAACGGTAATTCCTTCATATAATGCTGTTCCATTCTGGTTTGCTGTTGAACCGACAGTTAAAACAAAATTGGTTATATCTTTATCAAGTTTGAACTTTTCATTTGTTACACGGATTGAAGTTGGTAAAGTAGCATTTGATGAACTTGTTGAAAATGCTGTTATAATAACTTCAGCAATATTTTTGAAAAAGGTTATTGGATTAATCTTGACCAGATACTTTAAAATAACACCGTATGTAAAGAGAACATGAATAAGAAGAGCAGTGAGGACTATTGAAACATAACTCATTAACAACGATATCACCTGAAATCCGAGCTGAGAAGTTGTTGTAAACATGAGTGCTGCGACACCGACTGGTGCAAGTTTCATAGCAAAATCGATTATCTTCATCAGAATATCATAAACACCCTGTAAAGTTTGATTCAATGCCTCGGTTCTTTTGGGATCAACCATTGACATTGCAATTCCGAATACAAGGGCAAAAAACATAAATGCCAGCAAACCTCCCCCGCGATAATTTGAATCAAAGGCGTAAACAACTTCGGCAAATGGATTTCTGGGAACAATATCAATTATAATTTGAATAATGCTTTTTGATTCTTTTGCGGTTTCTACTATCCCGGTAACCGATTCACTACCTGAAATAGTTTGAATCAAAATTGTTCTGTCTGCTTCTGAAATTTGTCTGCCGGGTTGTATAACATTTACAGCAACGATTCCAATCAGCACTGAAACAGTTGTAATAACTAAAGTAAATGCAATTGCCTTCCCTCCAATCCTGCCGATTTTACGTATGTCTTTAAAATCAGCAACACCTAAAACGATTGCAACAAATATGAGAGGGACAACGATCATAAAGATCATTCGCAAAAAGATTTGTCCTAAAGGATAGGAAATATTATTTACCATCCATTGAATATGCTGCTTATCATCAATAAGGATATTACAAAGCAACCCAAGCACTATACCAATAAATAGTCCAAGCAGGATTTTTGAATGCAGTTTCATATACAAGAAATTTCTAAAAAAATATTTTATTTATTAATAAATAGATAACTTTCTCCCCAATTTAATATTAAATTTTATAATCTGGCTTTAATTAATTGACAAAAGTTTGATTTCTCCAAATCATTAGAAAAAACAAAATAAATTGAAAGTGAATGTCTATTGGAATTCTTTAGTTATTTAATTGACTTGTTTCTGCACCTTGATGATCATCTTCATGAACTAATCCTGAGCTATGGAACTTACACTTACGGAATATTATTTCTCGTAATATTTGCTGAAACTGGTTTTGTATTTACACCGTTTCTCCCTGGCGATTCGTTGCTTTTTGCTGCTGGAACATTTGCCGCAAGAGGTGCATTTGATATTCACATTCTAGCAATACTATTAACTCTGGCAGCAATTCTTGGAGACACAGTAAATTATTGGATTGGCAGTTATATCGGACCCAAAGCATTCGAAAAAAAAATTAAATTCCTAAAGAAAGAACATTTAGAAAAGACACATGCTTTCTATGAAAAATACGGCGGCGTTACGATAATAATTGCCAGATTTATTCCTATCATTCGAACTTTTGCTCCTTTCGTTGCTGGTATTGGTACTATGACCTATTCAAAATTTTTAGCTTATAATGTAATTGGTGGAATAGCATGGTGTGTGTTATTTATATATGGTGGTTACTTTTTTGGAAATATTTCGGTTGTACAGAATAATTTTTCAATTGTGATACTTGCCATAGTGTTTTTATCAATATTACCTGGAATAATTAAGTTTCTCAGTATCCGGTTTCGTAAATCGATACCCGGATCAGAAGAAAAATAATCCGAACTTATTATTAGCTTCATTAAAGGATACTTAAAATATTTATTTGTAATAATTGATAAAGCAATTATTTTTAGACATCTTTTATTAACATTTGAGTGTAGTGACCCAGTCTAAAGAACGTTGGGGATCCAGAATTGGATTAGTACTTGCAATGGCTGGCAATGCTGTTGGGCTGGGTAATTTCCTACGTTTCCCTGCACAAGCCGCACAAAATGGTGGCGGTGCATTCATCATCCCTTATCTTATTTCCTTTCTGCTGATGGGTATTCCCTTGCTTTATATTGAATGGGCAATTGGCAGGCACGGTGGAAAATATGGACATCACTCAACGCCAGGAATGTTTGATGTTATGGGAAAATCACGGTTCTTAAAATATATTGGAGTCTTTGGCCTTTTTACGAATCTCGGAATAGCTGCATACTATTGTTATATAGAATCCTGGACTCTCTCATATGTTTTTCATTCAATAACCGGAACATTTTTCGATATTAAACCCACTGATTTCTTCCCAAAATATCTTGGTCTTCATGAAGATTCTATTTTTGCAATACCACCCGAAGCGGCGTTTTGGTTTATACTCACACTTTGTTTGAATGTGTGGATACTTTCTAAAGGATTAGCCAAAGGAATTGAATTAGCAGCAAAAATCGGAATGCCTCTACTACTCCTGTTCGGTGCAGTTCTGGTGATTAAAGGACTTACTCTCGATTCAAGCAGTCCGGGAGTGATTGAAAGTCCTCTATCGGGTTTAAATTTTGTTTGGGAACCTAATTTTTCAGGTTTGACAAATCCGACCACATGGCTTGCCGCAGCAGGTCAAATCTTTTTTACACTATCTGTTGGAATGGGTTCTATACATTGTTATGCAGCTTATGTAAAAGAGAAACAAGATATTGCTCTGAATGCTTCATCTGCCGGATGGATGAATGAATTTGTAGAAGTAATTCTTGGCGGTTCAATACTAATTCCAATTGCAACAGCATACCTTGGTTTATCTGTAGTGCAGGCTGCAACTATAGGAGGAAGCGGTTTTGGATTAGGATTTTTGACTCTTCCAACACTATTTAACAATTGGGGATGGTTTGCACCTATCGCTGGGGCAATGTGGTTTGGTCTTTTATTTTTTGCAGGAATTACTTCATCCCTCGCAATGGGACAACCGATTCTTGCATTCTTTAAAGATGAATTGAAAATCTCTCATAAGAAAAGCGCACTTACTTTTGGTGTTGCAACTCTACTTCTTGGATTTATTTGTGTTTGGTTATATCCCGGAGGTGCTTTTGATGAATTTGATTTTTGGACAGGGACTTTTTCACTCGTTATTTTTGCATTATTAGAAACACTTGTATTTGGATTCGTTTTTGGTATGGATAAAGGATGGGATGAAATTACGAGAGGCGCTGATATGGTTGTTCCAAAAGTCTTCAAATATTTTATTAAATACGTTACTCCGCTTTTCATCACTGTTATTTTCATCGGTTCAATTATTAAACCAAGCACAGATTGGATAACAGCCTTTTCCAGTTTGTTTAATGGAGATGGCTGGCCATTCGCCACCGATAGTGTAATCGGAGTAATTTTTCATCTTGGTGTGGATAAATATGTCTGGTTTGAGAATGGTGAACCAACACGGGAATTTGTGAAAGACGGAACGCGGATATTATTGCTTCTTGTATTTGCAACTTTCAGTTATCTGGTTCATAAAGCCTGGGTTATGAAAAGAAATGAAATTGGAGGAAATTACAAATGAGTATGCCTGCTGTAATTATGATGATATGTTCCTGGTGTATTATAATATTTTTCACGTTGAAGTTTTTTATAAAAGTTTTAAAGACTCCTCAAAAAGAAGAATAAAGAAATTTCACCACAACCTGAGTACTAACCAGTTTTCAAAACGGCTCGGGCCATAATAAAATTAATTGATGTTAAAACCCAAACTCTTCACCACTCTAAAAAATTACTCCAGGAAACAATTCACATCGGATTTAACAGCAGGAGTAATTGTTGGTATAGTTGCTTTGCCGCTTGCTATCGCATTCGGAATTGCTTCGGGGGTAACACCGGATAAAGGATTAATTACTGCGGTCATCGCAGGTTTTATAATTTCCTTTCTTGGGGGAAGCAGAGTTCAGATAGGTGGTCCAACCGGGGCCTTCATCATAATTGTTTACGGAATTGTTCAGCAGTTTGGAATGAATGGGCTGATACTTGCAACACTAATGGCTGGTGTTATTCTTGTAATAATGGGTCTTGCAAGATTTGGATCTATTATAAAATTTATTCCTCATCCGGTAATAGTCGGATTTACAAGTGGTATAGCTTTAATAATATTCTTATCCCAGGTTAAAGATTTTTTCGGTTTGAACATTGAAACGGTTCCATCAGAGTTCTTTGAGAAATTAGTGGTCTATTCTCAGAATTTTTTCTCGCTTAATTACTGGTCCTTGTTTATAGGACTCGTCTCGTTGATCATTATCATATTCTTTCCAAGAATCACGCATAGAATTCCCGGATCTATAGTTGCAATTATTGTGGCTACGGTTTTGGTTCAAATTTTACATCTTCCGGTTGAAACAATTGGAAGCAGGTTTGGAGAAATACCGTCATCTCTTCCTACTCCCAATCTTCCTGATTTTGATTTTGAAGTAATTAGAAATCTGATCAGCCCGGCAACAACGATAGCAATTCTTGCAGCTATTGAATCTTTGCTGTCTGCCGTTGTTGCTGATGGTATGATTGGCGGAAAACATCGTTCTAATATGGAATTGATTGCGCAGGGTGCGGCAAATATCGTTACTCCTTTGTTTGGTGGAATTCCCGCAACCGGGGCAATTGCTAGAACCGCAACGAATATTAAAAACGGCGGGAGAACTCCGGTAGCAGGAATTATTCACGCACTGGTTCTTTTACTAATAATGCTTTTTTTCGGAAGCTGGGCAAAGCTGATACCTATGGCAACTTTAGCCGCTGTGCTTATTATCGTCGCATATAATATGAGCGAGTGGAGATCGTTTGTTGAAATTTTTAAATATCCTAAAAGTGATATAATTGTTCTACTAACAACATTTGGATTGACGATAATCTTCGATCTAACAATTGCGATACAAATAGGAATGATACTGGCCGTATTACTGTTTATGAGAAGAATGGCAATGGTTACTAATGTAGGAATTATAACCAGAGAGCTTGAAGATGAAGAAGAAAAGGTTGATACAAATTCAATACAGAATAAAAAAGTTCCGGATGGTGTGGAAGTTTTTGAAATTAGTGGACCATTCTTTTTCGGGGCTGTTTCTAAATTCAGAGATACGGTGAGAATTGTTGAAAACCCGCCTAAAATTATTATTATAAGAATGCGTGATGTTCCTGCAATTGACTCAACGGGGATTCATGCAATTGAACAGCTCTTGAAAGAAACAAAGAAGCATGGCACTCATCTTGTTTTGTCCGGTGTTCACACCCAGCCGCTTATGGCTTTAGCACAGGCAGAGTTCATTCAAAAAATCGGAGAGGAGAATGTGCACGGTAATATTGACGATGCACTAGATCGAGCAAGAGAAATACTCGGATTACCAAAACAGGGAAGACCAGCAGATTTTGTGCCGGTGGTTGCAAGGGAGAGAAAAAAATAGTTTTATGAAATGTTATATCTGAAGTTACTTGGAGTTTGGTTCATCCTCGCAGTGAGCGCTATAGTTGTTGCAATTTTTAGAATCGGTGTTTTGCTTCCACCATTTGGAGATCAAACTGCTCATCAACTCGGAACTGTTCTTTATTTGATTGTTCAGTTCGTTATCATATTCTTTTTCATAAAAATGATGAAGATTAAAAAGACAAAAACTCTCCTCGGTATAGGGGTTTTCTGGGTTGTCATTACAATTATTTTTGAATTTGTTTTCGGGCATTACGTGATGGGTCATTCCTGGCAAAAACTCTTCGCAGATTATAATCTGTTGAACGGAAGACTCTGGGTATTGGTATTAATTAACAATATCGCGGCACCGTTAATCAGCAGAATAATATTAGAAAAAGATACTACAGTTTAAATTAATTTCTTGTTAAATGCCTGTATTTAATTCTGTGCGGTTGATCAGCTTCTACACCAAGTCTTTCTTTTCGTTTTTCTTCGTACTCTGTGTAATTTCCATCGAACCAAACGACTTTGCTTTCATCTTCAAATGCTAAAATGTGTGTTGCTATTCTATCTAAAAACCATCTATCGTGACTAATAACCAAAACACATCCTGTGAATTTTTCTATCCCTTCTTCAAGTGCGCGTAATGTATTTACATCAAGATCATTTGTTGGTTCATCAAGCAGCAGAACATTCGCGCCTTGCTTTAACATCATTGCAAGATGAACACGATTTCTTTCTCCGCCGGAAAGCATGCTAACTTTTTTCTGCTGATCTGCACCTGAAAAATTAAACTGAGCAACATAAGCGCGTGAATTTATCTGCCTGTTGCCGAGCATTATCGTATCTTCTCCGTTAGATATTAATTCCCAGATGCTTTTTTCAGGATTCAGTGCGTCGCGTGATTGATCTACATAAGATAACTTAACCGTTGAGCCAATTTTGAGATTTCCAGAATCAGGTTTTTCCAGTCCTGTTATCATTCTGAACAGGGTTGTCTTGCCTGCGCCGTTCGCACCGATAATTCCAACAACAGCTCCGGGAGGAATTGAAAAAGTAAGATCATCAATTAAAATATTATCACCGTAAGCTTTACTTAGATTTTCTGTTTCAATTACAATATCACCAAGTCGTTCTGCAACAGGAATGTAAAGCTCAAGTTCTTTCTGTCCTTTTTCTTTTTCATCTTTTAAAAGCTTTTCATAAGAAGTAATTCTTGATTTTGATTTTGCGTGTCTTGCTTTCGGACTCATCCTTATCCATTCGAGTTCGCGCTGTAAAGTTTTTTGTCTGTTGCTTTCGCGTTTTTCTTCAACACGTAATCTTTCTTGTTTCTGCTCAAGCCATGATGAATAATTTCCTTTCCACGGAATTCCTTCGCCGCGGTCCAGTTCAAGAATCCAGCCGGCAACATTATCAAGAAAATATCTGTCGTGAGTAACAGCAATTACTGTTCCTTCATATTTTTGCAGGTGATGTTCTAACCACGCAACTGTTTCCGCATCAAGATGATTTGTTGGTTCATCAAGTAAAAGAATGTCGGGTTTTTGAAGAAGCAATCTGCAAAGCGCAACACGTCTTCTTTCTCCTCCGGAAAGAATTTTACACAATGTCTCGGGAGGAGGACAACGCAAAGCATCCATTGCCATTTCGAGTCGTGCATCTAAATCCCAGCCCCCCGTTGCTTCAATTTTTTCCTGAACTTCACCTTGACGTTCAAGGAGCTTTGTCATCTCATCATCATCCATCGTTTCGGCAAACTTTGCATTTATTTCATCATACTCTTTTAACAAATCAACAACGGATTGAACGCCTTCCTGCACAATTTCTCTGACGGTCTTAGTATCATCAAGCTGCGGTTCCTGTTCGAGATACCCGATTGTATAACCGGGAGAAACGACTGTCTCTCCATTAATATTTTTGTCAACTCCCGCAAGAATTTTCAATAGAGAAGATTTACCTGAACCGTTCAATCCTATTACACCAATTTTAGCTCCGTAGAAATAAGAGAGGTAAATATCTTTTAGAATCGGTTTGTTGTTATAGAATTTACTTACTCCAACCATGGAGTAAATAATTTTGTTTGCTTCAACGCTCATTTGATCTTTCTTATGTTTTGTGGTGAGCAAAAATAGATAATACAAAAAAAGGAGCCAAGTACGTGGCAAATCAGAATCAGGTCAATCTTCAATAAGTGGAAGCGGGAAAATTATCAATAGTTTTAAGTCTAAAATCCAATTTCACTATATTCTTTCTTCCCGCTTAGCTCAAACTAGGTTATCAGTGCTGATGACGCACGCCTTTTTTAATCATAACATAATTAACCGGTAATGCTGCAATAAATCCTACTGTTAAAGCTGCAAACATCCCGTACCAGAAAATAGGGTCAGTTAATCCGGCTTCCATAACACCGGGAATTAATATTTGAGTTAGAACTTCGAAGGTTTCCATTACTACAATACTCAATCCCTCGGCAACAATAACCGTTTTGAGTGCATTCTTAAAAGTAAAAGAAGCACGAAGCAAAGGAACAATTCCTAATGGTAATCCACCAATGAATCCAAGAATGACTGCAATAATCATTGTGGTTATCATATCCAGTCCGAATGCGGTTCCAATTATCACTCCGAGAACCTCACCGATTCCACAACCTATCAAGCAATGAAGTGTTGCGCTTACTGCAAGCCTGAAAGTACTTTGCGTTTTCCTATTTGAATGATTAGTAATTCTGCTTTCGGTTTTGTGCATCATCCGGTGATGCGAATGAATTGAATGATCCATATTGTGTTCCATTTTACCTCCTAATGTTTGTGCTGATTGTGATTTGGTTCTTGTTTTTCATTTAACTGATTTGATGGCTTTGCTTTCAGTACAAAATCTGTTGAATAAAGTATCCCGTCAATTTGAAATTGTAACCATAAACGATAGTACCCGCTATTAACAATATTCATGTGAAGATTCAATTGGTTGTTCATTACCATTGGATGAACATGTAGAAAATCGAAGTTTGCTATTCCTATTAATACTGCATGAGCTTTTTCACCAAGGTAGTTATCAAAATTTGCAGCATTAAGTTCTTTACCATCTTTTAATATTGAAACCGGAATATGAATTTCATTTCCTGAAAATAAATCTTCCGTTGGATGAAGCATGACAGATAAATTCTGATCTTCGAAAAGGTATCTTTCGCTTTTGAATATAGCTTTTGACTTTTCACTCCCATCAGCATTCAAATTAAATCGGTCGGTTATTTTTTTGCCGCCTTTTGGTTTATACTCTATAAATAGTTCGTATTTCCCTCCGAATGGAAGATTTGTTTTGACTGAATAATTACCATTTCCTTCATAATCAGGATGCAGATGACTGAAATATTCAAGATCCTCACTCACTAAGATAATATGTGCTTTTTTCTCGTGAACTGTTTCCAGTTCTACAATAATGTTTTCATCACCTTTTACTTTTGGCGAAAATGATAGTATGACTTCATCACCCGCTTTTATCTTGCTAAGATCGTTAATGAATTTTATAAAATAGTTACCTGTTGATTCTTGCATTAAACTACTCCTTTGCATTGATTGCGATTGATTTACTTTTTGCTGGCTTTCCAAAAGGTTTTGCTTCTCATTATCCTCAGCATACGAGCTATGTAGAAAAGAGGTCATAAGGAATAATATTTGAATTATTCTCATTGTTCGTCCTTTATAAAATTTACAACGAAAATTTAATCCTAAAACTCCCGATGCTTGTTACAGGATTTTAGAAATGATTTACAGAATTATTTGATTAAAGCGAATCGAGCGAATGCCTTTTGGAAGAACCAATAGTTTTGAAATGAGAAGGGGTCAAGCCTGTTTCTTTTTTAAACTGGTTTGATAGATGCGCAACACTGCTGTAACCCAATCTATAAGCAATTTCAGAAAGAGTGAGTTCGTCGTACACAAGCAGCTCTTTTACTTTCTCAATTTTCTGCTGGATGAAATAGTGTTCTATCGTTTTCCCTTCAACGGATGAGAAAAGATTGCTCAGGTACGAATAGTCATGATTTAATTGTTGTGCAAGATACTTTGAAAGATTTATTCGTTTATCGGGATATTCTTTCTGGATGAGCTCAATTAATGATTTTTTAATCTGTTCAATTATTCTAGATTTACGATTATCGATAATTTCAAAACCTTCGGCTAATAATCTACCGTTCAGTTTTTCTTTTAAGGATTTGTCGATTTGCTTGTCAAGATGAACCTCACCAAGCAGAACTGGCTTATGCTCAATTTCGAGATCACAAAGAATTTTGGTGACGGTTTTCTTGCACCTGTCACACACCATGTTTTTTATATATAAAATTTCAGCTGGCATCTCTCAATAAAAATAATACAAAATTTCATTCGGTAAAAAGCCTTGGATTGGTCTTTTGGGGTCATACCGATGAACACGTGATATTCCCGTTTATTAATAAAATATGCATACATTTTTAATTCTTCTCTAATTTAACTAAATATCATTGGTTTAATTCTGTACTGTCTTAGTCATTCACATATAGATAATGTTTTTAACCAGAAAATATAAGCTGCAGCACGTATTAATTTACACAGTTATGGGAACTGTGGCGGGGGCAATCATAGGTTTTCTCCTGCATTACATTGATAAGCTTGATAGTACCGGACCAACTCTTAGAGGATTTTTTATAGGATTTTTAGTTGGAACATCAATTGGTCTTTGTGAGGAATTTTTATTTCTTGAACGATTCAGAAAAAAACCATACCCGTTTCTGCTGGTTTTCAGAACTGTGGTTTACTCTGTAGTGATTGCATTTCACGAGTTATTAATTAATTCAGCAAGCAATTTTATAACACTTAACTTATCTGTAAGTCAGTCAATATACACTGCTGTTTATAGAGAAAATTTCCCCCGTGATCTTGCCATTATTGGGATTGTATCTGTTGTGTCAATTGCTTTTCTTCAAATAAGAAGGCTGCACAGACCAGGAGATCTTATAAAGTATGTTACCGGCAGATACCATCTTCCTGAAGAAGTAAATAAAATTTTCCTCTTTATCGATCTTAATTCCTCAACAGCAATGGCTGAAAGGATTGGAAATACAAAGTACAGCTCCTTCCTGATAGATTATTTCCATGATATGACTGGTGCGATACTTATGTCCAAAGCAGAGATTTATCAATACATTGGTGATGAAATAATTTTAACATGGTCCTTTAAAGAAGGTGTTAAACACGCACGCTGTATCAACTGTTTTTTTGATATTCTGACAGCAATTGAGTGGAACAGGGAACAATATCTCAATAAATATGGAGTTCATCCGGAGTTCAAGGCAGCACTTCATGCCGGAAAAGTTTCGGTTACCTGGATCGGAACTATAAAAAAAGAAATTGTTTATCACGGCGATGTTCTAAATACGACCGCCAGAATTCAGGAAGAATGCAACAAGTACGGTCAGAGGTTTTTAATCAGCGAATACATGCTTCAAAATATTGAGCTACCTGAATATCTTCGCTCCGAGTTTGTCGGGGAGCTCTTGTTAAAAGGAAAAGAAAAGAAAGTTAAAATATTCGGATTGAAGAGTATTGCTGAGGTTTAATTAGCAAGAAAATTTAAATGACTAAATGGATATTAAGTTCTGCTGTCTTTATTTTATTGCTGGCTGTTACTGTATTCATAGGATTCTATCTTGCAATATTTTTGATTGGTCCGCACTCGGATATTTTACCTGAAGTAATTCACGTCCCTGTAGGAATTATTTTATTAACAATAATAATTGGTATTCCATCGTGGCTTGGAAGAATAACCTTTATTCAATTCAAACTAAAAGAAAAAAATAATCTTTCAATTTAATAAGCCAAGGAACTATTTATGAAAATTATTGCTTTGGAGAAGGAGATAAGTACAGCTAAAACTATAGATTTTAGAAAGAATGCCAAGGCCGAAGCAAAGGCGCTTTGGAATCTTTATCAGAATGGAATAGTGCGTGAATTTTATTTCCGAAAAGAAAAAAAGTTAGCCGTGTTAATCCTTGAGACCAAAAATAAAGAGGACGCAAAAAAATCATTGAGCAAACTTCCATATGTCAGCAAAAAACTTATTGAGTTCGAATTAATCCCGCTCAAACCATATCCAGGATTTCAAAGATTATTTAAATAGAATGAGTTCAGTAAAAAGTTTTTGAAACAAGAAAACGAATAGCGACCTTCCCTCATAAAAAAATAATTCTTCTTATGACAAGTTCATCTTCACTAAGAAACCAGCTAATAAATTTCTTCGGAATCAATAAAAACGTTTTCGCGATGATTATTCTTGTTGTGCTGGTAATGCTCGGAGAAAAAATGGGTGAGCGGTTCCTGCCTTTATATATACTCGCAATTGGCGGGACTAACCTTGCCGTCGGTTTCCTGAATGCAATGGACAATCTGTTAAGCGCTCTTTATTCTTTCCCCGGTGGTTACTTAAGTGGCAGAATCGGATATAAAAAAGCTCTGATGCTCTTTACTTCTGTTGCAATGCTTGGATATTTAATCGTAATAATTTTCCAATCCTGGCAAGCAGTTTTTATTGGCTCTGTACTTTTTATTGCGTGGAGTGCAGTTTCGCTCCCGGCGATAATGAGCTTGATTTCAAAAGCAGTTCCGGCAAATAAGAGAACAATGGGAATAACTGTTCATTCAATAGTAAAAAGAATTCCGATGTCCCTCGGTCCGCTGCTTGGCGGAATTTTCATTTCCATTTACGGCACTACTATTGGAATCAGAATATCTTTTATCACTGCCTTCGCGCTTGGCATAGTTGCACTAATAGTAATTCATTATTTAATGCAGGATGAAATAGTCGCGCCAAAAAGCAGTAAGCTGAAAGATTTATTAAGACTTAAATATTTTAATCCGGCACTAAAAAATTTATTAGTCTCGGATATACTCATAAGATTTGCTGAACAGATTCCTTACGCTTTCGTTGTTATATGGTGCGTTAATGTTCTTGGCATTACTGCTTTTCAGTTTGGAATTCTTACTGCTGTTGAAATGATTACGTCTGTAATTGTTTATATCCCCATTGCTCACTTTGCGGATAGATATTTCAAGAAGCCTTTCATAATAGTCACATTTGTTTTCTTCACGATTTTTCCACTGGCAATATATTCTTCCAATTCTTTTGCAGCTTTAGTAATAGCATTTATCATCAGGGGCCTGAAAGAAGTTGGTGAGCCTACACGAAAATCATTAATAATGGACTTGGCTCCGGAAAATGCGAAAGCCGAAACTTTTGGGACTTATTATCTTTTCAGAGATGTTGTTGTTTCGATCGCTGCCTTAAGCAGTGCATTTCTCTGGGATATTTCTCCATTCACAAATTTTATGACTGCATTTATTTGCGGAGTAATCGGGACAGTATGGTTTGCATTCTGGGGAAAAGAATTAAAACAAGAATAATTTTTCAAAGACTGATTATTAGTGAATCGTTCTCAATTCTCGTACTGTAAGTTCTTAGCTTAGTCGTTGCCGGACCTTGCTTAACATTCCCATTTAGATCAAATTGAGAACCGTGACAAGGACAAACAAAAACGCTGTTGCTTCCATCAAATGCCGACACAATACAACTTTGATGAGTGCAAATTCCCGATAATGCTTTGTAAGTATCATCAGAATTGTGCTCAACAAGTATTGCGCCATTACCGCCATTATATTTGATCAGCGCTCTTGTATTTATATTTTCAATCGGAGATGAAGCCAAAACAATTGTGATTTCATTATTAACCACAGTTCCTTGAATTGTAGTTAAGGGCGTGCTGTTAACCGGGTTGGTTGAATTATCCGTACAGCTGGTAATAACTGAACTTAGCAGACCGGAAGAAGATACAACAACCATCGCACCTGCTGATTTAATAAAAAACTCCCTGCGTGTTATTCTCATAAATGGTTTTTATTGTTTAAAAATATTAATGATTAAATAACTTAGTTGTAAATTCAAAAAATAGGAAGAAAATAGTCTCTCTTTAATTATTGACCTGCATCACCAATTGAGTTTCTAAAATTTGAACTTCCTTAATTTTATCTTAAGTTTTGCTTGAACATGAATGATTAATCAAATTATTTATTAAAAAGATTAATGATCAACAAAAAAGAACTCATCAAAGAATATAAAAATCAAAAACATCCGGCTGGAATATTTGTTGTGAAGAATAAACCGGAAAACATAATGTTCATCGGGAATTCCCTCAATCTGCCAGCAAAGATTCGGGGAATAACTTTCGAACTTGAAATGGGTAAACATGCTTACAGCAATCTTGCGGAAGATTTCAAAAGACTTGGCAAAGATCAATTTGAAATTTCAATACTCGACGAGATTGAACTAAAAGATGAGACAGAAAAAGAATTGAAAAAGGAACTTGAAGCTCTTGAAGAAATGTGGGTGGAAAAGCTAAAAAGTGAAGGCATAACATTCTATAATAAAAAAAATGAGTGATTACCGATTTTCAGTCTCTAAATTAATTGACTCGCCACCGAGGATTGTTTATTCAATCATTGCTGATTACAGAGAGTCGCATCCAAAGATAGTGCCCAAACCACCGTTTGTTTCTCTGGTTGTTGAGCAGGGAGGAGTTGGTGCGGGAACAGTTGTACGAGTTCAGATGAAAGTTGTGGGAAAGGTTCAGACTTTTCGCACTGTGGTTTCTGAACCGGAACCAGGGAGAACTCTCATTGAGACAAATGACACAGGATACGTAACAACATTTACTGTTGATCCGCGGTCCGATGGAAAGAAATCCTTTGTCACGTTCACTACAGAAATTTCGGCATTTTCCGGACTGATAAAGAAGGTGGAATTTATGCTCTCGAAGATTTTTCTCATTCCTGTTTATAAAAAAGAATTAACAAATCTTGCTGAAGAAGCTTCAAAAAGAAAGTAAAAGTTATTTTCAATGTCGACTGAAATAAACAAAAATATTTTCAAAACATTTCCAGAGCTTGAATCAAAAAGACTTCGCTTCAGAAAAATTTATTTGAACGATGCAAGTGAAATTTTTCTCATCAGGTCGAATAATGAAGTTATGAAATATATGGACGTGCCCCGGCATCATTCTATCAACGATTCCGAAAAGCTGATTGAAACGGCTGAAGAATCGTATAAAAAAGAAACGGGCATAAATTGGGCTATTATTGAAAAGGATTCGAATAGTTTTATTGGTTACATTGGATTCATCAGAATATTTTCCGAACACTGTCGTGCGGAAATAGGATACGTGCTTAAACCGGAATACTGGGGGAAAGGATACATGTTTGAAACAATAAACAAAATAGTCAGATTTGGCTTTGAGGAAATGAATCTCCACAGCATCGAAGCTAATGTAAATCCATTAAACGAAAGATCACAGAAAGTTCTTGAAAGGGTTAGTTTTAAAAAAGAAGCGTATTTTCGAGAGAACTATTTATTCGATGGCAAGTTCCTCGACAGTGTGATTTATTCACTGCTTGAAAAAGATTTAACAATATAATCAACAATTTTTAATACTTTATAAATGAAGTTCGAAGACCATTTTTCAGAACTCGCAGAAACATATTCTAAATACNGACCAAGTTATCCATCAGAACTTTTTGAATATCTTTCCGGGATTTGCAATGATCATAAACAGGCATGGGATTGCGGAACGGGAAATGGACAGGCAGCCAGATCACTTGCTGATTATTTTGACAATGTTCTTGCGACCGATGCTAGTAAAGATCAGCTGGAACAAGCATTCAAGCACCCCAGAATAAATTACCGCGTAGAACCTGCAGAAAAAGTTTCTCTCGGAGATTCAAGTGTAGATCTTATTACGGTTGCTGCTGCTGTGCACTGGTTTAATTTTGAAAAATTTTATGCAGAAGTAAAAAGAGTTCTGAAACCCGGGGGAATCATATCGGTATGGGGATATCATCTCTTTAAGATAAATCCGTCTATAGATATTTTATTAGATAAATATTATTCTGAAATTCTAAGGGATTATTGGCCTGAACAATTCCGCTACGTTGATACTCGTTACGGCGATCTGCCTTTCCCATTTAATGAATTAACTCCACCTGAGTTTAAAATGATAACCGAATGGGATCTTAATCAGGTTGCAGGATTTTTAAGCAGCTGGTCCGGAACAAAAATTTATCTTCAAAAAACTGGTCGTCATCCTTTAAATGAAATATGGGATGATTTAACCAAAGCCTGGGAAAATGCAAAAATTAAAAGAAAAATTTACTGGCCTCTGCATATGAGAGTTGGAAAAACTGTCGATTAAAACTTCAACTAAATTTATTTCTCAAATTATTTATCTGCCATTTAATAATCTGATGTACAAAAATATTTTCCTAATGACCAATTAAAATTGAATCATTTCGAGGCAATGTTTAATATAATTTCAAACACTTGCTGATTTTCAATTGAGTATTACACAAATAAAAGTTAAGTTAAGGGTGATTTGTTTCTTAACTGTCCCCCAATATTCATTTCTCCAATTAGAGACAATGATAATCAATATTAATTCTGTTATATAAAACAGGAAATTAATAATGAAAATGACTAAAGTCGAAGCAAGTATAGAAATCAATAAACCCGTTAAGGATGTTTTTGCTTATGCTTCCGATTGGAAACATTGGGCAGAATGGAGGGAAGGGGTAGTTGACCTTAAGCCAACAACTGAGACACATAGGGGGAACGATACTAGATATGCTTATAAAGCTTTTGTTGGATGTTTGAAATTTAATCTCGAAACAGAGATTCACTATTTCAAAGAAAATGTCGGATGGCAGGGCATAGTGCGTACTGGCCTTCCGCATAAGATGCAGTGGCAGTTTGAAAATAAAGCAAGTAAAACAAATGTTACATATATCATTGAGTATAGCCCGCCTTGGTTTCTAATAGGACCATTACTGAACTTTTTTATAATTAAACCAAACTGGCAACGTATGATTGAGAAGACGCTTAAAAACCTTAAAGTTCACCTGGAAAGTCAACCATAAAGAAATATAAGTAATTGTCGCTTCTTTCATTTTGAAATAATTTTGATTTGGATATTTAGACTGAACAATAATAAGAGTCAAAAAACTCAGAGAAAATGGATACTCTTGATTCGATAAACTCACTAACTCGCCAGGCATACAACCTCGCTGCTCAAAAATATCACGATCTTTTCCACAACGAGATGAATGAAAAAGAATATGACCGGAAACTTCTCGATTCTTTCGCAGCAAGATTCAACAAAAATTCGCTGATTTGTGATGCGGGCTGCGGACCTTCAGCACACATCGGAAGATATTTATATGAAAAAGGATTTAAAGTTGTTGGTATGGACCTCTCAGAGAAATGTATAGAGCTTGCAAAAAAATACAATGCTGATATGAAGTTTGAATGTTCTGATATCAGCAATATGCAGTTTGATGATAATACTTTTGACGGAATAATCTCTTATTATTCAATTATCAACACGCCAAAAATTTATATCCCCCAAATATTCACCGAGTTCCGTAGAGTGCTCAAACCTGAAGGCTATCTGCTCGTTGCAGTTAAAGCCGGAACAACCGAAAGATATATCAAGGATCTGCTTGGTATTAAAACCAAATCATATTTTACTCTCTTTACTCAGGAGGAAATCGTCAACTACTTTAGCCAGGCAGGATTTCTTCTGGAATTCTTTGACAAGCGTAACCCTTACGATTTTGAAATAAGCAACGAGCGAATATTTGCGATTGGGAAAAAAGTTTAAAGCAGTAACTAAAATTCCTTTCTATTGGATGTTTGATGCTTTTTTGTATTTGAATTAAGTT
>JGI20213J14113_1000030_pt1 | contig 26378 bp, 49 predicted proteins | sample WetSurMetagenome_3_FD_14113 | JGI IMG/M metagenome (IMG submission 14113) | reverse complement strand
CATATTAAAAATCCTGTTTTATTTACTTATCTTTTTAAAAAATTCCACAACATCCATTATAATCATTAAAGAAAATAAAGCAGCTAGAAAGTTCAAGACATTTTTTGGAGTAGGTTCAATTACCTTGCCAGCAAGATTGTTTATTGCATCAGCAACTCCTGTTAATGCAAGAAAGATAAGAAATATTCCTGTTCTCATTTTAAAAATCCTTTTTTATTCCCAATATTCTTTTGGTACGCAAAGAGATTGAATTAAAAATTCAAGGCATCTTATCCACGCCACATCGTCTAATTTTAATTCAATATTAAATTCTATTTCTTTAGGAATAATTATATCTTTGTCTTGTTCTTTTTCCATATAAAAACCCTATTCATAGAATTCATGACCGTCCAATTTAAAGAATGGTTCTTTGTTTGCTGGTCTATTACAAAGTATTTTTATTTTAACTTTTTGTATAAAAAAATCCATAGAACCACACTCACATCTTTTATCAATATACAACAATTCTTTTTCGTCGCTCAAAACATCCAAGCAGTTACCACATTCTCCGCAAATTATAGCCGTCATTTTAAGAATATCATCTTCCATATCTTCTCCTATTATATGCAATTCTGAATGGCATTGGCATTTATTTTTATTTGTGCTTCAATTTCTGCTTTAAGAAATTCTTTATTATAACGTGGGTCTAAACCAACATGATAACAAGTACTATAGTCTGATACATAATGAACCCCGGGTATATTTTTAATAACATCTTTCATGCCACTATCAGCCCATACAATTAATCCAAAATATTTTGGCATACCTGTAGCAGGGTCTCTTCCAATATTTTCTTCAACTAAAACATCAATCATTCTTCCGTCTTTTTCCATGTTGAAACTCCTTGTCTTTCAATTATTCCGTAGATAGTTTTTGGTTGGCGATATATTTCAATATTCTCTCAGTCATAATACAATCGTTCATTGCGTTGTGCAACTCTAAATCAACTTCAATACCACAGGCTGTGCAAGCATCACACAATCTAATTTTTCCAAATCTATTACATTCTTCATGCCAGTAACCTATGAAATTCGAGTAAAGCCATTGAATATCGGTAATTTTATTTCCTTCTTCAATAAGGTCTAAAGCATTACTGTTTCTAGCTCTTCCTGAATTTTTTAGTATGTTTATATCAAATCCTACATTCCAGCCGAGTACTCTGGTCGAATAGGGGGTTTCTCCCACTACTCTTATGTCATCAGCGGTTAATGCATTTTCCACATTTTTATCGAAAATATTGTTAACAAGAGACGCTTCATCGCTAATGTGTATAGTGGGTTTTAACAAAATTTCAAATTGATTTCCATCACTATCCAATCTGGCATATTGGCACGCTTGGTCATAATCTTCATCAACACCTGTTGTTTCAGTGTCTATGATAGAATAAGGTTTTTCCAATATTTGACGAGCGATAATGATTGCCCCGTCTCTATCTTCTATTTTTTCTTTGTCTGTACGAACCATGTATTATCTCCGTTTTAATAAGCTTCATATAAAAACAAAAGGGTCTTTATTTCAATCAAGCTTTTAATATTGCTTTTGATTAAAATCAAAACCCTATAATTTTTTAATTTAATTGCCATTTATTATATCCTTGTTATAACTATAGTCCAAAATATCGTTTGAGCAAGATAACGAATATAACTAACACTAAGCCTATTCCCAACCATTTTGCCCATTTTTCAGGTATAAGAAATGAAATAAATTTCTCAATCAAATGAAAGATTAAAAATAGAGCAAGTACAAGTATTATAAAAACTATAAACGCTCCGCTTATTGTCATATTTTTTCCTTTTTATAAAATTGTGCTTGAAAGGAGAGTCGAACTCCTACGCCGTTAGGCAATAGCTCCTTGGGCTATCGTGTCTACCAGTTCCACCATCCAAGCATTAGGGGTGGTTAACCCCAATGGAAGTTTCGTTACCAGCTTCCAAACTAACCGTAGTATCGCAACGGTGCGTAGAAGAACCACTTCTAGTCCTTCCGACAGGATTCGAACCTGTAACTTTCAGTTTCTGAAACTGTTGCGTATGCCGTTTCGCCACAGAAGGTTAATGAAGATTACTCACTATGCTTCATCGGGGTCACATTACTGTTTTCCGGTAAAAGGGCGGCGGGGTTCTTATAGCCACCTTTTGTTCCTATTCTAATGCGCAATTAGTGGATAGGAAACTCACATAAGGTCCCTCTCATGACTAGTCTAACTGAGGAACAAGTAATCTTCAAAGTACTCCTGATAGGACTCGAACCTACCTAGGCGGTTTAAAAGACCGCTGCTCAACCTCTGAGCCACAGGAGTATATCAAGTACAAATTTGTTTATGAGATTTGCGTTTAGAACGAAACTTTGTTTTCATATATAAACTCCTTATTTTCTAAGATAGGTCTTTCGACCTTAGAGGCTCGTGTCAGAATTGAACTGACCATGACGCTTTTGCAGAGCGCTCCCTAACCGATTGGGTTACAAGCCCTTTTAATAAATTTTAAATACAAGCCTTTTCTGATAGCTTTAAATACTTTATCTTTTCTTCCGCTGCATCGATGAGAAAATCTATCATATTTTCTATTTCTGCGGGATTAATGATTTCTTCTAAAGGGTCTTCACCTGTTTGGGCACATTCTAAATAATATTCTGCCCAACCCTTGAAATACTCAAAATTATCGTTAGCTAAGATAAGCCCCATTTCTGCCCAATCTTCGCCTTCTTCCCAACCAAAATCATAGTCCCAATTACCATCTTCATCACAACTATGTCTTTCGATAATGAGCTTGCCGTTTCTCCTAGCGATATCTGTTCCATAACAGACCTTATGCCATTGGATAGGGCAATCATTATCGCCACAATTATAAACATGCCAATCCCCGCCAACTTCATCTCGCCATTCAAAATCGCCTTCTGGTAAAGTTGGAAGAATGCCATCTAAATCAGCGGGTTTGTCAGTCCATTCTAAATTCCATAACTCTGTATAGAGTTGATGGATTTTCTCATGCTGCTCGTTTGTAATTTCCATTGTTTTCTCCATAATTTATATTATAACATATTATTATGGTTTTGTCAAGGGTCAATTTAAACTACTGGCGGTTGTTCTTCTGGATAAGTTTCTTTTTCCCACATTTCATAAACTGTACGTGCCATAGCTAACCAAGTATCTTCTTCTGATGGATATTTTCTACTACTTCTTCGATTAAGATGAGATAAACGTGTAAGAATTTCGGAAGGTGGAATTTTGCGTCCCATTCTAGTTATTCTTTCTAGAAAATGCTCGGTATGAGGGTCTTTGAGCGGTTTATCTTTTTTTAATTCATCTTTCAGAGCTTTTATAAATTCATTGATGCGCTCTTCTTTTGGTTCTTTTGGTGGCATAAAATCTCCTTGTTATTTTGTATTAGGAATATGGTTTTTTATAAATTTAAGCCAAGAAATCTACTAACTAAGTATATGATTGCAATTATTACTAAAATAACAAGTATAACTGTTCCCCAAGGTGCGGGAATGCGGGGAAGTAAATAAGTAGTAAATAGCCAGAAAATTATTATTAAAACTATTAAAGCTACTAAAAGCGATATAAGAATAGGAATATACCTCCTTTCATATAAATTTTACTCGTATTGACAAACAAAGGCTGTGGCGCTTAGACTCGGACTAAGATAAATGGGGTCAAAGCCCACCGTAATACCTTTATACGACACCACAATATTTTTTATTTTTTATATTTATTTTTCCCAACATTTCTTCCAGCAAAAGTATCTGTTTGAGAATTACAATTTGGGCAAATAGCTCTAATGTTTTTAGGATTGTTGTTTTCAGAATTCCCGTCTATATGGTCTACTACAAATACCAACGGCTTCCCGTTATGAAAGGGTTTTTCTCCACAAATAGAGCATACTCCTTTTTGTTTTTCAATTATATAATTTCTAATATAATTATGCTTTACTTGATGAGCGTCTGTAAATTTTCCATCGAAAAAATCTTTTATTTTCTTTTCTCTACGATATTTAGAGGAACATTCTTTAGAACAATATTTTCTGCTACGGTCTCTAGGTTTAAATTCTTTTTTGCAATAAAGGCATAAAATATTTTTTAAATTTTCTCTATATCTAATCCCATTATTATAATCCGCAGAACAAGAATGCGAACAAAATTTTTGTTTTTTAGTGACCGGGTGTATCTCGCAACCGCATTGTAAACAATTTGTTTGCTTTTTAGTTATTGTTTTATTTCTAAAACATTTTTGCGAGCAAAAACAATTTTCAGAATTTCTTATCCAATAATCATTTCTATAAAATTCTATTCCACATTCTTTACAAATTAATTTTATTAACATTTTTAGCTCTCTTCTCTATAATTTTAGAAAGGGAAGTGTAGAGCCACTTGTCAGACAGGTAATTAGGCTGTCCTATCCCTTTCTATTAGGCTAGCGGAGCAGGGGTTGAACCTGCACTTTTTTGGGTCAGAACCAAACGTTTTGCCAATTAGACTATCCGCTAATATATTTTATTTTCCAATATTTTCTAACTCTATAACCGCCAGTCTCATTATTTCGGTAATATGGTCGATTACTAGTTTTCTAGATGTTTCTGTATAAGCAAACACAGCACCATTATCACTTATTACAAGCGAACCTCTTAATGCGTCTACAATAACTGCCAATTCTAATGCTGTTAATTTCATATTATCTCTCCTAATTTTTTCCCTGTTTAGACGACTTTCCGGTAGCGCCATCTAAAGAAATACAAGTGCTATTCATTATATAAGTTAAATGTTCTAAAACCTTTCGTCTATTTTCATCACTAAAAGAAAAATTTCTTCCATAACCATTTACTATTTCTAAAGAACCTTTTAATGTATCAATCAGTAACATTATTTGCATAGCAGTTAGTTCCATATTATTTCTCCTAGGGGTGATGTATGGGATTCGAACCCATGCCAACTCCTTCACAGGGAGTGGTGCTACCATTACACCAACAAAACCATATAAAATCGTTATTTTACAAGAATAGATATAATATAATAAATCAATCCTATAATAATCAAAACAATAGAATATATTTGATAACTATCCATCTTCTCAATAATTTTTTTCATTTTTTCTCTCCTAGTATGGGATACTGGATTCGAACCAGTGTTATCTAACGTCCAAGGTTAGATGTTTGACCTCTAGCGTAATCCCATAAATTGTCGTTTTATATGCCAACCCACATACCGTCATCAGACCAGCCATCGATACTTACAATTCCCGGCAAGCCTTTGTAAGTCTCACTCCATGATGCTTTTTCTAACCAGCGAAGTTCTTTTTTAAATCCTTTGTATTTTGTTTTTGGAAGCCATAAAAATTTTGTAATAATTCTTCGGTCTCCCAATTTATGCGACATGGTTTCTATTTCTAAATTTATTCTCATTTTAAAATTACCTTTTTAAGAATAATCATAATAATAGATTTTTAATTTTTTTACTTTTTCTCTTACTGCCTGTTTAAAAAAGTAATCATCTTTAGGCAATGGCTCATAATCCAATATCTTATCAACTAATTCAACAGCTTCGCTAACTTCGCTTCCTATCTCTTTATGAGCATATATATCTACACACAAATCAATTAATTGTTTTATTGCTTTTTCTAAATTTTTATCTTCCATTTTATTCTCTCCTTTTCAATTATCTAATTATACCACACAATTAGAAATTTGTCAAGAGGGAAATAGAGCCACCACTTAGAATCGAACTAAGATGAATAAGTTACAGGCTTATCGTAATGCCATTATACGATGGCGGCATATAGATTTTGATTGTCCCTAACGAATCCCGCCTTTTCCACGTTAGATTACCGCACCTATCGCCCGAATACGACAGAGTAGGGTTGACACTATACGGTAGTTTTCAATTTTTGTATGCGTATCTGTTAAACTAGTACAATCAAAGACCTAAGCGTTCTCCAAGAGCTTCCTAGAGGGGTTGAACCTCAACTTGACCTTTACGAGGGGTCTGTGCTGCCTTTACACCAAGAAAGCATATTAGGATAGCATACGGGCTGTTAGCGGCGCACCTTGGGTTATTCCGCCTTGGGCATAGAACCTCACGGAACTCGACAACATGCATCTTTTATTGACGCAAGGAAGTTTTACCGTACCTGCCATAATGCTAACATTTGAGGTTGCCTTATTACTATACATATGGGGTTATTAACCCCCCTTGCTATCCTAGAGCGTCTAGTCAGATTCGAACTGACACATCATGGTTGGAAGCCACTCGTGCTACCGTTGAACACCATAGACGCATTTTTATAAGGCTCGGACATTTTCGCTTCAATATTTGACCAACAAGTCCTGCCGATATTTTTTAAAGGAGACACCTTATTAATTTTTAATTATGATATGTACAAGCCGATGATAATTCACCTGTTTGTGCTTTAAAGCTATGTGCTTCACTACTGTTTTCAAAAGCATTTCTAACATGTACATCGTTTACTGCTTGTCCTGTACTAGTGGCTATTGTATAGTTTCCCGTACTTCCCCAAGTAATTGTATAGGGTACTCCGGTATAATACCATATATAAGGAGTGGTATAAATATAGTGAAGATGACCACCCCATTCTTTTCCACAGGACAGACAATACACAATTTCACAATGTGAACAGTATTTAAGGTTTTCATGATTACAACTTGAATGATTATGCTTATGCATTTTTATATAAAAATTCCTTTCTTGTTATTGTATTGATATACTTTTTTAATCCAATTGTAAAAATCATCAATAGGAACCGTTCCTTTAGCTAAATTACACATAGAGCAACACGATACAACATTTCCTTCAATATATCCTTTATTACTATCTATTCTATCTATACCATTGGAAATAAAATCTCCATTATTATATATGCTTTTTGTTATATTATTAGGTTCAGAACCACAATAAAAACAGTTCCCTGTAACTAATTCTAAAAAATCTTCTTTAGATAGAGAAAAAACAATATTTCTTTGTTTAGCGCTATGCTTATAGGCTGTATATTTTTTATTTTGAGTAGCTATACCATATGGTTTTAAATGTTTTTTTCTGTTATAACATCCACAAGACGTTGTACATCCCGATAACAAAGCTTCTTTCAGTATTATTTTTTCGTTTCCACAATCACATCTACAAAGCCAATATGTTCTTTTGTTTCCTCTTTTTTCTAAATTATTTATTCTTTTTATAACCAATAACTCTCCAAACTTTTTGCCAGTTAAATCTCTTATTTTATTTAACATTAAATCATTTTTGTAACAACCACAAGATTTTGTATGTCCAGATATTAAATTGCTATAAGAAATATTTTTTTCGTTTCCACAATCACATCGGCACAACCAGTAAGAGTTTTTAGTTTTGTATTTTATATTTTCCGGAGGTTTTTCTCTTTTTATTACTGTTAATCTATTAAATCTTTTTCCTGTTAAATCTATAAAATTACTCATTTTCCCTCTATCACTCTAATAAAATTAGAAAAGAGAAGTGTAGAGTTCACTTGTCGAACAGATAGCTAGTCTGTCCTATCTCTTTTCTCTGAGCGGTATAAGAATTTCGCAATCTCATTCTTCTAGTTGGCAACCAGACGTGTTACTTTTACACCAATACCGCAAGTTTTGTCTGTCCACAGCATCCTATAAGAGTTAGCCCAAGGGGGTATTTCTACTTTCGGGGGATACATCGGAATACTCCGCCCACTCAATGCATGACAGACGTGCCTCTCTCATTAATTATGGAAAATATACAACAGCAAAATTATTTTGTACAAGTAAATCGTTTAATGTTGGTGCAGTAAAATCAGAACTTTGATATATTTTAACAAGATAGCGACCATACTTATCTTGCAATGGCTTCTCCGATTGTATATATGCACTATTAGGAATTGTTTGACCAGAAAACCAATTAGTTATAAAATCGGCAGCTTCTTTATACCCCGGTTTTCCCCTTTCAGGAGTGTTTATTCCATAAAGGCGAAATCTATCACGCACAATTATATGAAAACCTAAATCTACATCTAAATCAACTGTATCCCCGTCAATTGCACGTACAAGTTTAACCGAATAGTGATACATAATTCAATCCTCCTTTTATATCTTCTGGTTCATCCATTTTATATCATTTTTTGTTTTAGGTATTGCGCCTGTTTCATATGCTAAACGTTGATATTGATAAGTAATAGGACACACATCACATTTTATACCATCAATTTCTCCATATCCACCATTGCAAGAATTATTCCCGCATTTTGGACAACGGATAAAAGCAGCGTCACATAATTCGCACCAATCCCATAATAATTTCATAATATAATTCCTTTTAGGTTAATCCGTAACCCGCATTCTGTTTTAGATTATCATTTGTCTATGCAGTAACCCGAACCTTATGTGGCGGACAACCAACTGGTTCTGTTTACCTTGCACCGGACGGTGGTTATCTCTTTTCACCCTTACCTTGCGGCAGGAATAGTCTCTGTGACCCGTTACTATTACGTAAAGTTACCTCTACCTAGCGTTTTCCTAGCGTCCTGTCCTATGGAGTGCGGAGTTTCCTCATTTCTGCGATAATCCGATTAACCTAATGATACAATATAAAATATTTTATTAAACCAGCACTTACAAGAAGAAATAAAACGATAAAAAATATAACTAATGCTATAGAACAACCTCTCGAATTTTTTTCTGTATCCATATTTTCTCCTAGATTGGGTTGGGGGAGTTGAACCCCATATTTCAGCCATGCATGGTCATTGTGCGGTACGCCCACACGTCAACCCAATAGAGCAAGATTTTGGAATCGAACCAAACTCTGAGACTTACCAAGTCCCTGCTCTGCCTAATGAGCTAATCCTGCGTTACTTCTACCATTAACTTATATATTTCAACAATAGCCTTGGTAGCAATTTTATATATTCTTTTTTCGTTTTCCGTTACAGGCATTGGATTTCTTCCTATTTCCTCCAATGCGGTTACTGCAATTTCCAATCTTTTATTAACATTAGCATCGTGCTTATCGAGCACATCAAAATATTTTCTTTCATATGCAGATGTATCAAAAGGATTCCACATCTATATCTCTCCCGAAACAAATTCTTTCCAATAACCCTTATTAGCCAAATTCTTTCCTATTTCCAATGCTTTTTGGGGTTCAATCGAATGCCAACCGTCTATATGTGGTATAAACACTTTGATATTATATTTTATAAAAACATGAGGACACTTGCTACATATAAATACATCTTTTGTTCTTGTAGTAAGCCTTCCCTTGTTTTTTCCTTTTAAACACATTCCTAAAACATAAACTTCTGCGTTGTTCACATCGTTCCAATGCCTTATACCATGTGCAATTGCATCTTGTTCAGCATGAATGGCATAATCAACATGGGATATTAGTTCTCTATCTTCTTTAGTTGAACGTCTATTTCTCCCGACTCCGATTACTCCTCCGTTTTTTACTAAAACAGCCCCAAAACCCACGTCTGTTTTGCACAAAGAAGCCATATAAAGGCACAATACTCCGTAATAATCGTTTTTATAATCAAACATATTAAATCCTATAATATTTTTTATAATGTCTTTGCGCTTCTCTACCCCCGTTACCACAAATTATACAATCACAATCATCGGGGTGATTTGTTGCATCGTTTGTTTTCAATACTTCGATAAGTGCTTGTTTGTGGGTTAAATATTTCTTAGGGTTAGATATACCATCCCAACAGCGATGACATAAATCGCACCAAGAGTAAGCACCTCCAAATTCATTCATCCAGCACCATTCATGTTGATTTTTATGTTTCTTTTTTGTTTCATTCATAAGTATATTATATCATACTTCTTCTTTTTTGTCAAGTAGTTTTATCATTTTAATAATTTTATTATCTTTAACTAATAATATCGTTTCATATGGTAAATATTTGTCTATCATAACCTTTATTCCAAAAGGAATAGAAAAAGTTGATTCCGGTTTATCGGCAATTTCTTTTATATCTTCCCACATTTTATCATTATATACAATTGTATCAATACCCTCTAGAATATTTTCTTCCATTTTATTCTCCAAAAAATATCGTAAGGAAACAGCGATTAAAATTTAGCTACCTAATAACTTTGTCTTGCTTATTGAAATTTTTGGTCTTACTGGCTCACTGAATTTTGCTTTCAAATAAGTGAGTCCATCCCTGCTTTCAACATCAACCCCTTGTATTTCCTTACGAATTCCCAAGCGCATGTTGATGTTATATTCCTCACCAGTAAGTTCGTTTAGTGTTTTACCACTAACCTTTAAATATTGCGGGTAATATGTATCCCCTTCTTCTGCTTCTATATCGATATCTTTCGGATTAATCCCGAGAGTATTCAGTACAATAATCAAATTACCGTCTCTTTCAAAAGCTTTGTAAGGGTGCATATCATAGATACCGCAGCGATTAAAAAAGTAATCATCGTCCAAAAAATTAAAGAAATTTGCGAACATTTTATTTATCCTCCTAAAAGAAAAGAAATATTCGCTGTTCCTTACGATAGTGCTAATGGAGGGTTTCGAACCCCCAATCCTTTTCAGGCACTAGTTCTTAAGACTAGCGTGTATACCGTTCCACCACATTAGCATTCTAAATAGTCGGGTCAAGACCGGAGAGCTACCTTGACGACCCGCCGTTTCTCTGATGTACTGGCGCAGCCCGTTTTTCACACCGACTACTTGTGCTCTGTAGGTGATTCGAACACCTCTGATTTGGTTGAGAACCAAATATACTTTCCTCTATATTAACAGAGCAATTATATCCATCTATCCGTCTAATGAGCTACATTTGCCTCCAAGACAGTTCTTGACTAGTATTTCTCCTGTCGGGTAGGGTGTCAAGGCGACACGAGATAGATAGACATTTATATTTTTGCAGGGTAGGAAATTTCATCCTTTTTTGTCTGTGCTGTAGAACGTTTCTGTACGCCTCGGTTCGTTTGCCTTTTCCGTCGCACGACTATCAACTAACGCCTGTACGCTCCTGCATAGGTGAGACCAGACGGATTCGAACCGACGTACTGACATTGAAAGTGTCAGGAACTAACCACTATTCGATGGTCCCATATTTTCTTTTTCAAGAGCCAAATAGTATATCCACAAAGGTCTTTTGCTCTTGCTTTCTTTTTGATTTAGCCAAGTAGAAGTAATCTGTCTTATCGGTTGATAACCTATTGCTCTCCAAAAGAAATTACTTTCTAAATCAAAGGCTACCCGGCAACTTATTCCTACACAATTACTTTTTATAGCTTCTTCTCGCACAGCAGTTTCTAACATGCTGGCTCTATACCAGCGCCTTGCATCTTCCTGCACTACAATTTGTTGAATACGTGCTACAATTTCATGAAATGTCGCATAACAAAAACCAGTTAAATCCCCATTATCTTCCACTACATTTATTCTAACATATTCAAACCTTTTTCTAACACCATCGGCGGTTTTAGACAGAACAGATGTATAAGAATTCTTAGGAATAAAACCTAAAGCATTGCTTTCTCTCTTGCGTAAAGAATCTATATAATTCCAATCTTCTATCTTTCCGGGTCTCAAAATGGTTTGTACAACAGGTTTCATATCTTCTCCTAGTCCTCTTGAGTGGATTCGAACCACCAAAATGTCGTGTTTGAGACGACCACATATGCCAATTCTGTTACAAGAGGATAAGAATAAGTTTACCCAAGCTATGCCTAGCCAAACAATGCTTAGTCACGTCATGCCACCGTCTCCGGAAGAGGAACATCCTTAGTCGCTATTGCAAGGGGTAAATCTTATTCTAGTGCCGACCCTCAGAGTCGAACTGAGATGCCTCGTTCTTCAGACGAGTGCCTTGACCACCTTGGCTAGCTCGGCAAAAAGGCAGTAGGTGAGAGATTCGAACTCCCGCAAAACGTTTTGGGGACGTTTGTGCTACCGTTACACCAACCCACTATTATTATTACATAAATAAATGTACAAGCCAACCAAAGAAAAGAATAATTAATGGTACTAAAAGAGCCGCTATTGCGTCAGATAATTCTACTTTTTCTTTACTAGTTTTATAAGTTTTAAACATTCCAATAATTAAAGTAAGACCGATTGCTGCGGGAATACTTAGTTCTGGTAAGTGAAATGTTGATACAATAAACCAACCCCACAATATAGTTAAAACCCATGCTTGATATACAGCTATTATAGGAATTAAAATCAATGATATTCCTACTATTAAACAAGTAATTAAATTCTTATCTTCATTGTTCATGTTTTCTCCTTTTTATTTTAATACAAGGCGGTCATGAAGGGAAATCGAACCCTCTCCTCCTGTTAGACAGACAGGCATACTAGCCAGTATACGACACAACCGGGAATGACAGTAGAAACATGCCTTTGTTTCTTTACATTGAAATGTCAGGCATTTAAAAGCATAATCAAATACTGTCAAATTTGATAGTCGGGATTCGAACCCGATTTCTCGATTACGTCTTACGAGAAGGCATGTTTTTAAGACGTTTCACCTGTATGTTCACACCATACCGCTATCAAAGTGGACGTGAGGGCATTGCAGCCCTGTCCATAAGCCTTTGGTTCAGGGATTTTGCTCTGGCGAGCACTACCTATTTAATGTCTGGTAAGTCTGACTTTTGTCTGTTTAGGGATGACAAACTTCCACCATCCGTTTTAAGGTTAAACGGAAACCGTTGCCCGGTTCGGGATTTTACTCCACGCTGTCCGGTCCACCATCTACTTTAGAGTTGAAGTAGAAACTTTACCCGTTTTAAAGGTAAGCGGGAACTTTAACTGGTCCGCCGAACAGTTGTTCGGCAAGTGAAAATTTTGTTGCGCCCTCAAAGAGGGTTTGAGCAAGTGAATTTTTGTTAGCAGTTATTTTTGTGCCAGAACCTTTAGCTTCACCGCCTATGTCGAAAACTTGTGCACGCCCATAGAAACGCAGTTTCCTGCGTAGTGCTTCCGGGAGGACTCGAACCTCCACTTCGAACCTTAAGAGGGTTGTGCGCTGCCATTACGCAACGAAAGCAATTTGGGTTATATTCAATTATTAATGTCCTCGAAAGGAGTTCTTACCTCCTGAGTCGCCTACCACTCTTGTTATCAGGCTCGGCATCTCCCGCCTACGGGCTTGTTACTTGATAATCAATTCTAGCTGCTGCGGGTGGATTCGAACCACCAACCCTCGCTTTAACAGAGCGCCGCACCGCCGTTGTGCTACACAGCATTTTAATCATTTATTTCTTCATAGTGTTTAATATAGTCTATGTTAAATTGTTCCCATGCTTTTTCATCTTCGCTAAGGAAAAACCATTGTATTTTATTTTTTAAATATAATATAATATTTTTTATCATATTTATATTATATCATACTTTTTTCTTTTTGTCAAGAGGCAATTTTTCTTTTACAAACTTCCGATATTCTCTCGTAGCATCATATGGTTTTGCAAAAATAGTCGTTGCTATTTTGTGCAACTTTGGTTCATATTTTTCTAAAATATCTAATTCTTCGTTTAGCTTACGTCCAAAAGGACAGCCAATGCATCCGGTTCGACTCATCCCATATACTTCATAACAGTCACTTAATTTTATATTGTTTTCTTTTATAAATCTTGCTTTATCTTCATTGGACCACCAAAACAAGGGGAAATACATTGCATAAGGACTATATTTCTCAGGCAAATAACAGCTTACAATCTTTGATGCTCTTCTACCACCTTCTGCCTTACGTATTCCAGTTATAACAAGGTCAATATCGTGTTCCTTAGAATAATCCCGCATAACATCTTTCTTGGTAAAGTCGCAACATTTTACAGATGTATTAAAGGGCAAACCATCGTTCTCAATTAAGTATTCTTTTAAGCCCCTGTTGCGTCTGATGTTATATCTATCGGTGGGACCATTCCAATTTGCCCACCAAGATAATGCACCTTTTGCTCTTGGGTAAAGTACAATTAGCTCTTCATAAGTTTTATTACCATCTTCTCTGAACTTAAAGTTATTTCTCTGTAGTCTGTGAAGTAATTCACTAGCGTTTTTGCTAAGAAAGGGGAACCCGTAGTTTTTAAGGGCATAAGGAATTAAATGTTTTGGTTTAGCCACTTCAATAATAAAGCCTTGCTCTCGCATATAGTCCAGATGGTCTTTAGTGGCTTGATATTCCAAACCTGTATCATAAAAAACCCCGGGAATATTATAACCATTTTTTCTAAATAGCCACATCATTGTATCAGAGTCTGACCCACCCGAATAGGCTATGCGGATATTTTGTCCTTTGTGGTGTTCCATAACCGAGTGGAGTTTGGCTTCTGTATCTACCATTTTAAGTTCATAATTTAAAGATGCTTTGTAACTTAGATTTTCTTCCAATTTTATTTTCCTTTCAATTTAAATATTATTGATTTTAATACATAAAAATGAAAGGAATAGCCAATGTAACTATTGCTATAACAACAATGGCTAGGATGGTCCAAACAGAAGAATTCTCTTCTTTTTCATCAGCCATATTGACCTCCTTTCTTTGAGCGCCTAGCAGAAGTCGAATCTGCACTAACAATGGTTCGAAGCCATCTGCACTATCCTTTATGCTATAGGCGCATATGAAACTAGCAATTCCCATAGGGTAATCCTGTAATGTCGTGTCAGGGTCAGGGAGGACCCCACAACTGATTCCCATGTATCGCTAATTTCAAGTGGACAACCGGGGATTCGAACCCCGACTACTTCACTGCCAGCGAAGCGTGCTCCCATTAGCACTAGTCGCCCAAAGGCGGAATAAGTGCGATTTGAACGCACACATCTTATTCAGATGGACGGTGTTCGAGACCGTTGCGATAGCCAGTTACGCCATTATTCCGTGTTTATTGTTTTATTGTTTAGGTTTTTCTGTTTTTGGTTTTGGTGTAGTAGATTTTACAGCGGTGGGCTTTGTTATAGTAGGTTTAATAACAACATTCTTAACTTCTAATGTAACAGGTTTAATGTCTTCTTTAGGAGTCGGTGTTTTTGCTGGTGTATTAAATACTTCTGGAACAACTGGTTTGGGAACGATTTCGATGATAGGTTCAGGTATTGGTTTAACAACTGGTTCTGATACAGGTTTGACAATTGGTTTTATAGCAGCCACAACTTTAGCGACAATTTCCTTTTCTCTCGCTATTACTTCCCAAATAAAAGATTGAGTATCCCGGTAAGGAAGATTGTGAACAGCTAGCCATTCGATTTTTGCATCAAATTCTTTCTTAATTTTTTCTAACTCTGCTAAAATAGCTTCTTCTGTTTTTTCACCTACTGCTTCTAATCTTGTAAAAATTTCATCTAAACTTGTTTCCATATTTTTCTCCTATTTAAACATAATAGCCTTTTAAGGCTTTGATACATTAGGCGGGATAGGTGAGATTCGAACTCACACACCTTATAACTAAGATGGATAGCTTTCCAAGCTACTGCGCTAACCATTACGCCACCATCCCATAGAGGTAGAAGAGGGACTCGAACCCACACGCCCTTTTACGGACATCAGCGTGTTCAAAGCGCTTAAGCACTCCTTTGCGTTCTACCGTTATTCTTTTTTTAATTTCTTATGTGAGAAAGTCCACCAAATCCCATTAACAACAATAGAAGTAAATGTTACTCCTACCATAAACCAAACATAAAAGTATGAAAATCCATTTATTTATATTCTGCTTCTATTCCATTATCATCGAGAACCTGTACTAATATTATAGGTTCATTTCCTATACTATTATTTGCAACAAGTTCGAATACCTGTTTAGCATCTTTTAGATTCCCTATTCCGTTATCATCGTCATATACATTAGCAGATGCAATATCAGAATAATTAACTATACGCCACCCGTCGAGTGGTCCTTCATACATCATTATTAAATAACGTTTTCTCATTTTTTCTTCCATTACTTTAATGATAACAGGGTATCTTTTATTGGTAAGCAAGATATCGAATATCCCAAATATACTTGTGAAGTCCAACAGACAACTCCTGCTTCAACATCAATAAAACGGGAAATACCGTTTCCCAAATTTCTATAATCGCTTACGGTTTCGGGTGAAATCGGTGTTGCACAATTAGCAAGAAGCAATAATAGAATTAACACAATAATAATTGAACTAATTTTTATCATTTTTTCTCTCCTAGTACACCTGAGAGGACTCGAACCTCCATTGTGATAGTGTGTAGAACTATTGCTCATCCGTTAAGCTACAGGTGTATGAGTGCTTCCTGACGGTCTCGAACCATCAACCTCTTGTATGTTAGACAAGCTATCTGACCTTTGATATAAGGAAGCAATTTTAAGGCTAGTTGACAACCCTTTCGGATGATACCGCCTTTCCCATCTGCCGGACATCAAATTGGAATGGAGCAATATTGTACCAGCCTTTATAAATTTACCCCGGCAGGTCTTATCCTGCATTTTTTTTGTTTTAATTTAAACTACAGGGTATTTTAAGTATGGTTAACTCATACTTAGTGGAGCCACAGAGATTTGAACTCTGATGAATACGGTGCAAGCGTATCGTAATCCCGGATTATACGATGACCCCAATTTTTATAGATGGTCGGGATTCCAACCCGATTGTCTTTTCCTAAGCTGCCCTCGTGCACCTTATATTTGTTTATTCGCAAATCGTCCTCTAAGGCAAGACACCTCGCTTATGAAGGGTGTACGCACCACGCCGCCATCTATTTTGTTAATGTACTATAGAAGAACAAATACTCATTGCCAAAAGCAAAACCACAACAACAATTACAATTGGATAACAACCGCCACAGCCGCCGCTATTTTGATTTTCTTCTTCATTTATATCCATAAACAAGAGAAAAGGCAACAAGTATTTGTTCTTCATATTCTATATTATACCACACTTTTCTCATTTTGTCAAGAGGCAGTTTTTTTACTCAACTGCAAATTCACGCCATCAACGGTAGATTTGTAGGTCTTTCCATCAGAACCTCTAAGCAAAACGGGATATTTGGGTTTCTTTGGGTCAACATCATAAATAACATAGGTAACACCCTTGTAATCGGTATATGAGTCACCGATGTTAGCTTTTAGACCATATACACTTTTATAAAGTTCGAAAAATTTTGTATCAACTTTCTTTTCCCCGTTTGCATTAACTTTTGTGCAAGTCATTTTTCCATGAAAACTATCCTCGCCGTAACTAATGGCTCCTAATTCTATTTTCACCCCGTACTTGTTTTCGAGTGATTCTACTGCACTTTCAAAGTCCTTGCGAAAAATTTTTAGTTCGTTTCTTGTAATCATTGTTTGTTCTCTCCTTATTAGAGCATAGCTCAATTCAGTATAATATAATTATACCACATAATTAGAGATTTGTCAAGTGCCAGTTTCTTTTTCCTTTTTTTTATTGTCTGTATTATAAAAACCTTCGCCTTTAAATATTACATTAATATCTTTATTAATCAATTTTGTCATATCAGTACCCCCGCAATTAGGACAAACAATTTCTCTATTTTTAATAGACGCATAACTCCTGTATACGAAGAATGTTTCATGGCAAGTTTCACACCTATAATTATATTCTGGCATTATGTATCTCCGGTACGCTTAATAGTGCTTATAAATTCCCTTAGTTTTTTCTCTGTTAAATCATCTTCGGTATTATAATCCGCATCCTTAAATCCAGCAAAATTATACAAAAGCTGTCCTAAACGCAAGTCGGGGTCTCTGCGCCAAATAACAGCAATTAGATTTAAAATTCTATCGATTCTTTGTGGGTCACGCATATTTTTTTCCCCTCCTTATAATTTCTTCATTGCTTAAATAAATTACATCTTTAAAAACTTCTTTTCTTCTCCGCTTTGGGATATCAAAATGTCTTATTCGACCATAATGAAGATAACATTTATTAATATTATGTTTTTTTGCCCACCTATCGAGAGCATCCCAATCTTGGCAATAGACACGAACACCATCAGAATATACCATTATATACTTTCTCTATACATTTCAATTTTTCTAATTCTGGTTACAGCTTCCTTTTTTGAAATAAGATATTCTGTTCCTAAAGGTTCATTGCTATCCTTCCAAAAAGGTTCTCCCCACTCAGAATGAAATCTTTGCCATTTGTTGCAAACTAAACAATGACGATAAATTCTTTCTACTGTATATTTCGATGGATTTGCACCAAAATACACATCCCAAAGTTGTTCCCATTTATGAATATGCATTATAAACTCCTCGTTTTAATATCTCCATATTTTTTCACCGTCTATCCATCTAAAGCCAATCCAACCTTGAACATCTCCATAATACATTTCTGTCCATGTAGCATGTTTTAACCAACGAAGTTCATCGAAACCCATATCGTTTAATAAAATCTTTGGAAAGAAAAGAAAAGCTGTTTTAAGGCGTTTTGCACCCATTTCAGGTTCTTTTGTAAAACGACTGACTAATAATCGTATACCAGTAATATCAATAATTATATCAAAGAAAACATAAACAAGAGAAATAAATTCCTTCATTTTATCTGAGCGTTTACTTTATAAAGCCCCCGCCGGGTGCACCACATTGTATACAATTTGAATTAGTGATTATATTATGACTATTACAAAACCCACAACGCACAATTACGGGTTGTTCATACATCATTTTCCACAAGTGTTCTACCATACTTCCTAACGTAATATTTTTAGTAGAATGTTCGCTCATATCAGAAAACATCATTAAATCGTCTTCTGCTATTTCGACAGCATTAGGTAACTGAGATAGTGTCATATTTTTCATTTTATAAATTCTCCAAAGGTGCACCACATTTTATACAAGATAAACTAGTAATTACGTTAGGACTTCTACAGTGGTCACAGCGTACAATAACAGGTCTTTCATATGAACCGTTTGCCTCTAACGCTCGTGCTCTTATTTGTAAACGAGACATTTCTTCTCGAATAGGTTGAACAATATTAAAAACCGCATTTTCGGATGCTCTATGCATGTCAAATTGTGCTTGTACCCGGTCTTTTTTTGTTTGATTAATTAACGCCCAAATTCCCGGCACTATAGCGATTGTTGCAATAACAAGCGAAACGAGAAGTGAATTTTCCATTTTATCTCCTTTTATGGAAATTCTAATATGGCTTCAAATTCTCCGCCTACAGGATAAGGGTCATCTATGAGTTTTTCATATAGTGGTAATGTTACTTCTTTTACCTTTATATAAGAACTTTGACTCTTAGCAAATTCAAAACCAGTTGTTTCGGCAATCTCTTTATATTTCGGATATTCATCAATCATCTTTTCTAAAGATAATTCCCAACCTTTATAACCATTTTCTGTCATAAGACCATAATCATGAAACTCATCATAGGTTATATAATTTGTAGCAATAAAAGGTACTTTTACGGCTAAATATTCCATTGCTTTAATCCAACTGCGCCTTTTATCATATTCTCCCGCAAGAGGGCATAGACCAATATCTAAAGTTTTTAACAAGGATGCCCATTGTTCTCTAGGAACAAAAGTTTGAAACTGTTTGCGGTCTTCTTTTACATCCAGTAAATCAAAAACCCGTCTGTCGCCACTAATAAGAACTTTTACTTGAGGATATTTTCTGGCTATTTTTCTCAAACCCTGTACAACCCCGCTGTCATTAAAGCTGGCAAAATGAGACATACTACCGCACCAACCAATCCAAATTTCATCCTTGGGATGTGGGTAGAGTGGTTCAACATCTAAATACTTATCCATATCTAAAAAGTTATGTACGAAATAGGTATTATTATATTTTGACCAATCTTTTGCCAAGTTTACAGATGGTACTTGGACACCTTTAACCATTTGTAAACCCCATTTAAATTGTTCGATAGGCTTAGGGCGCATATAACTTGTGCCCTCGTTTCCTTCTTTATCTTTGAATCTTAATTCCCCATGTGTCCAAAAATTATAAGAAACATTTTGGGGATGCATAATATCGTAAGCATCATCGAAGATTGCCACAAGGGGTTTATTCCTGACTTTCCAATATTGCATTACGGTAAGGGTGTCTCCAAAATAGTTTCTTTCTACTACGATAATATCAGCTTCGTTGCATATTTTTTGAGTTTCCTGTGAATTCTGTACAAAATCATTGATAAATATTGCTGTTGCTGTGTGTTCCCCGGTCATGTTTATACTTTTGGTAGGTATAATACAGTTCCATTCGCTACACGCTTTGTTACTTTGTCTTGCGACAAGGGTAAATCATTTCTGTTTACCTCTGCAATTTTTTATTAGATTATTGTTGCAGGTCAGACTATCTCATAATCCGGTCTGGATTCTTCCTTATAGTCGTTACGGGTTTTTACCCCTCGGGATTGACCTTCTCAGGCGTTTCCCCGATATACGAAGTTTTTAACCATATATTCCTATATGGTGGAACAATAGCTTGGTTTATTCCATTCCATCGGTGTCCTTTATACCCTCGGTTTCCCGATATTTTTTAGGGGAGTAGAACATACCATTACCCGATAAGGGTATCCATTGGTGTTCGTTGGGGGCTTGCATTACTGCCTATCCCTGCGGATTGTCCAATCTTTTATATTTTTACACTTGGGTAATAAAAGCTCTAAGGAGTTTCCCGCATATTCTGGATTTTTCGATATATATTACTATATAAAGGGACTAAAATTAATCCGCATAAACGTATAAAACTTTCAAATTAAATCTCCTTCCAACCCATGTTCTGACAAATTTTTCCAATATTAGATATTGAGGTATCAAACATTTTCGATAACTCTTTCAAAGTATATTCTCCTCTATGTTTTCTTATCCATAAAACATCTTCTTGTTTTAATTTTGCATTTGGATTATTTTCTCCTTCTTGTTTATAATATTTTCTATGCAATAAATACCTGAGTTAATATTTTTATAACCCATATTCCTCCGGTGAAATTCCTCTTTGTTTCAACATATTGTTTTGGTGTTCGATAACCCAAGGTAAATTCTTTGCTGTATGTCTCCATTTCTTATAAATTTTAGCTTGGTCAATAGCAAAATTTCGTCTTCCGGTCATTTGCGCATTATCGGTTCTAAAACTACACATACAGTCAATTATTTTAGTTTCATAAAACGGATATACTCTTGACATTGCAATGGAATGCGACCAGTCTTCTCCTGCTTTCAATTCGCTATCAAAAAGTCCTCCGGCTTCCATCGCTTTTCTGCTATACATTATTCCATTACAAGGTGCAATATTTTGAATTAATATAAGGTCGGAGTCGTAAGGAGAATCCCAATAAAGTTTTTCTCCAATATAGACATATTGATTTTCTTTTCTTTCAAAATAGCATTGCAATACTCTCGAATATACGATTTCGGCGTTTAATTTTTTTGCTCTCCACAAACGAAACTCAATTGTTTCAGGAAATAGTTGGTCGTCGTCATCTAACATGATAAACCAATCCCCTAAAGATTTTTCGGTTGCAACGTTTCGAGTATCTGCTAAATCGAGATTAACTGGGTTTTCAAAATATTTAATTCTTTTGTCATTAAAATTATCAACGACATTTTTCACATTAATTCCCGCATCATTTACAACTATACATTCCCAATTTTTATATGTCTGACCAATCAAAGAATCAAGGGTTAATTTTAACCAATCGGGGCGATTAAAAGTGGGGGTTAATATACTTACAAGCGGGTCGCTTGAAACTTTTATAGGATGTCTATTTCTGGTCATCTATTATATCACACTTTCTCATTTTTGTCAAGGGTTTTTACAAGATTGCCCCAATATCTTTTCTCAAGATAATCGCTATATTTTACTTCTTGTCCTTCAATATCACTAAAAGAATCTCTTTGAATAGCCAACATTGGAATAGAAATATAGCAATTGTGGTTTGGTATAACCGTATCCGCATAAATCATATCGATTGGTCTATTGATGTGAGTTACATCAACATATTTTAACAAGGTGCGCACAAACTTTTTGTTTACCCCATATGCAACTGTGCTTTGACAGTGGGTTAATTTTGCTAGATGAGGAGTTACTTGTGTAGCTGGTTTTAATAGATTGCCTCCGATATAAAACATATCCCAATCTAATGTTTCAAGCTCTTCGCAGGTGCTTATTAAATCATAATAGGCATCTTTCCCTAAAAAAGAAACATCGTCTTCAAAAATAAATATGTTTATATTTAAACAGGCGGCTGCTTCTAAAACTTCATAATGACTTAACATACAGCCGATTGCCCCATTCCACCAAGGATTATCGGCTATGCTAACCACGTTTCCTGCTTTCCGTAGAGGTTTAAGTCTCAATTTTGGGAATTCTTTTTTCATGCATATTTCTAATCTCTCCGGTCTTTTATCCAGATTTATAACAACTTGTAATGGAAATAATTCTGAGAATTTCAAAATATCAACTCCTTATATTTTTCTTGATTATTGATAAGATATTGGGGATGTGTTTCACATCTAACGGGGACAATATTGAACTTACACGGATTCATATAGAAATCATGATTATTTGTAATACAATCTTTAATAAAACCTCCCATATCATCAGTAATATTACTAGTGTTTATACTTTGTTCTCCATAATTTTGTATCTTTTGCTTTATAATTTCTGGACTACCCATAAAAGAAAAATGCCAACCTCCATCGGGTATCATAGCACCTTTGCGCCGCTTTCTTAAATCAATGACCGAGCCATATTTGAAATTTTTAAAGCTCAACAAAGTATTTCCAACCCATGTATCCTCCCTCATACAATTCAAATAAAACCAAAAATGCTTTTGGGTTAAATTATATATTGAATGTATATCAAAATGGTCTTTTATATAACCCACTGTATTAGCATTCGGTATTTCATCCGCATCTGAAAACATCACAATATCATCGTCATCAAGATTATACATCGAATAAATAATACTTTCTTTTTCATAAGCATCTCTACTATAAGGAAGGTGATTCTTATCCCAAAAGTTCTGCCTGTTTATTTTTTCAAATACCACTCTTTGCCATTCTGATTTTGCTTCCCTAGGATTTAAAAAGGTAAAAGAATCGGGTGTATCATTAATACATCTATAAATGATTTTATCTTTGAATTTTTCAAACCGTTTCATATTTTCTGCAAAATATAGTTTTTTAGGCTTTCCAGTATGGGATTTTGTACTTTCATGTATAATAAAATAATCCACAACATCATAGAGTTCGTTTAACCTTATTTCTATAATATCTAATTCATTAAACATACAAAAGGCATCATACAATTTTTTCATTCTATACCACCGTTTCTATCAAGATATTTCCAACCATCAACTTTCATATCGTTTGTTGACCAGAAATCATTGGGGTTATTGAAAGTAAACCAATATTTCGGCGCAATAATATTTTTTAAATTTAGATTTGTCCACGCTGCCCAAAACGAAAAGGTAGAGTTTCCTGCAATAATATTTTTTGCATTGTTTAATATAGAATAATCAACCCCCACATGCCCTCCACCATGATGAGATGCACGATGGGGGTCGAGAAGTCCAGTTATAGTGCTGCCAACCATTTCAGCTATTCCTTTAAAATATGTATTTGCTAAAGGTAAGTCGTCGGTAACTACATAAAACTTCATTTCTGGTTCTATACTTTTCATATAAGACATTGCGTTTAAGTAGTAAGATTTTGGCAATAAAGAATCTGCCGGAGAACCAACATAATCTCCGCCTCTCAAATGTATAACGGTTATATTGTCACTGCTATAACGCATAATATTATTTTTTATTTTTAACCAAGCAATAATTTCGTTTCTTCTATGTTGAATATAACGCAATGATTGAAAGTTCCCGTCTATTTTTGTATTATCGGATATTTTCAAAAGCTCAGTATCCATCGGGCTAACGTCTATACCATATTGATTTCTAATTAATTGTTCTCTATAATAACTGGTAATACCGTTTGGCAAAGCTGTTGACCACGTATCAGATTTTACCCCTTCCACAGGCAAACCGTAGTCCAAATCCATCAGTTCTATTCCTCTAAACTTTTCAGGAGACATAATCCCAAAATCGAAACCTTTATCTATTGCTAATACACAAGTAACAACATAACACCATAGTTGATTTCCTAAGCCTTGAGTATTATAGAACTCGTTTACAATCATTCTTCCCTCAACATATATTTATGAGAGGCTAGAGGTATATCTGAAAATTCAAATTTATTTATAATATCCTGAGAAATAAAAGTTTCGTCTACATACCAATCTTCGAAAGGAGCATCATCTGTAAGATTAGAAATATTTCCAACAATCATGCGGTAATTATAAAGTTTAAAAATATTTCTCGCATTTTGTCTTATTTGCTCTGACCTTGCTTTAGGAGTTGTGGGGTCATAAAAATCTGTCTCGTAAGTTATAACCGAAAATCTTGTCTTTTCAAGCGGTAACTTTTCTAAACAAGCAAGTGTTTGGGAAGATGGTTCTATATCTAAAGAGAGATAGTCAATTCTTTTTGTATCCCCGAGAAGTTTTTCATAATCCAATCTTACCGCATCTGCTTCAATAAAAAGAGTTTTCGGTCTTGCTTGATTGAATTGCCATTTTAAATTAGAATCTATATCAATGGATGTGCCTACCCAATTAAAAAAGCGTTCTAATAAAAACGTATTAGAAATAAAAGTAGGATGAAAACCGCCTATTTCTAAGAACGTGCCATCCTTTTTTCCATTGAGGACAGCCAAAACAAATAAATCCTGAAAACATTGACTGTAATTTTGTTCTATGTTTTCAAGACCGGGAAATTTATACTTAAATTTATCATATATTTTTTTATTATATAAATACATCTTTTACCAATACCCTTCTGCCACCATATGCACCAAATTCTTCTTGATATTTTGTCTCAAATCTGGTTGATAATTTATCCATTAGATTATCAAAAACAAATCGACTCTCTTCAATATGTAGTGTGTTATACATTATAAAGCCAGATTCTGAATTCATCAGTAATCTATCTACGTACATATTTTGTGTTTCTTCATTAAGTTCAGCCAACGAGCAAGCCGCAACAAATAAATTTGTATCATATAATTTGTCATTACTATAAAATTCATCTGTTGTAATATAAACAATTTTTTTTGATAATTCTGGAAAATTACTTAAATATCTTTTACATAGCCCTATTACTTCCGGCAAATCAATCATTATATACGTATCAAAATTATACATAATACTTAATGCCTTGCACAAGCCTCCGAAGCCTCCCCCAACTTCGACTATTTTTTTCAGTTGAAATTTCCCTAAAAACGCAGCTATATCCAATGAATTTGACATATATAACAATGTGGAAGGGCAAGTACAACCTATAACAGGGTATTCATAAATACTAGGATTTCCATAAATATCGTTTTCTTTGAATTTTTCTATATTATTTAAAATAATATCCTCTCCATATGAGTTCATCATTCTCAATAAATGGAGCCTTCCAACAATAAACTCTCCTCCTTCTAATATAGCTTTATAATCAGGGTCTTGCCGAAAATTCGAAAAACTTTCTTCGTCATTAGAAAATAATTTACATTTTTCTAAATATTTATTTATATTTTCTATGGGTGCGTAATCCCATCCTCCGGGATTCTTCATATTGTCACCCCATAAAAATCAAGTGCATTTGTTCTTATGTTTTTATTTATCATTATAACCTCAAAGCCACTACCGTCCATCATCCAGAGTTCGATTGTGTCGCTTATTTTTCTGTTATCTATTTTTACCAGAAAAGAGTACGGGATGCTATCGGATATCGGATGCCCCTTGTTATATAAAATATAAAAATAGAAATCATCCTTATAAATAGAAGATATGCTATCAAGTCTAATATCATCGTCTCTGTCTATCCATGCGCTCCCATATTCGAATTGCACAAATTTAACATTATTTTTTAAAAAATCAGGGGAATCCAGTAATATATCGGGGTCTCCTCCTTCTGTATCTATTTTCAAAAAATCTATTTTTTCTATATTGTTTTCTTCCAAATATTCGGAAAACCTTTTCAAAAGTAAATTACACGGTTGAGATTCAAAAGAAGGAACAAGATAATGTCTTTTAAAGAATGATTGATATTCACTCCAATAAGGAAATATTCCTGTTTTATTACTTATTCCGAAATTATATAGATGTATCATGTTATTAATAATTTTTTTTTCTATTTTTCTTTTACAATCAATATAATAAATAGGATTTGGTTCAAACATATAAAATGTTTTCCCATTACATACTTTTAAATAATCTATATCATCTCTGCAACCAATATCAAAAATTATTTCACATTCTCCTTTTATCTTTTCAAAAAATTCTATTTCTTGAGATAAAATTTCATTCATTTTTATCCTATCTTAAAA
>JGI20213J14113_1000028_pt1 | contig 27022 bp, 24 predicted proteins | sample WetSurMetagenome_3_FD_14113 | JGI IMG/M metagenome (IMG submission 14113) | reverse complement strand
GTGGAGAGATTATGAAGGAAATATTGTTGATTCCAGCGGTGTGGAAAAATTCTTTCTCGTTTCAAATGAAGCCAAGCTTTTAAATGTTTATAATTATCCAAATCCTACAAGTGGTGAAACTCACTTTACATTTAAGCTTACACAGATACCTGAAGAAATTAAAATTAAAATATTTACTATAGCCGGAAGATTGGTTAAAGAATTAAAATTGACATCTAACGAATTGAAATACGACTTCAATAAAATTTATTGGGATGGCAGAGACGAAGACGGAGATGTTCTTGCCAACGGTGTTTATTTGTACAAAGTTATTATGAAAGCGGGAAATAATTCTGAAGAAGTCACACAGAAGCTCGCTGTAGTACGATAGTCTTAAGAAAAAAATTGTAAATGTGGAAATACAATGGAAACACCAGTTCTTACTGATAAAAACCAATTTCCAACAGAAGAAATAATATTTTCACATCTCGGAAAGACTAAAGAGTTATGGAAAGTTGTTTTTGGGTACATTCATTCCAATCATCCCAATCTCACAGAACAATGGAACTATTACAATGACGGGAAAAGCTGGCTTTTAAAAGTCTCTTTAAAGGACAAAACTATTTGTTGGGTATCAGTGATTAATAATTCTTTCCGAATGACTTTCTACTTAAATATTAATGTTGAGAAAGCTGTAATGGAAAGTAAAATTTCTGCTGAGTTAAAGAAGCAGTATAAAGCAAACTGTGAGACTAAAAAAATAAACGGGTTGACAGTAATCTTTAAAACGAAAAAGGATCTTGAGACAGCAAAAGAATTAATTAGGGTTAAGCTCAGTACAAAGTAAAATGATGATCATGAATGTTAATTTAATTACCATTCTACTTTATCAACAACATCTCTCTTGTCTTGGAAATACTACCTGCAGTGAGGCGATAAAAATAAATTCCGCTGCTTAATTTGCTTCCATCAAATGTAACTTCATAACTTCCTGCTGACTGAGAAGAATTAACTAGTGTTGCAATCTCATTACCGGATACATCAAAAACTTTTAGGATAACCTCTTGCCTCTCACCTCTAACGGCTTCCAGGATTGTGTATTTTATTTTTGTTGTTGGATTAAAAGGGTTAGGATAGTTTTGTTCTAGCTTAAACCCTTGAGCAACTGGATCTGGTTCAGCTACTCCGACCGGTGAATTTATTCCAATTGTGTAAGTTCCATCATAACCGCCTTGCGTATTTGCTACTGCTTCCATAGTTAGAAACTCTGGTTTTGCAGATCCGAAAATATTATCCTCTTCATTTGAAGTAGGATTAGCTCCCCGACCGATGTATAAACGAGTTGCGTAAACTGCAGCGTTAACACTTTCGGGAAAAGCAAATTGTGAAGTAACAAAAGTTGTTGCATCAAGCCTTACTTTAAAATGTATGTGAGTTGCTCTTCCGGGATACCATCCGGGATAACTGGTAATAAAAGAACATTGTCCGTTGGAATCTGTCAGTTGTATGCCTCTGAGAAAATCAAGTCCAGTTGTGTTAACACCTCCAGGCTGATTCGGATATCCTGAATAACACCCATCTTTATCGCAATGCCATATATCTACGAGTACATTTGATATCGGATTAAAGTTAGCATCAATAATTGTAAAAATCATATTGAGTTGGATTCCGTCGTAGAATGTTCCTGTATCAAAATCATATCTTATGTCCTGTCTGAATAGGTTTGTATTGAAGTAAAACGGTCCTGCTGTTGTTTCAGGTGTCAACCAGCATCCGGCAGGTGCTAATCCTTTTTTATTTAACGGACTAATATTACCAATCACCTTATTGAATGGCAGTAAAGTACCAACCCCGATAATCCCAAAACTCTTTAATAGTTTTCGTCTGTTCATAACAGATTCTCCCGAAGATTAAAATAATTTATTAAAAATGAATTGTGTTACTGGATGGTCTGGGACATCAAGGTAACGAGCAGTAATTATTCGCAGGAATAACTTATGAATATTTTAGGAGAAAATCACTGAGCTCTTTAACGGTGTGAAAATAATAATCACTTTTGAGTTTTTTTACATCATCCTTTCCATAACTATCCCACAAAACCGAGACAATTTTAATTCCGGCTTCTCTTGATGCTTTAACATCTGCAACAGAATCGCCAATCATCAGCACTCTTTCTTTCTTTAACTTAAACTTACTCGTAAACTGTAAAATTCCTTCGGGAGATGGTTTGTAATTTTCAACGTCATCGCCTGTTACAATCATATCGAAATAGTGATCAACTCCTAATTTTTTCAGAGTGATCAAGGAAGCGTCTCTCCCTTTCCCTGTAAAAATTCCAATCGAATAGTTTTTGCTTTTTAAGTGTTCAAGAATTTCTTTAATACCGTTATACAGCTCAGCCTTCCAATGATTTTCAATGTAGTAATTGAAATAATCCTTTCTTGCTGACTCATAATTTTCTCCACACAATCTTTTTAGAATGTCATTCTCTGGTGGTCCAAACATTAAAATAACTTCATTATCTGTGAAAATCTTATTCAAATATTTTTTTGCGATGAAGTTGAATGAATCGAAGATTAGTTGGTTGGTTGATGTAAGAGTTCCATCAATATCAAAGATAAATCCATCAAAAAGTTTTGTCATTTTTTACTTGTGATAGATTTAGAATAGTAAATTTTCCATCATAATCAGCAACAAGGCAGTTTCCATTAATATCTGTTAATGATGTTATTGGTGCAGAACCGCCTCTGAAATATTTTGCAGGTTTTTGTTTTGCTTTTATTTTATAAACCCAGCCATCACTAAAACCGACAATTATATTATCACCAATTACAACTAACTCTGTAATCGCTTCTTCACTGGTTTCAAATGGAAGTTCAATTTCACTGATGACTTTACCGAGCTTTTGTGATGCGATAACAATATTTTTATTTTTTGACGGAAGAATCAAATCCAGGTTATTGTTAAATCTTATCAAACCGTTTGCATTAATATTTTTAATATTCCATTTGACTGTTCCAAGCAGAGCATCAACACAAAATAAATTACCTGCAGTATCAATTAAATATAGAATGTTATTAGCTACGACTTGTGAAACAGAAACTTTCTCGTTTGATTTCCATCCACCTTGTGATGCCTCCAAATTCCAGATAAGCATTCCGTTGGCAGCACTAAAACAGTAAAGCATTCCATTACTATCACAGAAGAAAATTTTATTATTTGAAGAAACGATGGAAGAAGCGATCTCTAAATTTTCATCCATACCCGATAATTGTTGGGTCCATATTGGATCAAGTGTGAACAAATCGTAACAATATAAATTCCCGTAAACAGTTCCAACGATGACTGCTTTTGTAATACTTTCGTTCTCAGAAATTTCAATAACAGATATTCCCGAAGAGATTTTTTCTCCAATTCCAATTATCTGATGAGGATTACCTGTGTATGAATTCAATGTAATTATATCTCCATCATCAGAGTTAAGAACAAGTAAATCATCTTCAATTACAGGCGGATAAAGAATTCTTTCGTTCGTTTCAAATCGCCATTGTTCTGATCCCGAGTTACTCAAACAGATAACTGAACCATCATTGAAAACATTATAGATTTTATCTGAATCATAAACGACTGAAGTTCTTTTGGTTTTGTTTAAGTCGATAGACCATAATTTACTCCCAGGCGAAATGAAGCTAACTGGCTGATCGGATTCAAGCAAGTGAAGTTTAGCGAAGGAGGTTTTGATAATTTCTGGTTTAACTTTCTTCTTAATCTCTTCGCTTAATATTTTTTTTATGTGAATTGAATCCTTATTTGTGGAAACTAATAAATACCCCCATCCGTCTTTTCTGTTCAGGTATAAGCCTTCAAACACTGATTTATCTCTCGACGCTGCATCTACTTTTCCAACAAATGAAAATATTTTTTTATTCAGATTCATCTCAAAAAACTTATCGCTATTGTCTGATAGTCGGATTGGATGAAAGGAAAACGTGAGGAGCCTGGAAATTTTTGGGTCAGATAATTTATCATCGAGCCAATTCATTGTCTCTACATCAATATATTTCTTTGAAGGGAAATCGGGGAGAAACGTATTTAAACAAACCGATGAGAAATTATTAGAACTGAATATATCTTTGTCATCTCCCCACAGCAAAGAAATTTCAGATCCTTTTCCTTCACTCAGCAAATAATCTTTCTCTCCGCCAACAACAAAGTAAGGGGCAGTCAGTCCATCAAGTATTTCCTGTGCCCAGATAAATTCATCGAACTTTCCATTTGCGGTAATATTTCCAAGCACAACAACGTGAGCGATATTTTGTTGTTTGTTAATTTGCTCAACAACTTCAATCAGGTTCATTGCATTGATTTGTGGGCCGATTTGCGGATCGGTGATCACTGCAAGATAGCTTCCCTGGGCAAAGCCAAGGTGAAGGCTTAACAACAGTACTAAAAAGAATAGTTTCATTGCTTCAAATTTAATTATAATTGAATTCAGAGTTCTGGTATGAGCTAAATTCGGGTTTGATGGTTTTAGCGGCCATAAGGTCAATAATTATTGGTCATAGTGCATTTTCTTGATTAAAAAATGCAACATTCATAAGTTTGTCCTCGTCTAATCTAATTTTCAGCTAGGGGCTGATAAGCCTTCGGCTTAAATTCCTTAATTTTATCAAAATATTTTAATTATTAAGAGGTTTACAGTGGATATTGCACAGCTAAATGAAAAAATAAAACAAGAAAGTGCTTTCGTCGATCTGCTTTTTTCTGAAATCGGAAAAGTAATTGTTGGTCAGAAAGAAATGGTGGAGAGACTTGTGATTGGTTTATTGGGTAATGGTCACATCCTGCTTGAAGGTGTTCCAGGCCTGGCTAAAACTCTCGCAATCAAAACTCTCGCTGCAGCAATGAAAGCAAAATTCCAGCGTATTCAATTCACACCTGATCTTCTTCCAGCCGATTTAATCGGGACACAAATCTACAACCAGAAGGATGGAAATTTTTTCATAAGGAAAGGTCCTCTATTTTCAAACTTCATTCTTGCTGATGAAATTAACCGTGCGCCTGCAAAAGTTCAAAGTGCTCTTCTTGAAGCAATGCAGGAGAGACAGGTAACGATTGGTGAACAAACATTTAAGCTTGAAGAACCTTTTTTGGTTCTTGCAACACAAAATCCAATTGAACAGGAAGGAACATATCCGCTGCCTGAAGCACAGGTTGACAGGTTTATGCTGAAAATAAAAATTACTTATCCCGATCGTAAGGAAGAACTGGAAATAATGAGGCATAATATTAATGATACGATCGGAACTCCAAATCCGGTTATATCTCCATCAGATATTCTCAGAGGAAGAAAATTAATTCANGAAGTTTATATTGATGAAAAAATAGAGAAGTATATTCTTGATATCGTATTCGCAACCCGTAAACCGAAACAGTTTGGATTAGATAAGCTGGCGGAATTGATAAGTTATGGTGCATCCCCAAGAGCGACAATAAATCTTGCTCTCGGTGCAAAAGCAATGGCATTTATTAAGAGAAGAGGATACGTAATTCCTGAAGACGTTAGAGCAATTTGCTACGATGTAATGAGGCATAGAGTTGCAGTCACTTATGAAGCTGAAGCAGAAGAAATAACTTCTGAATCAATCATTAGTGAAATTTTGAATAAGATAGCAGTGCCGTAAGGATGGAAGATGTTTGATGGAAAATGTAAGACGGAAAATACTTCCTCTACCTATGGGAAAGGATAAAGGTGCGGGCAATGCTCACTAAAGAATTATTAAAACAAGTTAGACAAATTGAAATCCGTACGAAAGGACTTGTGAATCAAGTCTTTTCAGGAGAATACCATTCCGTATTTAAAGGAAGAGGAATGGAATTTTCTGAAGTACGCGAGTATCAATTTGGTGATGATATCAGAAATATTGATTGGAATGTTACTGCACGATTTGGTCATCCTTTCGTAAAAATATTTGAAGAAGAAAGAGAGCTCACCGTTATTTTGATGGTTGATTTAAGCGGCTCACAAATGTTTGGCTCACTTTCAAAAACTAAACAAAGAGTTGCGGCAGAACTTAGCGCAATACTTGCATTCTCCGCATTGAAGAATAATGATAAAGTTGGATTGATCCTTTTCACAGACAAAGTAGAAAAGTTCGTGCCTCCAAGGAAAGGCAATTCACACGTTCTAAGAATTGTTAGAGACGTACTTTCATTTGCACCAGAAGGAAATAAAACAAATCTTCGCAGCGCTTTGGAATTTATGAATGGTGCCATAAAGAAACGTTCTATCGTTTTTCTGTTATCTGATTTTATGGATGATGGATATGAAAAAATATTAAGAGTAGTTGGTAAGAAACACGATCTGATAGGAATTGTGCTCGATGACAGGCGAGAGTCTGAAATTCCTAAAATGGGTTTGATAAAACTCACCGATGCTGAAACAAATGAAGAACGCTGGATTGATACAAGCAGCACTCGTGTGCAGCAATCACTTCGAAAGAGAAGACAGGAAATCCAAATCAAAAGAAAATCATTATTTATCTCGAGTCGATTGGACAGCGTTTATGTGCAGGCTGGAGCAAATTATATCACTCCATTGATAAACTTTTTCAGATTCCGCGAAAGAAGATGGTAAAGAGTATAACAAAATATTTAGTTCTTCTGGTCATACTGAGTATTGAGTTATCTGCTCAATCTATTTCTGTTCTCGCTTCAATCGATTCCAGTGATTATCTCGTGGGTGATTTTATTAATTACACTCTGGAAATCAGAGCTGAAAAAAATATTAAAATCACTGCACCCATCATAAGAGATAGTCTGAAAAAAGTTGAAGTTATAAAAGAACTTACTCCTCTATTAAAAGACGAAGATAATATTAAGTCTTCTACTTATGGCTATATAATTTCCTATTATGATTCTGCTTCGGTAACGATTCCACCAATTGCAGTGCGTTACAAAATTTCTGGAGATAATGAAGAAAAAATTGTTCTCTCAAATCCTGTTACGTTTACTGTACACACACTGCAAGTTGAGCAGCAGGCAGATATCAAAGATGTTAAAGAACCAATGACAATTTCACTTGATTGGAAATTTATTTTATTAATTGTTCTCATTGCTTCAATAATTCTTGCAGCCGGTTTTTACTTTTATAGAAGATACAAAAGAAAAAAAGCTGAGCAGCCAATTAAAAAGAAAATTATTAAAATCCCTGCTCACGTTCGGGCACTAACAGCTCTGGATAATCTCGAAAATGAAAAGCTCTGGCAAAAGAGCAAAGTGAAAGAATACCATTCAAACATAACTGGTATTATCCGTGGTTATTTTGAAGAGAGATTTAATCTCCCTGCACTTGAGCTGACAACATCAGAGCAGATGCAGCAGCTAAAAAGGGTTCCTTCTGCGGAAAATATTTTAAACATCACTAACGAATTCTTAAACAACGCTGATCTTGTGAAATTTGCAAAGTTCATTCCACTTCCATCAGTAAATGAAGCAATGATGAAGCAGGCTAAAGATATAGTAAACACCACTATTCCAAAAGAACAGGTTCTGGTTGAAGAAGAGGTGCAGAATGTTTAGCGGAATAACTTTTGCATATCCATGGGTTTTATATTTTCTTTTGATCATTCCATTTATGATTGTTTGGTATTTATTTCGAGGAATGAAAATTCAATCCTCTCTAACATACTCGTCTTTAAATATATTTAAAGACGTGCCAGCGACATTTCGTGAAAGATTAAGACATATACCATTCGCTGTCAGATTATTAGCAATCGGGTTATTGCTAGTTGCTCTTGCAAGACCACAAAGTTTTTCTTCAGGTGAAAATGTTACAACAGAAGGAATTGATATTGCAATAGTCTTTGATATTTCCGGAAGTATGCTTGCAGAAGATTTTAAGCCGAACAGGCTTGAAGCTGCTAAAAATGTAATTGATAATTTTGTTGAAGGACGTATTACAGACAGAATTGGTCTGGTTATTTTTTCGAGAGAAGCATTTACTCAATGCCCATTAACAATTGATTATAGTGTGTTGAGAAATCTTCTGCTTGATATCAGAACAGGAATGATTGAAGATGGAACTGCAATTGGCAATGGCATTGCGAATGGAATTAACAGACTTAAGGAAAGTGATGCAAAGAGCAGAATAATTATTCTTTTGACTGATGGCGTTAACAATGCCGGTGAAGTTGATCCAATTAGTGCAGCAGAAATAGCAAAAGCATTTGGTATCAGGATTTACACTATTGGAGTTGGAACAAGAGGTGAAGCTCCATACCCGGTTCAAACTCCTTTTGGAACCCGTTATCAAATGGTTCCGGTTGATATTGATGAAGCAATGATGACAAAGATTGCAGAAATAACAGGTGGACAGTATTTCCGAGCAACAAATAATCGCGCGCTTGCAGAGATTTACGAAAAAATTGATAAGCTTGAAAAAACAAAAATTGAGATAACATCTTATAAAAATGCCAGTGAAAAATATCATAGCTGGCTTTGGGGTGGACTTTTACTTTTACTTATTGAACTTGGATTATCAAGAACAATTTTAAGAAAACTGCCGTAGCCTTATGTTCAGATTCGCAAACCCGGAATATTTAAATGCACTGTACTTGATACCAGTTTTGGTTGTGATGTTTTGGTATCTTGGAAGGAACAGGAAAAAGCTTTTACAGATTTTCGCTGATAAAGAACTTCATAAAACTTTATTCCCGACTGACAGCAATTTAAAACGCTGGACGAAGTTTGTAATAATTTTATTATCAATAACTTGTCTTGTTTTTGCAGCCGCCAACCCACAGGTTGGAACAAAGATGCAGGAAGTAAAACAAACTGGCATTGATGTTTTTATCTTGCTTGATGTTTCCAATAGTATGATGGCAGAAGACATTAAACCAAACAGACTAGAAAAAGCAAAGTATCAAATTTCAAATCTTATTAACAAACTGCGCGGCGATAGAATCGGATTAATAATATTTGCAGGTCAGGCATATGTCCAGATTCCTTTAACCACGGATTACTCCGCTGCAAATCTTTTCCTTTCTGCTGTCGATGTCAATTCAGTTCCATCTCAGGGAACAGCTATAGCCTCAGCAATAAATCTGGCGACTGCATCATTTGATACACTCAGTACACAAAAAGTAATCATTGTAATAACTGATGGCGAGGATCACGAAGGAGATGTTGAAAAAGCTGTTGAGAGTGCAATATCAAGAGAAATTAAAATTTATACAATCGGATTAGGCTCTCAAAGTGGTGTCCCGATTCCAATTTACAACAACAGGAACCAATTGGTTGGATTTAAGAAAGACGGAAGTGGTAATACAGTATTAACAAAGCTTGATGAAGAAATATTAAAGAGAATAGCTATTGATGGAAATGGGAAATATTTTCAGGGAACAAATTATGAAGATCATCTTGATAAAATTTATACTGAACTTTCTGAACTGGAGCAGACTGAATTTGGCGTTAAAAAAGTGACAGACTATGAAGACCGGTTTTATTATTTTTTAATCCCGGCATTAATTCTTCTGGTACTAGAATTTTTTATTTCCGAAAAGAAATCACCTTTATATGCAAGAATCAATAAAAAATTAGGGTTGGAACAATGAGAGTATTTAGAGTAACAAATTGTCATTGCGATTCCGACCTTAGTCGGAAGAAGCAATCTCTAATGTTCTTTTCATTTATATCTGTTATGATGATTTTTCAATTACCTATGTTTGCTCAATCCACCCGAGGATTAGTTAATGATGGTGTTGATTTATACAAAGAAAAAAAGTTTGCTGATGCTGAAGTGAACTTTAAGAAGGGAACTGAAAAATCACCAGAAAGTTTTGAAGCTAAATTTAATCTAGGTGATGCATATTATAAGCAGGAAAGATATGAAGATGCGATAAAGTCTTTTCAATCTGCTTTAGTTAACACAAGGAATGATCAGGAGCGGGCAAAGATTTTTCATAATGTTGGCAACTCACTTCTCAAATCGCAAAAGATAAAAGAGAGTATCGGGGCTTATAAAGAAGCCTTGAAGCTGAATCCAAATGATAAGGAAACAAAATACAATCTTTCGTATGCATTGAACCAGCTAAAAAATCCTGATCAGAATCAGCAGCAGAATAATCAAAACAAAGATGAAAATAAGGATCAGCAACAGGATAAGCAGAACCAGGATCAGCAGCAGCAAGATCAACAAAAACAGGATCAGCAAAAGCAAGAACAGCAGCAACAACAATCTCAGGAACAGAAAGAGCAAGAGTTAACAAAGAAGGAGGCAGAAAATATACTTAATGCATTGAAAGAGAATGAAAAGGATTTACAGAAACAATTAAGAAAAATAAGAGGACAACGTGTTAAAACGGAGAAAGATTGGTGATGCATAAGGCAAGAAGTCAGGAGTTAGAAGTGAGAAGACAGAAGATCTCAGCCAGAAGTTCAAGATACTTTTTACTTTTTACTTTCATCTTTAGTCTTGGCTTAATTAACCAAAGCTTTGCTCAGCAATTCGTTGCATCGGTTGAGGAAATAGATGCTACAGTTAATGAGCCTTTCCAGGTATCATATACTTTCTCTGGTTCAAGCATCAATAATCTTTCAAATTTCTCTCCTCCATCATTTGAAAATTTTATGATCCTTTCAGGTCCGAATCAATCAACCAGTATTCAGATAATTAATGGAGCTCAAAGTGCATCAATAACTTACTCTTTTGTTCTCCAAGCAAAGTCTGTTGGAACTTTTACAATCAGTTCGGCTAGCATTAATCAATCAGGTAAAACGTACAATTCAAATTCATTAGTAATTCCTGTCCGAAAAGGTCAGCCAAAAAATCAACAGCAAAAAAATAATAATGAAATTTCTGAAGCTGAAATAGCTAAGAACCTGTATGTCCGTGCAATTGTTGATAAAACAAAACCGTATAAAGGCGAGCAGGTAACAGTCACATATAAACTTTATACGCGTTTAAGTATTGCTTCGCAGATGGGTGTTAACAAATTACCGCAATATCAAGGGTTTTGGGCAGAAGAATTGGAAACTACCGGTAATATAAATTTTACTACAGAGATAGTTGGAGGACAGCAATTCAGAGTTGGCGTCCTTAAAAAAGTTGCTCTGTTTCCTACGCAAACCGGTTCACTTGAAGTTACTCCTTTTGAATTAGCAGTTCCTGTCCAAATACAGAAACAAAAAAGTGGTAAAAGTGTTTGGGATGATTTCTTCGGTGATCCATTCGGTAGATCGGAGATATATGAATTTAATGCTAAATCAAATGTGGTAAAAATTGATGTTCAACCCTTGCCAGATGGCCAACCGGAAGCATTTAAAGGAGCTGTTGGTGATTTTTCATTTGAAGCAAAGCTTAATAATACTACGGTTAAATCAAACGAACCTCTTACATTGAATGTTAATATTTCAGGTTCAGGTAATATTAAACTCCTCGATATGCCGGAAATAAATCTTCCTAACGGATTTGAGAAATATGAACCAAAGATAAACGAGCAGATAAACAGAAAAGGCATTGTATCCGGCACTAAATCAGGTGAGTATTTATTTGTTCCAAGAGTGGTTGGTACAAGAGAAATACCTCCGATGGAATTTTCATACTTTAATCCATCACAGAAAAAGTATTTCACATTAAAGTCTCAACAATTCACAATAGATATTAAGCCGGGTGATAAGCTTGCTTCAACTGAGATGGTTGGGAAAGAAAATATAAAAGAGCTTGGTACGGATATAAGATTCCTAAAAACCTCTTTTGAAGATGTTAAAAAGAAAGAGGAGTATATTATTAACTCAACCGGGTTTATAGTTGCAGGTGCTTTTCCGTTTGTTCTAAGTTTAATTGTAATAGGTTGGAAAAGAAAATACGATAAGCTTCATGGGAATGTTGTTCTACTTCGTTATCAAAAAGCTCAGAAGATAGCAAAAACTCGTCTTAAGACAGCGAAGAAATTAATGGATTCACAGAACCACAAAGAGTTTTATACAGAACTTTCCAGTGCATTGTTTGGCTATCTTGAAGATAAGTTGCACATACCTAAGTCAGAATTTACTGTTGAAAGAGCAGCAGATGAATTGAATAAAAAAAATATTTCAGTCGAGCTTATTACTGATCTGAAAGCCGGTGCTGAAAAATGTGAGTTTGTTCGGTTTGCACCAGGTGCTGAAAAATCTACAGCTATGCAAGAAATGTACGATCAAATTGCCGATGTAATTATTAATCTTGAAAAGAATATTTTGGTTAAAAGAAATGCTTAATAACTGGGTTCATATTTACCAAAGATTTTCATTCAATCTGATATTTGCTTTGACACTATTCTCTGGTCTATCTTTTGCCCAAAGTATTGATGAGCAAATGCAAAAGGCAGGCGCTTTATATAGAAATGGTGAGTTTGATAAAGCGATTAAAATTTATGAAGACTTGAGAAGTGAAGGATACGAAGGCACATCTTTGTACTTCAATTTGGCTAATACATATTACAGAATAGGTAAGCTCGGATATGCAATTCTAAACTATGAACGAGCATTAAAAAATTCTCCATCTGATGAAGATGTAAAACACAATTTAGCGTTTGCAAGTCTTAGTACGGTTGACAGGATCCAACCATTACCGACATTTTTTATTTTTGAATGGTGGGATTCACTTCTTGCTGCACTTTCAGTTAATGGATGGACATACATCACATTTTTCTTTTACATTCTCTTAATGGCGATGATCGTTATTTATTTTTTTGCTAAAACAATATTTCAGCAGAAGCTTATACTTTTTTCAGGATTAGGAGTTTTAGCAATATTACTGCTAGTCGTTTCACTTCTTATTGTGAAAATTAATAGAGAACAAAATGTAATCAGCGGAGTAGTTGTTGAACAATCAATAACCGTTAAAACTTCTCCGGATGCAAAATCCACAGATGCGTTTGTAATTCATGAAGGTTTAAAAGTTAATCTTGAAGACAAACTTGATGAATGGGTGAAGATAAAATTGGCAGATGGAAAAGTTGGGTGGATTCAGAAAACATCAGTTGAGAAAATTTAATCCGATTTTCATAATAGCTCTTCAATTGCTTCCCTAAACCCCTTTAACTATTTTTGTTCCCGTGGATAATGCTAAAAAATATAACAATATAAAGCTTGTTATTGGTATAGGTGAGGGAATCATCTCATTTATTTTAATGCTGCTTTTTGTTTGGTTAGGGTACAGTTTAAAGCTTGAGAATTTTCTTTCGCACTACATTTCAAATGCATATTTACTTTTTATTTCATTTTTATTTGTGATCGGAATTATCGGATCCATACTATCATTTCCCATCAGCTATTACACAGGTTTTTATCTGGAGCATAAATACAACTTATCAAACCAAACTTTTTGGAAGTGGATTTGGGAAAACTTCAAAGGATTAGTCGTTTCGCTTGTAATCGGAATCCCAATTCTTCTAACTTTCTACTACTTACTCAATACTTTTTACTCACTTTGGTGGCTACCGTTTGCTATTATTATGTTTTTGATTTCTGTAGTTCTATCACAATTATTCCCGATATTAATTTTCCCAATTTTCTACAAAGTAACTCCAATCGAAGATGAAACTTTGAAGGAAAAAATTAAAACACTCGGGCAAAAAGCTGGAATAAATGTTGAGAATGTTTACAAGTTTAATATGAGCAAGAATACTAAAAAGGCAAATGCTGCTTTTACAGGATTAGGAAAAACGAAACGAATTATTCTTGGCGATACTTTGCTTAGTAATTATAGCATCGAAGAAATTGAAACCGTAATCGCTCACGAACTCGGTCATTATAAAAAGAAACATATAGTTAAAAATATTATTATCGGAACCGCTTCAAGCTTTCTTACATTGTTTATTATTGCTTTCCTTTATCAAAACTCATTAAGCTGGTTTGGATTTGAATCAATTAAACAAGTATCTGCATTACCGCTACTTGCACTCTGGTCAATGTTGATTGGAATAATTCAATCTCCCTTAGCAAATATTTTAAGCAGAAAGTTCGAGTACGAAGCTGATGAATATGCAGTGATCGAAACAAAAAATCCTTTAGCATTTAAGAATACGCTTGAAAAACTAACTGATCAAAATCTTGGAGATAAAGAGCCTCATCCTTTTGTCGAATGGTTTTTTTACAGTCACCCTTCTATCAAAAACAGAATCAATGCCATCCATAAGTTTGCAGAGAAAAATAATTTAATTATTCAACCTGAACTTACAGTAGAAAGTGCAGGATGATAACTACTATAAAATTATTTTTGATAGCTATTCACACTTTCATTTGCTCTATTTTCGCAATGATTTTTGCACTGACTGACAGAAGTCACACCTTATACTTCAAACTATCGAAATATTTCTCTGGTGGCGTTCTGTGGTTGAGCGGAATTAAACTTGAAATTGCTGGCTTAGAAAATCTTGATAAGAAAAAAACATATGTCTTCGTTTCAAACCACTCCAGTCAATATGATATTGTCGTACTTCAAAAAACTATCCCAAACAGGATGGCAATGATTTTTAAAAAGGAACTGGCAAAAATTCCTTTCTTCGGATGGCAGCTTGCAATAGGTCCCTATGTTATGATAGACAGAGAAAATTATGAAAAAGCGCTCAAAAGTATTGATGAAGCAAAAGAGAAAATGCAAAAGCAAAATATTTCGATAGTCGTATTTGCTGAAGGAACAAGAAGTAAGACTGGCGAGATCCAACCATTCAAAAGAGGTGCCTTCAGACTGGCAACACAAGTTGGTTATCCGATTATTCCAACAACGATTGTCGGTTCAAATAAGATCATGCCGAAGGGAACTTACAAGCTAAGAAGAGGAACAATCAAAGTTCATTTTGATAAACCAATAGCTTCAGAGGGCAATGTAAATCGTCAGCAGGAGATTGATTTGATGAATCGGGTAAGGGAAATCATTGTTGAAAATTATCGGTAAAAACGAATTAAAAAATGGAAAATGGATGATGGAAAATGGAATATGTAAAACAAATTAAGAAAGTTCTCCATCTTCCATCTAACGTCATACATCAAACATTATTTTTATGATCATCGGAATAATACCAGCACGATTTGCTTCAACTCGACTAATGGGTAAACCATTGGCTACGATTGGTGATAAACCAATGATTCAGCATACCTACGAAAGTGCAAAAAAATCAAAACTAATTGAAAAGGTAATATTAGCTGTTGATGATGCAAAAGTTGCTTCAGTAGCAAGAGGTTTTGGTGCTGATGTGATTGAAACTCCTAAAGAAATTGCAAGTGGTTCTGATAGAATCGCCTACGTGGCAAAAATTTATAAGGAAGCAGATATCATTGCAAATATTCAAGGGGATGAACCATTCATTCACGGAGAAATGATTGACCAGGCAATTGAACCGCTTCTTTTTGATAAAGCAATTGAAGTGACGACTTTAATTAAACATATTCAAACACTAAAAGAACTCCGTTCGCCTGATGTAGTAAAAGTTGTCTTTGATTACAATAATTATGCACTTTACTTTTCGCGTTCACCCATCCCATATACAAGGAATTCAATTTCAGATTCTGCTGCTTTAGAAATCACAGACTACTACAAACATATTGGTCTTTATGTCTTTCGTCGAAAAGCATTACTAAAATTTACAAGCCTCAAACAAACAGATCTTGAAAAAACTGAAATGTTAGAGCAACTAAGGATGCTTGAGAACGATATTCGAATTAAAGTTGTTGAAACTGAATATGAAAGCATAAGTGTTGATACACAGGAAGATTTGAAACGTGCGAGAACTTATTATAAGTGGCTTCAAAAAAGAGAAAAAGAAAAATGAAAATCCCCAAAAAAATTATTCTGGCTCATTTGCCTACGCCATTAGAAAAAATAAGATTTCGTCATAAAGAATTCTTAATGAAGAGAGATGATTACACTGGTTCAGATTTCCTTGGTAACAAAATAAGAAAGCTTGAGTACCTTCTTTACGAAGCGAAGAAATTAAAATCAGATATTATTTTTACTTGTGGAGGTGATCAATCAAATCACGCACGGGCAACTGCTTCAGCAGCATCTAAACTTGGGATGAAGACTAGATTGTTTTTGTGGGGCAATGAAAAGAAACGGGCAGATGGCAATCTCTTTCTCAATAAAATGTATGGTGCAGATATAACTTACCTGGATAAAGCTGAATTCGAAAATGTTGATGAGATTATGACTGGAGAAAGAAATAAGCTTGCCAAAAAAGGAAAAAGAGTTTATGTAATACCAGCTGGTGGTTCCTCAACATTAGGTATCTGGGGATATATTTCCTTCATGAATGAATTGAAAAAGCAAATTGATCTGAAAAATATTAATGGAATATTTTCATCTTGTGGTTCTGGTGGAACTGCTGCAGGACTTTTAGTTGGGGCAGTATTAAGCAAAGTTAAGCTAAATGTATATGCTGTAAACGTTTTACTTCCGGAAAATGTAATCAGAAAAAAAATACTTCAGCTTGCTGAAGGTGCAATTTTGGATTTTAAGCTTCCTTGTACAATTGATGAAAGCAAGCTTGAGATAGTTGATGGGTATTCAGAAGAAGGATATAAAAATATTTCTGATCAAAAATTAAAATTGATAACTGAATTTGCCAGATCTACAGGAATTCTTTTAGATCCTGCTTATACCGGAAAAGCATTCTGTGCTTATAATGATTTAGTTTTTAAAAAAGGAAATGGCAAGAGCATTATCTTTCTTCATACAGGTGGAATTTATGGTTCATTCCCTAAACGAAATGAATTCTTAAAATTCTCTTGAGCATTAACGATACTCGTTGTCTTAGATTTTAATAAGCACTATTTTTGGATATATGGAATGCATCTTTTGTAATATTAGAGATCGAGAAGCAGAAGCCGAGATAATTTTTGAAGACGAACACGTTTTGGCTTTCCTCGATATTCAGCCGGTAAATTATGGTCATACTCTTGTTATTCCTAAAAAGCATTACGATAACTTTCTTACCGTTCCAATAGATGAGCTTGACAAAATAATTCATGCAACTCAATTCCTTGCTGGAGTGGTTAAGAGAAGTTTAAATGCAGATGGCTTTAATGTTATTTCAAATAATGGTAATTCTGCTGGCCAATCAGTATATCATTTTCACTTTCATATAATACCTCGTTTCAATAACGATTTCAATTTAAAACCAAAAGTTAAGAATTATGACCCAAGAAACAGGCAGGAATTTGGGAATCAGATTCGATCTTTCATCAGCAAATACAAGGATATCTACAATGGATAAAAAAATCAGGGTGCTCGTAGCTAAAGCGGGATTAGATGGTCATGATCGCGGAGCAAAAGTTATCGCTGCTGCTTTACGCGATGCAGGTATGGAAGTAATTTATACTGGATTAAGACAGACGCCCGAAATGATAATTGAAGCTGCAATTCAGGAAGATGTTGATGTAATTGGGATCAGCATTCTTTCCGGTGCGCATATGACAATACTTCCAAAAATAAAAAATCTCATGAATGAAAAAGGCCTTGATGATGTTTTGTTGACTGGCGGCGGAATTATTCCTGAGGAAGACATTAAGAAATTAAAAGATATTGGAGTTGGTGATTTATTCACACCCGGAGCATCCACTAAAAACATTGCAGGATACATAAAAGAGTGGAGAAAGAATAACCCTAGGAAAAATTAGCTCCTTCTTACAACCTTTATAAATAATAAGACGAGGTTAATTATGAAAATGTTATTACTTTTTTGTTTACTGTTCACTTACTCTCTCACAAATTCTCAAACACTTTTAGAAACTATAAATCTACCGAGTGGTACATTCTATACATATGCGTACGGTATGGTTCATAATAATGGTAAATATTGGATAAGCTCTTCATCATCTACATCCGGTAAAGGGATTATATACGCAGTGAACAGTAGCGGTGTTCAGATTGATATGTTAGATTTTGATCTTCCCTGGATAAAAGAATCTCAGGGATTGGCTTTTGATGGTACAGATTTTTGGTATGTCGAACGGAAAACAGCNAGATGCGATTTGTACAAAGTTACCAATACAGGTATTGTAATTGATTCAATCCCAACAGCAGAATTGTTTGGAGCAACGAATATTTATTTAGGAGGTGCTACTTGGGATGGAGATGGACTTTGGATTTCAGTTTACTCACCTGACACAAGAGCTGCTTTATATAAAATTAATGTTGCTGCCAGGGCAATTGTGGATACAATATTCGTTATTGGACTACAGCCACAGGGGATTACTGTTAAAGGTGATACACTTTTTTATGTTATGGATGGATTCCAGGGAGATGATGAAAAAATATATGCTATCGATCTTAATACAGAAAATGTTTTATTTTCTTTTCATGTTCCGGAACCACCAGGAGTAAGACAGAATCCAAGAGGTTTAGCCTGGGATGAAACATTTTTTTGGTTAATGGCAGAACCTGTTGGTGCAAGTTCCGGAAGACAGTTATTCAAATATGATATTGGTGGAAGCGGAACTCCGGGGATTACTGTTCCTGTAGGTACGATTAATTTTCCGAACACAACTGTTGGCAATACAAATAACTACAATCTTACAATTTACAGTACCGGAACAGCGAATTTGACTTTAGATTCAATAACGATTTCCGGCAATAGTTATTCATTTAATCCTTTAACTTTCCCCATAAATATTTCTCCGGGCGGTTCGCAGACTATTACTGTAAACTTTACTCCAACAACTTATAGTTTTTACCAAGGTATCCTGAAAGTTTATTGTAATGATCCTGTTAAACCAATAAATAATATTAATCTTATCGGACAAGGAGTTTTAAGTGGTGCCAGAATTGGATTATCAGCAACATATCATAATTTCGGAAATGTTTGGGTAGGCGAGGAGGGAATTGCTTTTTGGAATTTTAATGTTTTTAATATGGGTGATCAAACTATTCAAGTTTCCGATTTACATTTTAATCTTCCTGAATTCACATTTAATGCACCGGCTTTACCGTTTCAGATTTTCTCAACTGATACTTTACAATTAACAGCATATTTTTATCCAACACAGGTCGGAACATATCTGGATACATTAAAGTTAACCAATAATGATCTGACTAATCCAGTTGCAAAAATATTTTTCCAGGGGATGGGCAATTTCAGTTCTTACAATTATGGATATGCATTCTGGCAATATCAGGTACCACCTCATCCAAATTCCCCAAGTGCAAGTCCAAGAATTGAAGGACTAAAATCTATTAACGACATTACAGGAGATGGAATTCCTGAAGTATTAATTTCTACAGAAAATTACTGGACTATGTGCCTGGATGGTGCGGCATCAGGAACTACTTATCCGATATGGATTTTTACAACTTATATGAATAGCAGCAATGCAGGTTCAATCGGAGCCAATTTTGAGTATGGAGTACAGGATGCAATACAAATTGCAAATGATTTGAATGGAGATGGCTTTAATGATGTTGTACTTGCTGTTGGTGGTGGTAATGAAAGTGTTTATGCTCTCAATGGTAAAACAGGAGAGATTCTCTGGTATTTTGGTGATGATATCAATTGGGATCTTGGTGATTTTGAAGCTGTAGATGTTCAAAAAGATTTTAATGGTGATGGAGTTAATGATGTTCTTGCAATAGCTGATGGAAATGATGAAGGAACAGGTTACAAAAGAGCTTTTTTATTTGAAGGCAGACATGGTACAATTCTTTGGGAACACCCTTTCCCGGGTCCAAATCCTGCATTCGGAAAAACGATTATCTCGACTGACGATTTAAATGGGGATAATCATCCCGATGTAGTAATAGCTTATGGAAATAATGGAATTTCCGATCAAGCTGTCCGCTGTTTAAATGGAATTAATGGGCAGACCTTGTGGACCAGAGAAATGATTTCATATGAACCGAAAGAGTTATTGGAATTGCCATTACCTGGTGGTAATTCAGATATTATTGCAGCAGAATATTTTAACAGAATACACAGACTGAATGGAACTAATGGGGAAATTGTATGGACTTATCCGTTAGGATCCTCAGCAGGAGTTATTCAAATTGCTCTCATAAATGATCTTAATAGTGACCAGGTTCCAGATGTTTTAATCGCATCATTTGCGAATAATGGATTGAACTGTTTAAGCGGTGCAACGGGTGCACAATTGTGGTCGTGGCAAATGGATTATCAGTTTGGTGTTGCTACAATCCCGGATATTGATGAGGATGGTTTTGAGGAAGTTCTGGCTGCAGCTCGTTATGGAAGTTTCTATTGTATAAGTGGAACAGGTGATTCATTAATTTATCTTCATTCTTTTCCTGGTGATTGGATGTATTCTGTTAATAAAATACCTTCAATCGACGGAAACTTCAGTTATGAAATGTTAGCAGGAACCCGTGATGGTAAAGTCGTGTGTTTCTCAGGAGGAACAATTGCAGTTCCTGTTGAGTTAACATCTTTCTCAGGTTTTGTTGCAAATGGTAATGTTACATTAAATTGGTCAACTTCAACCGAAACAAACAACCAGGGTTTTGAAATAGAAAGAAAGTCATATGATAGTTGGGAGAAAATAGGATTTGTCCCTGGCTCAGGAACAACTGCTGAGTTACGATCTTATTCCTATATCGATGAACATATTTATTCAGGAAATTTTAGTTACAGATTAAAACAAATAGACTTTAACGGTCAGTATGAATATTCAGATATAATAGCAATTGAAGTAGGTACCCCGAGTGAGTACTCATTAGAACAAAACTATCCTAATCCATTTAATCCCTTTACAACTATTTCATATTCAATTAAAGAAAACGGATCAGTTACTCTGAAAGTTTTTGATATACTTGGCAAAGAAGTTAAAACCCTTGTTAACGAAGAACAGCAAGCAGGGAATTATAAAGTTGAATTTAATGCCTCATCTTTTGCAAGTGGAATTTATTTTTATACTTTACAAGCTCGGGAGTTTATTTCAACGAGGAAGATGATTTTGCTTAAATAATTAAAAGATTGTTTTCCAGCAGGATGGTGGAGTGTTAGGATTTTAGAATTGATTTAACATCTTCCAGCTTTTCTTCCGGAATAAGGATCCTTTCTTTTCCGCTAGAGGATTGTTTTGATTTTATTCCTTGCGCTTCTAGCAAATTAATTGCTTTTACAGCAATACTTTCATTTTCAAATTGAAGCTCAACTAATGCTACACGATTAACAGACAAATTATCAGATAAGCTTATGCCACAGATTGGACAAGTTTCAGCATCAAATTTTGGAACTGAGCTGAACTCAGATAGATAATCTTCAAATTCTCGCAGGTCAGTATCTATCATTAAAAATATTTCTTCACTTATTGTTGAATTCCGAATCTACCACTGAAATTATAAATATCAGGATTGTTATGACTTGTTACTTTAATGAGATAATGATTCGACAAAGGAATATCGATAGGAATTATCCAATCAAACCTTCCAGAGTTCTCAATATTTTTTGTAATCATAAATTTAAACTCACTTTTTCTATACAGTTGAATATCTATTCTCTGGATTGTTGGTGCTATCCATTTTATAAATATACTATCGCCGGGATTCCAAATGGTTCCTTGAATGGGCGATCTAACAATAATATTGGAAGCTTCAATCGGTACTTCCACAATTGATTCAGGTTGCTCTCGATCACCAAAAATTTGTCTGCATCTTGAGATTATCAATGTGAAGATAAATAATATTTTTATAGAGAGATTAAAAGCTTTCATAAAACCCTCGCTTAGCAAAAAAAGCGAATAAAAGTTTAAATATCAAGTCGAGTGAGCAATTCCAAAAATCTTGTTTTTGTTCTAAATTTTAATACAGTTCTCATTTTCATTCATTTTTTTTAATAGGAATACATAATTTCCTTTGTTTTTAATTCAGAAATGAGGCCCCTCAATGGCATTAAAGTTGGCTATTGAAGAATGCATCATATGTTCTCTCCTTATAACCCCTACAACTCTTCAGTAGTTGAGGGGTTTTTTTATTGGATATCACCACCAAATATAATAGACTTCTTACTGATGAAAAGTGGTAGCTATCCCTCATAAGCTGCTTAACTTCTCAAGATCATTTTAAACCATGTACATCTGGATAACCTGGATTAAATTATTTCAGGTTTGGCCTGAGTCAAAGCCGGCAAAAAGAATAAATAACTGATAACTTGCCTTTTCAATAGAGATTCGTTTAGTTATATTTGCTTCCAATTTTTCAAAAATTCTTGGACAAAATGATTGATATAAAGAAATTAAACCCAGATCAACAAAAAGCGGTTGAATTTACTGGTGCAGCTCAGATGATTGTAGCCGGAGCGGGTTCAGGGAAAACAAAAGTTCTCACTTACAAAGTTGCCTACCTTTTAAAGCATGGTTACAAACCTGAATCAATTCTTGCTCTGACATTTACCAACAAAGCAGCAAATGAAATGAAAGCTAGAATCGTTGAATTGGTTGGTAAAAAAGCCGAGGATATCTGGATGGGAACATTTCATTCTGTCTTTGCTAGAATTTTGAGAACAGAAGCAAAGAACATCGATTATAAGCCGAACTTTTCTATATACGATACTGAAGATTCTTATTCACTTGTCAGCAACATAATGATGAATTTCAATATTGAGATCGAGGGTTTAACAGTAAACTCTGTAAGACATAGGATAAGCTTTCTTAAGAATCATATGATCATGCCCTCGGAGTATAGAAAGAAGTATGTAAAATCATCAAGAGATGAAAAGATTGCGGAAATATATGAAGAATATCAGAAGAGACTTGTAGCAAACAATTCAATGGATTTTGAAGACCTTTTATTAAGACCCATTCATCTTTTTAATTCCAACGAAAAAATTCTGCACAAGTACAAAAGTAGATTCAATTTTATCCTCGTTGATGAATTCCAGGATACGAACAAGGCACAATATGAGCTGCTGAAAATGCTGGTATCCAGAACCTGTAAAATATCAGTAGTTGGCGATGATGCTCAGAGTATTTATAGTTGGAGAGGGGCTAATCTTGGTAATATGATAGATTTTAGGAAGGACTTTAAAAACCATAAACTCTTTAAACTAGAACAAAATTACCGTTCCACAAAAACTATTCTTACTGCGGCTGATTCTGTTATTAAGAATAATAAAAATCAAGTAAGCAAAACTTTATGGACACAGAATAATGATGGGGAACAACTCACTCTGATTAGATGTGCAGATGAAAAAGACGAAGCATTTCAATTAGCTAAATACATAAAGAAAGAAATAAGTAAGAAAAAACTATCTTATAAAGATTTTGCTATTTTATACAGAACCAATGCTCAAAGCAGGGCAATGGAAGATATATTTTACAAGGAAAAGATTCCGTATATAATTATTGGTGGTGTTGAATTTTACAGAAGAAAAGAAGTTAAGGATGTTATTGCTTATCTTAGAGTGATAGCAAATCAGAATGATGAGGAAAGTATTTTACGCATAATGAACTTTCCGCAAAGAGGCATCGGGAATACAACGGTCACACGAATGATTGCATTTGCCAGGAAACATGAACTTACACTTTTCCAAACGATGAATCGTGTCTTTGAAGTAATTGATATCAAGGAAAGAATTCAAAAAAATGTTAAAGGATTCAGAGTACTTCTTGAAAAGTATATCAAACTTAAAGATACTCTATCTGTTGGTGAACTTTCGCTGGCTTTAATAGATGAATTAGGATTAGTAAGGATGTTCAAATCTGAAAATACACCTGAATCTCAATCAAGACTTGAAAATATTAACCAGCTGATGGCTGCCATATCAGAGTACTCAAAAGCTAACGATGATGCTAAGTTAGATCAATTCCTTGAAGAGGTTTCTCTTGTATCGGATATTGATATGAAAGATGATAAGAAAAATGCAGTCACTTTTCTTACAGTTCACAGCGCAAAAGGATTAGAGTTTCCGATTGTTTTCATTTCTGGTTTGGAAGAAGAAATATTTCCGCTTGCAAACAGGTTTAGTGAAGATTCCACTGTTGAAGAAGAAAGAAGACTTTTCTATGTAGCTGTTACGAGAGCAGAGCAAAAGATTTTTCTATCACATGCAAGAAGTCGATACCGTTTTGGTGAAGTTGCATATCAAAGTCGTTCACGTTTTATTGATGAGATTGCACCATCGACAATTCAGGAGATAAATGGTGGCATTGGCAGAAAAGCAAATCGAAAAACCAAAAAAGAACTTTTCTATGAATACTTCAACTCAGTCGATTATGAAGATTTTGATCAGGAAAATAAAGTTGTGAGAATAGGCAGCCGTGTGATGCACGAAAAATTTGGATTGGGAAAAGTGATCGATGTAACAGGAGCAGGTGATATGGTTAAAGCTACCGTAACTTTCGAGGGCAATAATGTTAGACAATTAATGCTCAAATTTGCCCGATTGAAAATACTGCATTGATTCCTTTTATTTCAAATTTTTTATTTACATTTTTCTGCAATATTAATCTTGAGGAAAGAACATCGTTATGTCAATTGCGCCTAAGAAATTAGCAATACTTGTAAGTGGAGGACCAGCTCCCGGAATAAATAGTGTAATCGGTGCAGCAACTATAAGAGCTGAAGTTGAAGGTATAGAGGTTTTGGGAATTAAAGATGGATTCCAATGGATTATGGAAGGGGACACAACACACATTAAAGAACTGAATATCCAAAATGTTAGTCGTATTCACTTTCGAGGTGGCTCTTATATTGGCATATCCCGTGCAAACCCTACAAAAGATGATAAGCATCTTGAAAATGCTGTTACATCCCTCTTACGTCTTGATGTAGATAAGCTAATCACAATTGGTGGTGATGATACGGCCTTCAGCGCATTAAAAGTAAATGAAATGGCTGCAGGAAGAATAAGAGTTGTTCACGTTCCAAAAACTATTGATAATGACCTGGACATTCCTCACGGCATTCCGACTTTTGGTTTTCAAACTGCAAGACATATTGGAGTGGAAATTGTAAAAAGCCTTATGGTTGATGCGCAAACAACTTCACGATGGTATTTTATAGTGACGATGGGACGAAAAGCCGGACACCTTGCTTTGGGAATTGGAAAAGCTACAGGTGCTACACTAACTCTAGTTCCGGAAGAGTTTCCTGGAGAGTCAATTGGACTCAATCATGTTGTGGATGTACTAGTTGGTTCAATAATCAAAAGATTAAGCTATGGTAAGGCTGATGGCGTCGCAATCTTAGCAGAAGGTATTGTTGAGCGATTAAAAATTGAAGACCTTGATCAGCTTGTTGATATTGAGAGAGATGCTCACGATAATATCAGAATTGCTGAAGTCAATTTTGGTGAGATTCTGAAGGTAAAAGTTCAGCAAAAACTAAAAGAATATGGTATCAAAGTAACTATCGTAGCCAAGAATATTGGCTATGAATTGAGATGTGCTGATCCGATACCATTCGATATGGAATATACTCGAGACCTTGGTTTTTCAGCTTCTCAGTTCATACTTGATGGTGGCAGTGGCGCGATGATTTCTATTCAGAATGGAAGATTTGTCCCATTATATTTCAAAGATATTCTTGATCCTGTTACGAAAAGAACAAGAGTTAGAATGGTTGATCCAAGTTCTGAATCGTTCTATATCGCAAGAAAATATATGTTAAGGTTAAACCAGTCAGATTTCCAGGATCCACACGAACTTGCGAAACTTGCAGCTACTGCTCACCTTTCAATCGAGGAATTTAAGAAACGATATTATTATCTGATAGAGAATGATTTGTTGTATAAAAATCTTAAAGAGGGGAACGTTTCATTTTATACTTCAGATAGTAATATTGCACACAGAGTGCTTTCAAGTCCAAGACAAAATGGTGATATAATCGATTAGAAGAAACTTTAACCGATCTTCAAATTCTTATAGAAGCATTCACTTATTTGAAACTAGAATGAAGTTAAAGTATTATCCGCATATTCTAAAACTCAAAGAGCAATTCACTTTATCTGTTGGCACCAGAAAGACAACTCCATCGGTGATGGTTGAGATTGAGCACGATGGATTCACGGGTTACGGTGAGGCATCACTTCCGCCATACTTAGTTGAGAACCAATCCAGTGTAATTAGTTTTCTAGGTAAAGTAAACCTCAATTCATTCAATGATCCTATGACCCTTAACTTAATGATTGATTATATCGATAATGTTGAAGAAGGAAATAATGCAGCGAAAGCAGCAATCGATATTGCTCTACACGATCTAATAGGAAAATTTCTTCGTATACCATTATACAAGTATCTCAATATTCCGATAAGAGATGATATCTGTACTTCATATACAATTGGCATATCCAATGAAGACGAGATAGAGCAAAAAATTAATACTGCTTCAGAGTTTAAATTTCTAAAAGTTAAACTTGGAACTGAAAATGATCGGGAAATTATTTCAACAATAAGAGCTCTGTCAGATAAACCATTATTTGTAGATGTTAATCAAGGTTGGAAAGACAAATATTTTGCTCTCGATATGATTGGCTGGCTTGCGGAACAAAATGTAGTTCTTATTGAACAGCCAATGCCCAAAATAAATTATAACGATGCGAGTTGGTTAGTTCAAAGAAGTGCGATACCAATAATTGCTGATGAGGCGGTTCAGGATTTAAATGATCTGTACAGGATTAAAGATCTTTATTCTGGAGTCAATATAAAGTTGATGAAAGCTGGAGGAATCCGATCTGCCCATCGAATGATAAAGAGAGCAAAGGAACTAAATCTAAAAATAATGCTTGGCTGTATGACAGAGACTTCCTGTTCGATAACTGCAGCTTCTCACTTATCACCTTTAGCTGATTGGGTGGATCTGGATGGAGCAGAATTGATTTCAAATGATATGTTTACAGGAACAAAGATAAAAGGTGGTGTACTAGTAATTCCCAATTTGCCGGGATTAGGTGTTGAAAAAATCACAAATTGGAAATAATGTGCTAAAATTAGGAATTTATTTTTAGATAAATATGTTTAAATTTCACTTGCTTATAATTAACAATTGAGGAAAATCAATGGCTAAAAATTATGTATCCAATAAAGATGAAACTGTAAGAATGTTTGAAAGTGATTT
>JGI20213J14113_1000024_pt1 | contig 30060 bp, 29 predicted proteins | sample WetSurMetagenome_3_FD_14113 | JGI IMG/M metagenome (IMG submission 14113) | reverse complement strand
AACGGTTGAAGAGGCTATTTTGGCGTTAATTACGCGTTCTGCAAATGATGCGGCGGTGGTGTTAGCGGAGCATATCGGTGGTACTGAAGAAAGTTTTGCTGTCAAAATGACCGCAAAAGCACATGCAATTGGTATGGTTGATACCCATTTTATGAACGCGACAGGCTTACCTCATCCTTGGCAAGTCAGTACCGCTAGAGATTTAGGCCTACTCGCTTGGCGAACCGTGCATAATTTCCCTGATTTTTATCCTTATTTCTCAGCGCATAGCTTAAATTTTAGAGGCGCAGAATTGCACGCCATTAATAAATTCACTGAGCATTATCCTGGTGCAGAAGGCATGAAAACAGGTTTTACTTGTGGTTCTGGCTATAATCTGATTTCGACTGCCAGTCAAAATGGCAAGAGACTTATCGGCGTTATTTTAGGCGGCATGACCAGCTCGCAACGCTATCAGCTTATGATGGATATGATGGATGCAGGTTTTGCTGATCAATATTCTGCTAAGCAAGGCAAGCTAATTGAAGTAGCCGTCACCAGCGCAGGTGGTACACCACCTCATCAGCTTGGTTGTGGTAATGGTGGAGCGTTAGTCACTGCATCCACTGCCGATGATAATTCTGATAACACCGTACATCGACGCGCTCATTCATACAAAGTGGGTAAAACCAAATTTCACAAAAAAGGCAATGTTGCTAGTAAAAGCAGAGTAGTTAGCCGAGTGAAGCCTACTAAAACTAAGCCTGTTGCTGTTAATGTCAAAAAACCTATCAAGAAAACGCCGCCGCACCGACATGGCTAGGCTATAAAATAATCCGTCCACAAAAAGCACGAAAAAAATGAAGCTGTTTATTGTGCTTTAGCTGTAGATTATCTGCACACTGTAGTCAGAGTACATTCAGCTTATTTCGTGCTTTTTGTGTTTTTCGTGGACAAATCTTTAACATCAATTAGGTTCCAAACAGCTTGAAAAAGCAAAGCGCAACATTAGTAACGTCATCATGACGGGATACAACTGATAATGTTGCGTTACTTCCACACTCCCTAACACACACAGCATTAACGACCAAGATGGCATCATGCGTTCTTGGTCGATATGGCGCATATAAGCAAGGCTTTCTTTATCAATTCGATGGTTTTGATTGCTGAAAAATAGCGTGATAAATGCTGACATCAAGGCAAAATAAAGTGGAAAGAAAAAAAAGATTGGCGAATCAGCACTAAAAAATGGCATGGGCTTCCAATAGGCAAACCACAGCAATAACGTACTGCTAGAAAACGCATCATAGCCTACCCTGTCGGATAGTTTTTTAAAAAATACACACACAATACTTACGATGGCAAGCACTAAGCCACCATAGACAAGGTATTCCGAAGTGAGTAGCATTGGTAATGAATTCTGTGTTTGTACTAAGTAACAAAGGACAAGGCTGAGAGAGATAAAAACTAGCATAATGATTCCATGATAAAACGATGGGGGAGTACAAACTGAAGTTTGTACTCCGATAACTGCTTAGCTTGTTATTACAAAACGTACTGCATCCAATCGTAGTTGCGCAACTTGAATATTTTCATGCGCTAATAGCGTCATGTCTTTGAGCTGTTCAATTTCTTCGCTTCTAATAGTCGAATTGACTTTTTGTAAGCGTACTAAACGTTTAATTTCTGCCGACAATGAATCGAGCATCGCTTTAGTTGCCTCATCAATCAACTGCTGTTTACGCATGTCCGCGATGTGTTCGGCAGCGGTTAATAATTTAGTAATCGCCTGACGCTGTTTATTTAAAAAGGCAACGATTTGCTGCTTATCAAAAGTTTGCCCTGTTTCAACCAAGTCCGAATGCGCAACAGTATCCGTCAAGTCTTTTTGGGTTTGGTCGATTAAAATGCGTATCGGTGTGTGAGGTAAAAACCGACCTATTTGTAATTCAGCAGGCGCACTGCATTCAACAATAAACAAGCATTCTAATAAGAATTGTCCAGCGCGTAACTCAGGGTGTTTAATGACACTAATCGCCGCATTGCCTGTTTCACTGGATAACACCATATCCATAGCGGCAATGACTAATGGATGTTCCCATGTTAAAAACTGCACTTCTTCACGCGCTAATGCACACGCCCGATTAGCGGTAATCGTCATACCATCTTCGGGTAATTCAGGAAAATGCGATACGCGCAAATGATCGCTAGGACGAACAATAAAGCAATCTGCCGAATGAAATTCAGTATCTACGCCGTAACATTCAAATAAATCTTCCATGTAAGACCACAGTGAGCCTTCTTGCTCATACGCGTTAATTTGCTTAATCAGCACATCCGCCGCTTCTTTGCGACACGAATTAAGTTCCAACAATTGATCGCGTCCATTGTGCATTTGTGTCTCTAATTTGGCACTTAGGGTTTTGGTTTTACTGATGAAAGCATTAATCGCCGCTTCATTATCGCTGCGCAGTATCGCTATCAGTTCTTCATGTAACTGTTCAGCCACTTGCGCGGCGGAAGAACTGTTACTACGAAACGCATTCAAACCTTCGTCATACCAACGGTATAACACCGCTTGTTCACTGTGTTGTAAGTAAGGAATATGAATTTGAATAATGTGTTTTTGACCAATACGGTCTAAACGCCCAATACGCTGTTGTAATAAATCAGGATTAGTCGGTAAATCCCATAACACCAAATGATGTACAAATTGAAAATTGCGTCCTTCACTGCCAATTTCTGAACAGATTAATAACCGTGCGGTACTGTCTTGGTCGGCGAAATACGCAGCAGCACGGTCACGTTCAATAATACTCATGCCTTCATGAAATACCGCTGATGCAATACCTGCGCGATTTTTTAGCGTTTGTTCTAAATCAATAGCGGTTTGTGCGTGTTTACAGATTAACAGAGCTTTTTTACCTGCTAATTTTTTCACTTGCTTCACTAACCAAGTGTAACGCGGGTCTTGTTGTAAATCACCCTCAGAAGCAACGCCTTCTAATGCGTAACCATGACGCTCACGCTCTGGAAAACCCTGTACAGTTTGCCGTGAATTTCTAAATAAAATCCGTCCTGTACCGTGATGATCTAATAAGATAGTAATTAACGCCGAGCGAGCTGCCGCTGATTGTTCTGGGTCGTTAAGATTAGCTAACAAACCACTGACATTATCATCTTTTAGTAGTGTGCTTAACAACACAGTCGCCGTCTCATCTAAGGACTCGTCGGCAAGCAATAATTTTGCTGCATTAGCAACAGGCTCAAACGAACGTTCTTCTTCAAGAAACGCGGCAAAGCTATAAAAACGATCGGGGTCTAATAAGCGCAAACGCGCAAAATGACTTTCTTTGCCCAATTGTTCAGGCGTTGCCGTCAACAGAATCAAACTAGGCGATAACTGTGCCAGTTGCTCAACGAATAAATAATCCGCACTAGGTGCTTGCTCACTCCATGCTAAATGATGAGCTTCATCGACTATCACCATATCCCAATCCACTTGCAAGGCTTGCTGTTGGCGACGTGGGTGCTTAGCAAAAAAGCTCTGACTGCACAAAATGAGTTGTTCAGTTAAAAACGGATTATCATTAGCTGAACGGCTTATTTCATCATCGTCTTCTATGCCATCGTCGCTAAATGTTTCCAAACACCGCCCTTCATCAAAAATACTAAAACGCAGATTAAAACGGCGGCGCATTTCTACTAACCATTGATGCAATAGACTTTCAGGGACAATAATCAACACCCGATTACTCAAACCATTAATTAAACGGTGATGCAGTATCAAACCCGCTTCAATAGTCTTACCTAAACCCACTTCATCCGCCAGCATAATGCGCGGCGCGGAACGATTAGCCGATTCATGGGCAATAAATAACTGATGTGGAATCAATGACGCACGACCACCTAACAAACCTTTGACGGGCGATTGTTGATGTTGTTGCAGTCTACGCCATGTTTCATAACGCAATAAAAACCAGCTGGTTGAATCAATCTGCCCTGTAAATAAGCGGTCTTGCGGTTTATTAAATTGAATATGATGATTGAGTTCAATTTCCTCTAACTCAACCCGCTCGCCGAATGAATCTTTACAGTGATAAGTCAGTAAGCCATTATCTTCTGTCACATTAATGACCTGCATTTTTTCTTCATCAATGGATTCAATGACATCACCGACTGAAAATCTGACGCGAGTGAGTGGCGCGTTATCAATCGCATACAGACGCTTTTCATTGCTGGCTAAAAACAGCACAGTGACACGTTTAAAACTAACCTCTAATATGAGGCCTAAACCAAGCTCGGACTCAGTATTACTAATCCAGCGTTGACCAGGAATAAATTCTTGCATTGATGGGACTACCATAATTAAATCGAAAATAGCGTTATTATAAGCATTACCGAAAAAAATTTTTCGACAATTAACCCGATGTAAGCCGTTCACTGCTACACAGTTATGAAATTAACTTAAAACGGGGGCTACAAACAGACAGCTAAATCATGGGCAAGTGATGAACATTGTGCAAATCAAAACTAGCAAGCTCTGTTTGGAGCTAAAAAGCCTGCACTTTACGCGTACTATTTTCTATAACCGTCAAACAAATACCTGCTTCTAATGCAGAAAAATTAGGTTTGGCTTTAAACATATTGTTTAAAACAGCCGTGCTAGTCACATTAGTTTTAAAACAAATGGGCAAACCTATTTGCTCCATATAATCATCCGATTGACCTGCATAATCATCTGGACTTTGCGATGCCATGAATACTGTTAAGCCATGTGAACGGTGCAAACATACCATCTTGCTTAAACCATCGTGTTTAGCATCCAGTAATGGACGCGCTTCATCCACTGCCACCGCCATACGAATAGCACGGTGATTATTTTCATCCATTGGTGATTCTAACAAAGTTTGTAAATAACGATGTAAGGCATCGAATAATAAAAACATCGTTAATCGCCGACTTTCAGCAGGCGCACCACCAAAAGTTAATATCCAGCTTTGATTGAAAAAGTCCGCAGGGGATAAGGTCGGCTCAAATAACATGTATTGACAGAGTTCATTGGGAATAGTCACAATTTAATATTGTTGTCTTCATAATGACGTTCAATAGCCTGTTTAATATCGAGCATGGTGATATTTTTTCGCTTAACAAATAGCGGCTTTAATGCGTCTAGCACGCGCACAATTGATTATCGGTTAAACCTTTTGCTAAGGATTTATCTAACGATTCACGAAATGCCATAGTCACATCGCGTGCCGACTCGCTACTGACAGTAGAACCAGCAAATTATATAGGTTGGCTAGGTATTTTTAACACCTTTGCGCCCAGTTAATTAGTTAACTCGGAGCGTTCCGTTAACTCATCTTTGCCAGCATCAATAAACTAGGCTACGAATTTTGTTTTAAAAAATCACTCTGGCAGACCAAGCCAAGCTAGAGGTAATTTACCGAACTTATAGTGACAGTTAACACTGTTTATATAATCGAGAACGTCTTTATATTCAGGTTTTTTAAACCAATCATTCAATACATAAACATACTCAACTTTTAAATCGATAGTAATCACTAATTTTTGATATTGCTTACGTTTAAAATCACAAGTTTGTAATTTTTCATCAACTGAACCAGCGACTTGTTGATATTTAACTTCGATGATAAAAAGTGTTTCTCTTACTATGACTAATAGCGCGTCATCGGGTAAAAGTCTTTTTGATAAAATAGCTTTCCAATCAATTCTATTTTCTTCTAAATAGCGGTAAAAATCGTGTTTTCTAAAACATCTCGCAACTAATTCGCCTTTAAAGAACACACCTTTTCCTGCTTTAGAAAATACAGGCTTTATTTCATAGCCATCAATAGAGGCTAATAAGTCGTGAAAATCGACTTCTTTTTTAAATTCTAAGTCTCTGGTATATTAAAAATTTATGCTGTCTTTTACTCGTAGAGCAATTGCATAAATGTGATTTATTTCTGGTTTATTATAAAAATCTTTATGCCATATAGAATCATAATTTTCACAAATTTCATCTGTTAAGCAACTACAATATTCTTCATATGATTTTCTTTCAGAATCTAATAAGTAATCTAATACACTTTCAATATTACTTAAATTTTCATCTGTCAGTTTGATATTTTTCATATTTACTACCTATTATTAAATTGACTTATAGCTTTCTATAAACGCCTCTGGATTGAAATCCTATAACGCCTTTATCCCTTAGAACTTGTAATTGCTGTCTTATTTTATCCTTTATATGATTGTTATCTGGATGTTTTAAAGATAATTCTGCTTCAAATTTATAAACATCAGATAGTTTAAATTCATTAAGTTTTATTTTGTCAATGCAATTTAAAATATCTAAAGTCCAACTTTTAAACTCTTGAGACGTATTTTTTAAAAATACTGTTTTATGCCAATTTTCTAAAACTATCTCTCTTTTGATAATTGATGAATCTTTAACAAGAAATATTTTTCCAATATCAGGGATTTTTGTTAAATTTATATGACAGCCGACCCAGCCAGCTCTTTTGGCTGTTTCGCTTAATGGTTTTCTCTTTTCTATGGTGTCGGTGGTAAAAAAATATTTTGGAATAATCGCAAAATTATTAACAGACCAGTCAGTTTTATTGTATGTTAAAAAGAAAAAATTAGGATTGTTATCAGAATTAACCCTTTCTATCATTGTTGAATAAGCTCCATCAATAATTCTTGGAGAAAAACGTCCATTTTTACTTTTTAATTCAAAATCTTCTGTGCATGAAATACAATAGAAGTCCGCAACAGGTTTATTGTTTTTGTATTCATTTAAAGATATTTCACCACAATTAGGGCAGTATATGTTTTCTTGAACCCATGATTCAGTTAATACTCTTGCTATCTGCGAATTATTTTTATAGTTCTTTGCTAAGTTAATATCAAACTGCAAATTCATGATTTGCTTCTACACCGCGTGATTTATCCCAATCGCCTTTATGCATGCTAACCATTTTCCCTGCTTGGCAACTAATCCCGCCATTCGATAAGAAATAAGGCGGATCAGCAAAAATCATATCAAATTTACCTTGTGGAAATTTGGCGATTAATATATCCATAAATTCCAAACAATTCGCTTGATATAACCAAACGCCATTATCATCATTTCGATAAACTAATTTATTAGGCGATAATTTAGTTTCTCTTAAAACAAGATCATCAAATGGATTGTGATGTGTAGTTATGCTTTCCTCACGAATAGCATATTCAGTTATTTTCATATTATGTTATTTTGTAAAATATATTAATGAGTTATTTACCTTAATTTAGGTAAGACAGTCTCAAGATTAAAATGATTTTACTATTATACCTTGTCACTTGCCGCATAGTGGAGTCGTTACGAATACTTTTTATCCAATCCCTAAAAGCAATCAGGCAATTGTATTGTTGCTTGCCGCTATCAACAAAGCCTTGCAAGCTTTTATCTTTTTCAACCACTGTACACGTCCAACAACCAAAACGACTGGAGTTATTACCACATCCAGGTGCGTCTTCTTTAAAAAGAACAACTGGACATTCACCGCCTTCTGCATCTCGATAAAGCTGTATCAAACCCCGATGTGTACCTCCCCAAGGCGGTGTTTCTGAGGCAAGAATTTCCCAAACCTCATCAGTTGTTAAGTTTACAATTGGACGATAAACAAACGCACCTGATAATTCGGAATGTGGCGAAAGGTTACTATCAGCGATATTGCTACGTTTTTCAATACTAGCACGGCGCGAACTGCTTTCATCTGAACGTACACCTAACAATATGATAGCCGCGCCACAAGAAGAAACAGAATCGAGAATATAGCGACTGCTAGGCTGTATTTTTAAGCAGTCTGTACACCAGCGCATGGTTTGATTAGGTGTAGGATAACCTCTACCAATGAGATTAACCCAAAAAGATTGCTCCAAGTCTGGCTGAGTCGTGATAACAGTAATTGGCAAACGAAGATTTTGCGCTGCTGTTTCAATGACAGACTGTATGGCGTGTAAGTGTGCCATCACTAGAGGACTTTCTACCAGCGTATCATTAGAAACGATATGGATATGACGTGTTCGCTTTGATGGTGCAACAGAAAGCAACGCTTCAAAAACAGCATGAGCCACTAAGGTACTGTCTTTACCTCCTGAGAAGCCAACTATCCAAGGGTAGTTTTGTGTAGTTGAAAGATATTCTTCACGAATGGCGATGACAATATGGGCAAATTTTTCGGTGGCATCGATTAATTGTGAAAAAGTCGGTTGTTCTAAATGGGTCATTCTGTTTTTTACGTTTTTAATTATGGAATGGCAAGGCATTATACGCATCAGTATTACTCATGCGATAGCTATCACAGGTCTGGTTAGCTTATTGAACGTAGCTAGAGTGCGCCCACTCTACTTAAACTTCACAACCTTATTCAAAGGGTTCAGATTAATTTCATCAATGACGATGTGAGCGCGGGAGTTGAGTACATAATCGACGGCTTCAGCGAGGTCTTCTGGCAGTAGATAATTGCTTTCGTGGTCGGCGGGTTCAAATGCCAAGCTGTCAAAAAAAGGCGTTTTTACCATGCCTGCATTCAGTAAACATACGCGTATCCCACTTTTACTGCATTCTTCGCGCAAGGCTTGAGTAAAGCCGCGCAAGGCGAATTTACTGGCGCAATACATCGCACCTTTGCGACTACCTTTTAGCGCGGCTTCTGAGCCGATATAAATTAAATCAGCCCGTTTTTTACGTTTTAATTGCGGCAGTAAGGCGCGGGTTAAAAACACTTGGCTGGTGAAATTAACCGTCATTAGAGCTTCAATTTGTGAGTATGAAAATTCTTCGATTGAGCCGAACTGCCCGATGCCTGCGGAAAATACTACGGCATCAATATTCGGGTAGTCTTTGGCTAAGGCGTTGAGTTGGGCGGGCAAGGAGCTTGTGAGGCTTAAATCTAACTGTACAGCAGTAAAATTTTCTAGTGTGTGGGTAAATTTCTGGCTGTTGCGTGATACACCAATGACGTGGTGTCCTTGTTGTAATAAGCGTTTGGCTATAGCACGACCAATGCCTGAACTCGCACCTGTCACTAATACAGTTCGTTTTATCATCGACATGGAAAGAATTTTCTCGCTGGAATGTGGGTTAAAAGTTGTTCGCTACAGTAGCTCATCATGTCTTGTTCGATGCTATCACGGTAGGACATCATGCCTTGTTGACTAACAAAATCACCCGCAAACAATTTTTCTTCTGGATATAGTTTGTGGATTTTTTTAAAAAAGGCTTCGGGTAAACGGAATGTACCAAGACTGACGGAATGCAGTTGTGGTAAAGCAATTTTTTCAAACACTTGGGTAAATAACTGCTGATATTGTTCGCGATAATCGCTTTGATAAATGAGTGGATCAAACCGTAAGCCAACTTGCCAGCCGTGGGCTTGTACTTTAACGAGTGCATCGAGGCGGCGTTGTAGACTGGGGGCTTTATCTTCTACTTTGCGAGCAATTGCATCGGGTGACAAACTAAAGGCAACTACGCAATTAGGCAACGGCTGTCTATTTAATAGGCTTCTGACTTGGGTACTTTTGGTGCGTAATTCCAAAAACGCATTCGGCAACTCAGCAAAAAAATCCAAAAAATCGGCGGCAAAGCCAGTGATAGGTTCTAAGGCTAAACTATCGCCATCATAGCCTGAGAAAAAATGCAGGGTTTCAGTCGGTGATTGTTGGCACAGTTGTTTTATGTCGGCTTGAAAGTCTTCGTAATTAACAAATAGAACGTAATGCGCTGATTGATACATACCTTGTAAAAAACAGTAACGGCAATCGTACAGGCAATTTAACACATGAGAAAAGTAGTAGTTTTGTGTAGACCCTATGCCATAACCAACGGGTGCGGGTAACACGAAATGTTGGTGTTTTTCCGCTAAAATTAGCGCAGGATTTTGTTTTTGTAGGCGAAAATTTTGCGCTTTGGGATTAAAAACCTGAGTATAACGCTCACAGCTAATACGCCGTGCTTTTGGAAAACGTGCCAAAATATCGACTACGCGCGGGTGTTGCGCGATAGCGTCTTCAATGTAAATAGTGTCTATCATGATATGTTAATTTATCGTTTTTAATCGCTCAGTCTATAGGAAAAGTCTTGTGATTTATTGCACAGACCTTATATAGAGTAAAATGCTTTTTATCATCACCAACATAACGTAAATCATGAAAACAAAAAAGATAGGTTTTATCGGCGGCGGCAATATGGCATCCAGCCTTATGAAGGGATTAATTGCTAGCGGTCATCCAGCAGAACAACTGTGGGTTTCAGATGTGAATCCAGACACGTTGAGCAATTTGGCAACCGCGTTGAATGTGCATACATCATCTAGCAATGATGAGGTGATTAATGCAGTCGATGTCATTGTGTTAGCAGTCAAACCACAAGTATTGGCGGATGTCGCTAAAAGTGCGGCAAGTGTAGTACAACTAAAAAAACCACTGATTGTTTCTATTGCAGCAGGTATTAACCAACACAGTTTAAGTCAGTGGTTGGGTGCAGAAACTGCCATTGTGCGCTGTATGCCTAATACACCTGCTTTAGTGCTAACAGGGGCGACCGCATTACACGCTAACAGCAAAGTGAATACCAAGCAACGCAACTTAGCGGAAACGATTTTGCGTTCTGTGGGGATTGCGTTATGGGTTGAGAATGAAAGCGAGTTAGATGCGGTGACTGCCGTATCTGGCAGTGGTCCTGCGTATTATTTCTTACTGATGGAAGCAATGGAAAAAACGGCGTTAGAGTTAGGTCTGAGTGCAGCAACCGCTCGCTTATTGGTACAACAAACCGCGTTAGGTGCCGCTAAAATAGCCTTGGAATCGGCTGAATCGCCTGAGCGATTACGCAAGCGCGTGACTTCTCCAAATGGTACAACACAACAAGCTATAGAAACCTTTGTTCAAGGTGGTTTTACTGAACTGGTTTCTAAAGCACTCCATGCGGCACGTGATCGTTCTATTGAAATGTCTAAACAATCGGAAAATAGCTAATGAATTCTACTTATATGACTGATCCTGTGATTTTTCTAATCGACACGCTATTTTCTTTGTACATTCTGGCAGTGTTGTTGCGGTTTTTATTGCAATACTGTGGTAGCGATTTTTATAATCCTATTTCACAGTTTCTAATTAAAGTAACTCATCCACCGTTAAAAATTTTGCGCCGTTTTGTACCTGCAGTCAGAAAAATAGATACAGCATCGTTGGTATTGGTTTTTAGCTTGCAAATGTTGGCAGATTTTTCCATTCTATTCTTGAAGGGTGTTAGCATCGGCATAGCCGCCTTGGCTATTTTATCCATCACACAATTAATCTCTTTGCTCATTAATATTTTCATCTACGCGGTATTCGCTAGAGCCTTATTAAGTTGGATTCGTCCCGATGGTTTTGATGCGGCATCGTCTATTTTAATGAGCTTAACAGAGCCATTATTGAGAACTTGCAGAAAGTTTATTCCAGATATGGGCGGTATTGATTTGTCACCCTTAGCGGTGTTGCTACTCTTACAATTAGCGAAAATGATTATACTGCCACCCTTGCATGGATTAGCTAGTTTAGTCAGTTGAATGACAGTGACACAGGACAATGGTTGCTACCTGTGTCACAAAATCAGCAATGATGAACAGACAACGATTTGCAAAGTAATTAGTTCTCTCTTTATTATGTTTATATAATAATCCGAAAATCAGCAAAAAACCTATTGAATTACTTATGAGACCTCATATTTTTCCAGTCACGTTTTTTCTTACTTGCACTCTTTCCTTATTTCACACTCAAGTGGCTTATGGAAAAAAGGTCTATAAATTAGTAGACGAAACAGGCAAGACTTCTTTTTCAGACCAAGTGTCCCCCGACAAAGCAAAATATCAACGCGAAACCTTAAGTAAAGGAGGTAGGGTTATTGACGTGACCGAGAAGGAAAAAACCAAAGAGCAGCAAGAACGGGAATCTCTTCTTAATCTGCTACGAAAAAAGCAGGAAACAATTATACAAAACCAAAAAGCGCGTGATAATGCGTTGCTGAGAACCTACCATTCTAAGGAAGAAATACTTGCAGAGCTTAAAACAAGAATACAGCCCATTGAAGCACAAAAAAAATTAATTGAAGCCGAGGCTTTACAGCAACTAGAACGACTTGATACTAAGCAAAAAAGTGCTGCAACTTTTGAGCGTAACGCTAAGCCAGTACCGCCAAATTTAATTGCCGAAATAAACGCCATTCAAGACGAGATTGAACACACCAAACAGACGATTGGTGAAAATATGGCGCAACAGAAAAAATTCGTTGATGAATATGATGCCAATATTAAACGCTTTTTACTGTTGACAAAATCTGATGACCCAACACCAAAAAATCAAATAGCCAGCATCGAAGAAGCGCAAGAACTAGGTTTATTTCGTTGCGAAAACGATTTTCAGTGCAAGAAAGCGTGGGAAATCGCATTAGTATTCGTTAACACCTATTCAACTACCGTACCAGATATTAATACTGACGAATTGGTGATGCACGCACTACCGACTAAGGATGACAATTTTAGCTTATCTATAGCAAAGATCATCAATAAAGATGATGGTAATCTGTTGTTTCTCGATATACATTGCCGCAACTCAACATTAGGTGAAAAATTATGTGCTAGTCCAAAAATCCAAAACTTACGCGCTTCTTTCAGACCTTATGTTAATGAACGACTCAATAATAGTGTACCCACACCTTGATCGGTAAACAGTTCTAATAACACGGCGTGTTCCACGCGTCCATCAATAATGTGGACGCTAGTCACGCCCCCTTTTAAAGCATCGGTTGCACAGTTAGTTTTAGGAATCATGCCCGCTGAAATGGTGCCATCGGCAATTAAATCATCAATATCTTTAATTGATAATCCTGTTAATAATTCGCCTTGCTTGTCCAAAATACCCGCTGTATTGGTTAGTAAGATGAGTTTTTCCGCTTTAAGCACTTCGGCAATTTTACCCGCCACTAAATCGGCATTGATATTATAAGAATGCCCATCAGCTCCCACACCAATCGGCGCAATAACAGGAATAAAATCACTGCGTCCTAACATATCAACTACCGAGGGGTCAATGCTACTGACTTCACCGACATGCCCTAAGTCAATAATTTCTGAGGCATCGGTATCTAGCGCAGATTTTTTTAGCTTAATTTTTCTAGCATGAATAAAATCACCATCCTTGCCTGTTAAACCAACGGCTTTACCACCGTGTTGATTGATTAAACTAACAATTTCTTTATTCACTAAGCCGCCCAGTACCATTTCAACGACATCCATCGTTTCACTGTCAGTGACACGCATTCCATCGACAAATTCGCTGGTTTTACCCAATCTGGTCAGTAATTGACCAATTTGCGGTCCACCACCATGTACCACAATCGGATTAAGACCCACTAATTTCATCAACACAATATCACGCGCAAAACTATGTTTGAGTTCTTCATCAACCATCGCGTTGCCACCAAATTTAACAACAATAGTTTTATTTTTAAATCGTTGAATATAAGGTAACGCTTCGATGAGTACATCAGCTATTTGGTGGGCTTTTCTTTTTTGCATCATATTATTAGTGAGTCATTATTGGCTGTTGGGATTGTAAAAATGTGATGTTTACTGTTCTTTTAACTTAATCATCAAAGAAATTATCCAGATGCACGTCATCGTAATTATCTGGAATATTGTCATCGTTATCTTGATCTAAAACACGTTTAAATTGCGCTAAGGTGGGTATTACACCATCCATTTCAGCTAAATTAACGGGATAGGTACTATGGAGCTTCTGCGTTGTCATCATATCCTTAATGGCTTTCATCACACAGTTTACGTCTTGCGTTATTAAGCCTGATAGTTTGCGGTGTATAGAAAAGAAAAACAACAAGGTTATCAATCCAGACACCAAAACAATGGTTGCTGATACCGTCATATCAGTTAAATCCATACCCGCAACATAGTAGTAAATAACTTCCCATTCTTCCGCATTAGGTACTTTCACGCGCACATTCGCCGCTTTGTCAGTATTTATTTTTGATCCCGACACGCTCAAGGCTAGCAGGTCTTGTTTTAATTCAATATATTCATCTTTTGTGGCGGCGGTGTGTATATTTTTGCTAAAAAAATCATAGTGTAAACTAACCAATATCACACCGATAACTTCATTATTAGGCTTGATGGGACGAGTAATGGCTAGATGTCTATCCACTCCTTGTTCGCCTTGTATGCTAGGCAGACGATTTTTGGTAAAAGTTTCTCGCACCATTTCAATATCAGCAAAACCCATTTTTGGCACTAATTGATCGTCAGTTGGACTGACACCAGGTACAAATAGCCTGATTTTTAATACTTCTGGAAAGTATCTTTCTAATTTTGTAGCTGTCGCGCTTAATTGAGCGGGATTAGCATTAGTAATAACGGCTAATACCTCTGGATCATCGACTATCTTATCTATTGTTTTGTTAAGCAAGTCTATCTGTGCTGATAGCGTTGCGGCAACTGCCTTAGCAACAGCCGTAGCGGATTCTTCTTTTGCATGTGTGATAGCAAGATAAGACATTCCATAAACACCTGCTCCAGAAATTAAAAACATCAGCATGGTAATTGCCGCTAACCAAGAAAAAAGTTTTGCCATTGTTATACTCCGAATAAATTGTAACTTAGTGCCGACCCGTGTGACCAAAACCACCATGACCACGCGAGCTTTGCTCAAACGTGTCAACTTGCTCAAATTCGACCTGCACAATGGGGACAAATACCATTTGTGCAATCCTTTCGCCAACATTAATGGTAAACGCAGTATCACCACGATTCCAGCAAGATACAAACACCTGTCCTTGATAATCTGAGTCGATAAGTCCGACTAAATTACCCAACACAATACCGTGCTTATGTCCCAAGCCTGAACGTGGCAATAACACAGCGGCTAAGCTAGGATTTTCAATATAAATAGCTAAGCCTGTCGGAATCAACATACTTTCGCCCGCATTTAACACCGTTGCCTCAGATAAACAGGCTCTTAAGTCTAAACCTGCTGCACCTGTTGTAGCATATTCAGGCAATGGAATTTCATGACCTAGTCGGGTATCCAAAATTTTAAGTTGTATTTTTTTCATTGAATTTCTCTGCACATAACAAAACTAATTGCTCTGCTAACTGTATTTTATCCATCATTACCAAGGTTTTTTGACCTGTTTTCCAAAAAACCTGCAACGCATTTTGTTCGCTATCAAAGCCACCTTTCTCGCGACCTACCCAGTTTGCCGCAATCATATCGAGGTGTTTTTCGTGTAATTTTTTTTGTGCATACACTTCAAGATTATGTGTCTCTGCGGCAAAACCTACCGTGAATGGAGGTGAAGCTAGTCCTGCAACGGCTGCCAAAATATCTTGGGTCTTTTGCAGAATTATAGTGGTTTGTGAAGCGTGTTTTTTTATTTTCTGAGCTTCTGCCACAATTGGGCTGTAATCAGCTACTGCCGCCGCACCGATGTACATATCACAGCTCTGTGCGTTTGCCATCACTGCCTCATACATTTCGGCGGCTGTTTCTACACGCACTACATCAACCGAATCAGGTGCAGCCAAACTAACAGAACCACTTACTAATGTTACTTGCGCTCCTGCGTTAACTGCCGCTTTAGCCAGTGCATAACCCATTTTTCCAGAGCTACGATTAGTGATATAACGAACAGGGTCTAAGGGTTCACGCGTAGGACCTGCACTGATTAAGACGTGTAAACCTTGTAAACACCGCACAACAGGCTCAGCCAATAACTGCTGACAAATCGTTGCAGGTTCTGCCATTCGACCTAAGCCCGTTTCACCACAGGCTTGCTCACCTGATTCGGGATTAATAACAGTTACACCATGCGCCTTGAGTTTAGCGATATTATCTTGCGTCACCGTTTTATGCCACATCGCTTGATTCATTGCAGGCGCGACATAAACAGGACATTGCGCCGCAAGATACAATGTAGATAATAAATCATCCGCTAAGCCATAACTACATTTAGCCAGCGTATTTGCAGTGGCAGGGGCAATAAGCAATACATCTGCCCATCGCGCCAGATTAATATGACTCATCGCATTTTCAGCATCGGCATTCAATAACTCAGTATGCACAGGATTACCCGACAGTGCTTGAAATGTCAGTGGGCTAATAAACTGCATAGCAGATTCCGTCATCACCACACGCACTTCACAACCTTGCTTACGAAACAACCTGACTAACTCCGCCGCTTTATAAGCAGCAATTCCTCCGCTAACGCCTAGCAAAATGTGCTTCAATAGTCATACCCATAAAAGAATAAAAGCCGTTATTATGGCAAGTCTGGGCAAATTCTTCTATGCTTAATTTCCAACTTCAACAAGGACATACTTTATGGCGATTAAGGATTGGTTAGCAGAAGACAGACCCAGAGAAAAACTCTTACAACGCGGTTCAGCGTCATTGACTGATGCCGAGTTACTCGCCATTTTTCTACGTACAGGCGTACAAGGTAAATCAGCCGTTGATTTAGCACGCGATTTACTCGCCGATTTTGGCTCATTAAAAGCCTTATTAGATGCAGATCAGCAGCGATTTTGCCAAGCGCATGGTTTAGGTGCTGCCAAATACGCCCAACTGCAAGCTGTGCTGGAAATGGCAAAACGCCACTTTAAAGAAGTCCTGCAACGCGGCAATGCCCTCACCAGTCCCGACATTACCCGCGCCTATCTCAGCGCACAACTACGCGGTTATAGTTACGAAGTCTTTGCCTGTTTATTTCTTGATAATCAACACCGCGTCATTCAACTCGATGAACTCTTTAAAGGTACTATAGACGGAGCGAATGTTTACCCCAGAGAAGTGGTTAAAAAGGCTCTACATCACAACGCGGCGGCTGTCATTTTTGCCCATAATCATCCTTCAGGTATTGCAGAACCTAGCTTTGCTGATAAACACATTACCGAAAAACTCAAACAAGCCCTAGCGTTATTTGATATACGCGTGCTAGATCATTTTATTATTGGTGATGGACAGCCCTATTCATTTGCAGAACATGGTTTGCTTTAATCTAACAGAGGCTACTGTATCACCCATTGAAACTTAACAACCACTGGCTAAAGCTGGTGAGTTAGATAAAACGACTAAAGTTGGGATACGGGGTCACAAGCCCCATTTATATCTCTGTCCTAAAGAACAATGGATGAGCTGGATTGATGACTACGTTGCCATCGTCTTATTGCTACTAGAAAATGCACAAGCGGTTGGTTCTCATAACATGACAGCACCCGAACCCGTTAGAAACGCACACGTTTGTTGCCCCCGCGTGTTTATTGAAATTAATGCTGGGTGAAAGAGCAGAATTATTACTAGGCGGACAACGGGCATTACCAACCAAAGTACAGGCATTAGGCTACCATTTTCAATATACAACGCTTGAGGACGCGTTAAACGCTGTACTGAGTAAAAAACCTTGTAAATAGGCAATGCTTGATATTTAATGACAACTCCATCCAACCTTGAAGAGAGACTACTCTCAACAGGTCGAACACTGAAGATTGCTGAGGTTAAGGAAGCTCAATCGGGTATCACCGTTATGATTAGCGTACCTGATGCGACTGCGCCATGGAAATGCTTGTCTGGCAAAAATGGCAAGGTGGATGGTGTTGAATTCACGGGTACGAAGGGCGGGCAGTAATCACTAACCATTTATTCAGAAAAATTCTGCTGGCAAGATGATGGCTGTTAAATCCAAAATCGTCATACGATTCTCGGCTACTTAACTAACATTTAAAACAACGCTTCAATCAGGAGAAATTATGAACTGTTCCAATAAGTACCTATCATTGACTGTTATTTTTAGCACTGCGATTGCATTGACAGGTTGCCTTGCTAATAAGAACAATTAAAATACACCTAATACTTACAACACCCCTGCTAATTCTCAACCTGCTAATAACTACGGAAATACAGGTCTTCCTCTATTTAACTTTTCTTGTCCGACAGGAATAGATGTACATGGAGACGACCAAGGCGGCAACATCTACATCAACGGCAAACAAGCCTATGTTAAAAAATTTAATGACAACTACTACGAAGCAAGCGATTCAGGCATTTCTATCTCTATTAATAGAAATCCAGATGGCTCATTAGCCGCATCATACACACGCCAAGGCGGTGCGAATGGTATTTGTCAAGCTCAAAACTATAATCCAAACCAAAACCAGAGCTACAACCAAAATCAGGGATATAACAACGCACCGCAACCTGTTCCTGGACAAACACCCGCCGCATTAAACGATTTTGTCGGAGCTAAAGCAGGACAAGCAGAAGGCGATTTAATAAGACGCGGCTATGTGCTACGCAAAAGTAATGGTTTAAATTCTTACTGGGAAGAAACGGCTACAGGCGGCTGTGTTTCTATCGTAACCAATGATGGACGTTATCAATCACTGGTGTACGTCGTAGCTGGTGCGTGTAGATAAGCGATTTGCTATATCAACAGCCTTAGTGAGACACCAAATACTTACTTAGGCTGGATTCTCACTCAACTATCGGAGCTATCCATGAAAAAACTATTAGTATGTTTATTAGCAGGTGCTTTACTCACAGGCACAGCCTTAACCGCAGAAGCGGCTAAACAAATTTCCTTTGGCAAAGGCAAAACCAGTGCGTCTGTCAGTGGCAAAGTTACAGGCGGTGGAGATATGGATTACACCCTACGCGCTGGTGCGGGTCAAACCCTGATTGTGGACATGAAAGCCAGCAAAGGCGCGGCTTTCTTTAACGTCTTACCTCCAGGTAGCACAGGTGAAGCCATTTTCGTAGGCTCAAATGATGGCAATCATTTCAAAGGCGAATTACCCGCCGATGGTGATTACACTATTCGTGTTTATTTAATGGGTGGTGCTAAAGACAGCAATAAACCTGTCAATTACACCTTAAAAGTTGCGATTCCAGCCAGTGGTAAAACTGCTGCTGCAACAGGCTCTAGCAGTGTTAAAACAGCAGAAAAAAACTGTCTTACAGCCGTTGCTAAAGAACTCAGCACCAGCAAAAGCAAATTGTCTGTGATTCATTCTGATGAAGCGCAATCAGGTATCGGCGTTGATATTAAAGTACCCGATGCTACAGCTCCTTGGTTTTGTTTAGCCGACAGAAAAGGTAAAGTTCAAGAAGTTAGATTTAAAGGCTCAGAAGGCGATCAGTAATCTCAATCTTCTCTAAGGCATTCTTCGGAATGCCTTTTTTATTCACTGGCAATCAAACACATTCAATGAAAAAACTACTTATCAGCCTATTACTTAGCTCACTGGCATTAACCAGCACCACTGTTTTAGCAAAAACCAAAGCCGACATAAACGGCGCGTCATTTAGTAAAAAACTTCATCTGCGCGGTTTTAAAGTCAGTTTTCAAGTCACCAGCAAAGATAATAAACTTTATATCACACCGTTTGGCATGACTAGAAAGGATAAATACCCGATAGAGGTGAGCATAGACGGTCAAGTGATAGATGCAGACATTGGTGATGTCAATGCTAACGGTTCGCCTGAGGTGTATGTTTATGTGAAAAACTCAAAAGGCAGCGATGTATTAATTGCCTACGCAGCCAATGGTACTTCTTCAATCACACCGATTTATTTACCCACTATGGCAGACCAAGATGCTAACCTTTCCAAAGGTTATCGTGGGCATGAAGAAATTAGAATGGTTGAAAACAATATTGTACGTCGTTTCCCGATTTACAAAGACACCGACACAGACGATAAACCGACAGGCGGTTGGCGGCAAATGCAGTACAAACTGACGCAAGGCGAAGCCAGTTGGATTCTTAAACTGGATAAAATGCTTGAGTTTTAGTGTTCAATCCACCACATCTATCAAGGTGCACAACCGTTTTTAAGGATATTTATGATAAAGATGAAGAATACGACGTTGATAATATCAGCACTGTTAGCCTTAAATGTCAGTCATAACGCTAACAGCGAACCTGAAAAGTCAACGCCTGCACCTGTTACAGAGACTGCCCCTGCACCACCACCTGCTACAACCGATGCTAAATCTGACAACTGGGGCGTTGACATTAAAAACATCGCTAAAGACATTCAACCAGGCGATGATTTTTACCGCTATGTCAATAAAGGTTGGCTGGATACTGCAAAAATTCCACAAGGTATGTCAGCTTTTGATTCATTTACCGAGGTCGTCTTAACCACCGAAAAGCAGATTGATGTCATCATTAAAGATGCGGTGGCTAAAAATGCCCAAGCTGGCTCACCAGAGCAACAGGTCGCTGACCTTTATGCCAGCTATACCGACATTCAGGGACGTAATCAGCGCGGTTTTGATATGCTAAAAAGCGAACTGAATGCTATTTTAGCCAGTAAAGACCGTAGTGAAATTGCCAGCAAAATGGGACGAGTCGGATACGCCCCCCTGTTTTTTATCGGTACTGACATTGATGCAGGTAATCCACAACGCTATATCCTCACGCTATCCCAAGCAGGTTTGGGGCTACCGAGCCGCGATTACTATCTCAATAAAGGCGAACCTTTTATTGGACATCGCACCGCTTATCTGAATTACATTGAAGGTGTGTTGCAACGTGCGGGCTTAGATAACACTAAACAACGGGCAAAAGCGATTTTTGATTTTGAAACCAAAATAGCAAAAAACCATTGGACAGCCGCGCAAAAACGCGATCCCGTCAAAAGCTACAACGTCATGAGTAAAGATAAATTGCTCACTTATGCCCCTGGCTTCGACTGGAGCACTTTCATTGCCGCATCAGGTTTTGACGGTATTAATACCTTGAAAGTCACAGAAAATACGGCAATCAAAGGCATGGCGGCATTGTTTGCCAAAACGCCCGTTGCCACCCTACGCGACTATGTGGCTTTTCAATACCTCAATCTACACGCACCTCTACTTTCGGAAGCATGGGTTGATGCGAATTTTGATTTATTTTCTCGCCGTCTTATGGGAATCCCACAACCACGTCCCCTAGAACAACGTGCAGTGCAGTTTGTCAGTGGCACACTGGGTCCCGAAGTGGCAAAGCTTTATGTAGAACGCTATTTTCCAGCCGAATACAAAGCGAAAACCGAAGAAATGGTCAGCTTTATCCGCGAAGCCATGCAAGAGCATCTGCAACAGCTAGATTGGATGGATGAACCTACGCGCAAAGAAGCCTTAACCAAACTCGCCAGTTTTGGTGTTCAGATTGGCTATCCTGAAAAATGGCGCGATTTAAGCTCGGTCAAAATTGCCAAAGATGATTTAGTCGGCAATACCCATCAATTAGTCACTTGGCTACGGCAAGATGATCGTAAAAAACTCGATGAACCTGTGCGTAAATGGGATTGGGGATACCAGCCGCATCAAGTCAACGCCTATTACTCGCCAAATAAAAATGAAATCGTTTTCCTTGCCGCCATTTTACAACCGCCATTCTTTGATCCCAAAGCCGACCCCGCAGTCAACTTCGGTGCTATCGGCGTAGTGATTGGACACGAAATCGGGCATGGCTTTGATGACCAAGGCAGACAATCGGATGGTACGGGCAAATTGCGTAACTGGTGGACGAAAGCCTCTACCAAAAACTTTAATGCCAAAACCAAACGTTTGGTAGCGCAATACAATAACTACTCACCGATCAAAGGCGTTAATTTAAATGGCCAGCTCACTTTAGGTGAAAATATTGGCGATATGTGTGGTTTGACAATCGCTTATTCTGCTTATCAAAAATACGTTGCCGCCAAATATCCAGATGGCAAGCCGCTGGTATTGGATGGTTTTACAGGCAATCAACGCTTCTTTATGGGCTATGCACAATTATGGCGTAGCGTCATGACCGATGATGTAACACGAATGTACGCACTCACCGACCCTCACAGTCCAGGTGAATTTCGCACTAACGGTATCCTGACTAACTTCGACCCTTGGTATGCAACGTTTGGCGTAACTGAAAAGAACAAACTGTATTTACCTAAAAAAGAGCGTATTAGTATTTGGTAATAGTTGCATTCCTTATACAGCAACTTGATAAAAAAAACCGCCTTTAGTTTTTGACTAAAGGCGGTTTTACTTCACTAAGGTACGCATTGTGTGCCTGATAATTTGTAAATAAACAGCTAAAAAATTCAAAAAATGTTACACCTATTCTCTATTGTAATTCTAACACTGACATTCATTCCGTCTGCATTTGCCGCATCCTTTTGGGGTGATAAAACCTCTCAACCCGTCGATACAGTGCCATATATGCTTAGACCAGGACAATTTATCTGGAAGGGAGATGCTGTTCCTTTTGTACCTACCGTTGTCGTGGTCAGTCTTCCTGAACAAAAAGCCTATGTCTATCAGTAATGGTGTGTCTTCGGCGAGTACAGGCAAACCTAGGCATGGTACGCCCACGGGCGTTTTTATGGTGCTACAAAAGGACAAAGATCACAGTTCAAAGACCTACGGTAACGCACCAATGCCTTTTACAATAGCTTAACACCTAGAGCGACTTTGCGGGTATTCGCCCTACTGGACTAGCAACCTATCAACATCCCCACTCGTCCAGCCCGCCGTCGAGCCTTTAAAAATATAAACCCGCCGTGTTTTATCAAAGTTCATTGTTAATGGTTCGTCAGTGGCGATGCCATAGCTTTGTTGGCAGAGCGGGATGGAAAAATCTGTGCCGTTTTTTAGTAGGGTTTTGACTTTGTGATTATCTGCGCCCATGCGGAAAATCATGGGGATGGCTTCATCGACGGGGAGGTCTTTTATCCACGGATCGCTGAGGCAAAATGACGCTAAGGCTGTGATGGATAAGGGCATGGTGGCGGGGATTTTTGCGCGTAATTCGGTGAGCAGTTCACGATAAAAACCGCGTTGTGACACTTTGGCATCAAAGTCAATTTGTAGGGCTGAGACGTTTTTTAGTTTTAGGGTGTTTAATACTAGGTGGATGATTTCATCGCGTTGAGCTGTTGATAAGGCGGGGAAATTTTCGGTTTCTATGCGTGTTACGGCAATGAGTTTGGTTTCAGGGCTGACTTTTAGCGGTTGTTGACGCGGTGAACTACGCACGTCTTGCTCAGTTAGTGTCAGGGTTTGCGCTAGAAACGCAACGGCAAATTTTTCAGGATTTAAAAAACGCAGGTCTTCTGGGCGTTCCCATGCCCATAAAACGACAGGCGGAAAACTGTTGAGTTTTGCATCGGTGGCGGTGCTGGGTTGGCAAGATAATAAGCTCGTTGCCAATAAGGTACACAACGCGTACTGAGCTAACTTCACGCCTTGTAAGGTATGTAGTGCATACCCTACGTTAATCGGTGTCAATTTCATAATTCAGTTTAATCCGTTGTGATTCGCCCGTTTGAGTTTCGACATTGAGGTGGTCGGTTAGTTTGTGTTTTAGCACTAAGGCGACTTGCTTGCTAAATAGCCCAACTTTGGCACCCACATAAAAATCGGGGGTTAAATATTGCCCCACAGCAAGCAGAGTGCTTTGTAAAGTTTTGCCTTCTTGTACTTCAAATTCATCAATGCCTAGTTTTTCTGTGAGCCAAGATGCTTGCCCCGCGCCATAAGACAGAGCCGCACCAGCTATCATATTGCCTTCTGCTTTGCTGGCTTGATTGAGTGGTTTGCCTGCAATCAAGTAGGCAAGTGCTTCGGTTTCGGGCAATGAAGGTTCGGCATAAATACGGGTTTTCAGTTTGTCTAGTGTGCCTGTTACATTGAGGACAGCGGTAACTTTTTTATCATTGGATAGCCGTGTTGCTTCAACATTAAGACTGGGATTATCAGGCGAGCCATTAAACACAAACTGCCCTTTACGCACGGTTAAATCCTGCCCATAGCTTTTATAGCGGGCTTTGCTCATGTTGACATCACCGTACATAGCCATTTTTTCGCCTGTTTTAACTAGCTGTAGCTTACCTTGTAAATCAGTTTTAAAACCCATGCCTGAAAAATTAACGTTTTTTCCCAGTTCGATATTTATATCCGCATCAATATTGGTAGCAGTCGGTTTGGTCGCTTGCTCTTCGGTTTCGCCTAAAATGACTTCATCTTTACTGACAGCAACCGCACTTTCAGGAATTTGTTGCAGTTGGATAATGGCTTTGGGTATGGCGAGTTTGCCTGTGATTTTGCCTTTGTTTTCGGCAAAAGCGACTTTTAATTGTGGTGATATAGCGACTTCTGCTTCGGCAAGTTTGGCGACTTCAAAATTATCGCCTGTTATCGTCATGTCCAAGGCTTGGCTTGGTAAGCCGAAGACACCATCGAGTTTAAGTTGCCCCTCGCCTGATTTTGCTGAACCTTTAAGTTGAATACGTTCATCAGCGGCTAAAGCTTGGAGGTTAATTTGCCGTAGTTGTAGCCCTACATCCTTTATATCAACTGCGCCACCGCTAAAATCCACTGAGCCGTTAGCGGTGGGTTTTGTGCTAGTACCTGCTAGGTTTACGTTAGCTTTGAGCTGCCCTTTTAAGCCTGACACTTGCGGAATCAAAGGATTTAAGGCGGCAAATTCCAGCACTGAGGCGGTAATTTGACCAGACAGGGTTTTGCTATCATCGGTGGCTAATTGCAATTGTGCGCGTAGGTAGTCTTGTTTGATTAAGCTCAGTTTTACATCGGCAAGCAATTGATTAGCGGTTAGTTTACCTGATAGAGAAGATGCACCTAACGGCAGTTTGGTCGTCGCTAGGTTGATGGTAGTCGGTGGTACGTCTATTTGATATTGCCCTGTTAGTTTATCGGCTTGCTGTTGTAATTCAGCATTGAGAGTAATGCGCGTGCTAACTTGTACTTGGTCTGAACTGTTAGGTTTTATCAATAGACTAGGTGATAGTGAACCTTGTACGGTGGCATGTAATCCGTCATTGCCAGAGGCTTTTGTGTGTAGGTTTATATCATTAACCGTTAGCCCTGAATCGGCAATCTCAACCTTGCCATGATTCAAATCTATATCACCATTAATGATAGGTTTGCTGATTGAGCCAGCCAATTTTAAATCCGCTTTGAGTTGCCCTTGTAATGCTGATAATTGCGGTACAAACGGCTTGAGTGCGGCAAACTCAACTACGGAAGCAAACAGTTGACCTGATAAAGCTTGACTTTTGCCTGTATCAACCTGCACTTGTCCACGCACTGCGTCTTGACCCAGTAACGCTAAATTTAAGTCAGCGGACACTTGCGTACCATTGAGTTTACCTGACACCGAGGACGCGCCTGTATGCAGTTCTTTGTTTTGTACCGTTAAGCTGATGGGTGTGGTGTTGAATTGATATTGCCCTGTTAATAAACCATTTTTTTGTTGTACCTTGGCATCGGCATTGAGTGCGGTGAGCAGTTTTATATCAGCAGGTAATTTAGCTTGGATTAATGAGCTAGGTAAATCAGCAATTTTTAACTGCCCTGTAAAATCGCCATTGGCTGAATACGTACCCTGTACACAGAGTGCGGCGTGGTGCTGAACTAAACAGCCTTCCTCTGTCGCTACATCTACGCCTAGTTTAGTTTTGTTGGTACGAATGTTCATGGCATTTTTTAACTGCCATAAACCTGCGTCTTTAGAGTCTATGCTGAGTTTTGCTAATGCGCCTTGCCAGTTATTGGCTTTGATACCGCCTGTCATGAGTACCGACACATCGCCATATTGTGAACTCACTTCGGTTTTAACACTGTGCTGTGCAGGTATGCCTTGCCCTTCAATTAGCAGTTTGGCGATTTGGGTCGTGCCTGTTTTAATGCGGTTGGCGATGATGGCTAATTGCGAGGGCTTCTTAGCATCATAGTCGATGTTGATGTTTAGCTGTTCCACACTGTGTTCCGCAAAGCGCAAGCTCTGCCCAGTTGCTTGTAATTTTACGACTGGATTTTGCCACGCGCCTTGCAAACTGCCCTGCGCTTTTAAACGACCGCCTAAGGTAGACCATAACGCATTTAATTGTGGCGTATCCACTACGAGGGTCAGAATAGCTTGTTCCTGCCCTAAACTGCCGTTGATTTCAATGATATTATTGCCTGATTTAATGGCGAGCGCGTCTACGGTGAGTTGTTCGCCCACTAACAGTAACTTACCATCGGCACTAACAGGATAGCCACGCAATTGCCCTGCCAGTTTATTGATGGCGACATCAAGCTTTAATGAGTCGGTCAAAAGCCCTTTGAAGTGACTATCAAACGATAAGTTACCCGCCATGTCAGGTACTATGATGGCAGGATTGAAATTCTGCCCTGTCGCATGAATATCAAAAGAAGTTTTATCTTTCCACGCAACTTGTCCATTCAGTTGAAATAAACCTGTGGTTGATTTTAGCTCCAATTTTTCCACGCTTAGCGCGTCTAAACTACCTTTGCTATTAAGCACTAAACTGGCAGCGGGTAAATACGCTTGGCTTAATTGGGCGTTTAGTTTTAGTTGATAATCCGTCAATAAGCCAATTAGTTCAAGACGACCTTGTTCACTTTGTAACTGTGACGTGTCCCCTGTTATCGGATATTTCACCTTTTGCCAATCAAGGTGTGCATTGATGTAAGGGGTTTTTAGCGGATTATCTACGATGCCTTGTAAAGCAATAGAAAACGGAGCTGAGATTTGATTATCAAACTGTATTTTTTTTGTGTCACCGCTGATAGTGGTGCTTGCTTGCCAGTTACCTTGTTGTTCGGTCGCTAATGCCCAGTCGGTGTTTAGTTTAAAGGCAAAGCCTTTGCCTAAGGTGACAAACCCTTGAACGCTCGCGCTTAGCGGTTTAGCGTTAATAGCGAAGGTTTGAATAAGCAGTTGCTCGTGTTCGGTTTTGGCTATGAACTGTAATTTCTCAATCGTTTGGTTCAGATCACCTTGTTGGAACTGTACATTGGTGAGTAGCAAATTTTCCACTATCACATCAATGGGCAATGCCAGCGGGGCATTAAAATCAAAGGTACTGGGTTGTTTTTCTGGTTGTTTGGATGCCGTTAAACTAACGTTGACACCATCGAGGCTAATATCGACAATTTTTAATGTTCCCGTCCAGAGTTTGCTAGGTTGCCAAACAAAACGAAATTTATTAACGGCGATGGTTTCTGTGGGGCTTTGATAATGCACATCAGATAACTCAAGCTGGTCAAGCAAACTGCCTTGTATCGTTTGTATGCTGGCTTCTGTGGGTAATAGAGTTTGCAATAACCAACGCGTTCCTGATTCGCTGTTTAGTAAACTGAATAAGCCGATAGGAACTAGCAGCATGAGGGTTAAAACAATCAGCAGTAAGCGTTTTTTCATAATCTCGCGCCTGCTGAGAAGTGGATTTGAAAGGCTGAATTGGCAGAGTCTAATGGTACAGCAACATCCACACGCACAGGACCAAATGGTGAATACCAACGCGCACCTAAACCTGCGCCTGTTTTTAAATTTATATTACCTATATCATTAAACGCATTACCCATATCAACAAACGCCGCAACTCCCCAATCATCAAAAATGGCGTGTTCATATTCGGTGCTGAATACTGTTAAGAATTGACCACCGATGACATTACCCTGCGCATCCTTAGGACCTAGTTCTTTATAGGTATAGCCGCGCACACTGTTAATACCACCCGCATAAAAGCGGTAAGTGGTGGGTAGTTTGTCAAAATCATTGGTCGCAGTCGCACCCAATTCGGTACGTCCGATAAACTTGCCACCGCTCCACGGTAAGGCGTGTATCCACGTTGCCGCCATTGAGCCTTGCGCAAAACTCACATCTGACAGCGGGCTTTTATAACTACCCGCCACATCAAATTTAAGTCGATAACCTTTACTTGGACGCAGTGGATTATCAGCTACCGAATATAACCAATTACCCCCAGGTACTAACAATAATGTTTGATTTCGCGGATCCGTACCAGTTTGGTAATCTTCATAACTGTAATCAAGGAACAGCGTTTGTTTCCAACCGCTGTCAAACGTGTATTTATACCGCCCTGATAGTTTTGCTGAGATGGATTTAAAACTATCGTTATCTTCACGTTTTAAACCAGCACCGACGCTAAAGGTCTCGGTCAGCGGATTATCTAAGGGGATGGTGTATTCAACATTTGCCGTTGATAGGACAGGGGCAATATCAAGATCCGCCGTCAAAAAATGCCCGTAACGGTTTAAACGGTTATCCTGATAACTGGCACTCGCTAAAATTCCTATGTCGGTATCAAAACCGATACCGAAGGCATAATGATATTTAGGTTTAGGGTGTAATTTGATGGTAACGGGGATAGGTTTGCCATTGCTGTCAGTGGCGGGGCGAATGTCGATACTGTCAAAATAACCGCTTTTTGACAGTGCATCGTAAGTTTCAACGAGCTGTTCGCTGGAATAAAAATCACCGCTTTTTATGGCAATGTATTTGGCAACCAATTCGGGTTCTAACACATCTTGCTCAACAGTAATCTCACCAAACTGCTGGCGGTTGCCTGAATCAAATACCAATTCAAAACTGGCTGTATTATGTTCTTTGTCGATTATTAATTTTTTGCTAGTAAATTCGCTGTTTAAATAACCCCGTTGCGCCGCTAAGGAAGCAAGCTGGCTTTTCATTTTTTCGTAGTTATTATGACGTAATGGCTGACCTGTTTTTAACAGTAACTTATCGCGTAGCTTTTTAAATTCAGCATCATCGTGAGCCGCACCGTTAATGGTGATAGTAATCGTTTTAACGATGACTTGCGCCCCTGCATCAATATTGAAAGTTGCGTGCCAACAGCTTTGATTGAATGTTAATGATTTTTTAATAACAGGATGGTAATAACCGACTGCACGCAAAGCGGGATCAATCTCCTGTTCTGCTTTAGCAAATAAACTATCTATTTTCCAACGCGGTGCGTCACATTTTTCTTTTTCTAACGACAGCATGAGACGTACATTGTCACTAGCTACTCCGTTAAGCCCTGAAATCGTCACCTCGGCATTAACAACAGGCACCATTAAACACAGTAGTAATGCAGTATAAATAACGTTACACAGTAATGTTATTAACGCTTTCAAGCCAACTCGCATAGAATTTCCAAAACTAGCAACCATAGGTATCTACACATTTCCCCCCGCCCCAAAAAGCATAAATATCGGACTCAAGCTGTTTAATGTGAGAAAGAGAATAATAGTCTAAGGTAGTATCATAGTTAAAAATAGCCACACACCTTCCAGTAAGGCAGAAGGCGTGATGGGTCGGTTTTTCTTCATCTGTCTTCCGTTTAGTTCGATTCGAAAGCTTTTTATTTCATTGGCTTACGGCGTGTCTTGCTGTTGTAGTTGCCAAACGAAGACGCAGACTTGGGTGGTGATAAGTAGGCGTTTAGCAATGGCTAAGTCTGTTTCTTGTTGCTAGTCTTCAAGCTGGAATCCTTGTTGTTTGATCAGTTTAACGAGGGCTTGCTGTTCGAGCCATTACCCGCATGACTCGCTCTTGTCGGTGTTCCGCTTCGGGCTGCACGTCTTCGCCCTGATAGCTACTCCATACGCCGTCCGTTGTCGTTAGCTTCTTCACCAACATACCTAAGAGCTGTCCATTCTGTTCATTTAAGGCAACGCTACTTTGCAACTCTTAGCTCTGCTGGGAATGGCGCAGCGTGTTTTTGTCTTGTTTGTTCGCATAAGAGTCGTAGTTCAGCCCACTCCAGTCATATGTACAACCAACGCATAATCCTGACAATATGTACCAATCCTTTCTCATATCGTATTCCACCAAGGTTTGCTATCTCTTTTGATCATGTTTCTCTAGCTACGGTAAAGCCTTTTTTATAATTGGCGTTTTGACCTATTTTTCTTAGTTTGTGTAGATACCTATGACTAGCAACTGAGAATTTATCAGGTTATTTCAGCGCATTTTGTCTTAAATACAGCTTAAGCAGTTATAAAATTATGGGTAGTGGTAAAAATCAAAGTGATATAGACAGATTGTATTTCCGAATGAAAAGGTGGGTGTGATGTGTCAACACTTATCAGGACAAAAAGTTAAGCAGTTTTTAGCTGCATTTCGTAATTGACGGGCGAGACATAGCCATTGCCGGAATGCAATNGTT
>JGI20213J14113_1000020_pt1 | contig 32164 bp, 35 predicted proteins | sample WetSurMetagenome_3_FD_14113 | JGI IMG/M metagenome (IMG submission 14113) | reverse complement strand
TATAGTGCCAAGACTTTAACTAGAAATGGAATGTATCCATGTTTTTCTAGTGTCTTGTCAACAAAAATTGGAATGTCTTTTTTTATGCTAATAACGTCCATGTTTCTATATTTAAACTCTTCTTTGAATTTATCTTCTGTTGTATCTGGAGTTGCATAAATAACGAACTCTTTAACTTCTCTAGTTATCATACTCACTCCTGTTTTCCTAACGGAACAACACTTAGAGAATGTTTTACTGATCCGCCTATTGCTTTTTCTGAATAGCTAATATATACTAATACATTTCTTTCATTATCATAGTATCTACCAATCTTTAACTCTTTTGATACAAATGATTTACTGATAGAAAAAATGTTTTGATTTGCTTTTTTATTAACTATTTGATTTCCTGCAGAATCAACAGGAACTGGTTTTGTCAGTCTTACAGCAATACTCATATTTGAAGGATCTGACATTGTTAATCCTTTAGCTTCTATATGAGTTATATAAACAGTTACAAAAGGATTTTCAGGATCTTCAAAAGCAATACATCTTAAATAATGTTTTTCTGTAAATCCTGCCCAGTATGAAATTCCTGTATCGATATTTCTTTCTGCATATGCATAAGACATTATAAATCCGAAAAATAATAGAATAATAAAAATAAAAACTAAAAGGTAAGTATAGAAACGTTTACTCATTTTGACTCCTTAAATAAGCCAGTATGGTTCTATCCTTTTTTGGAAGTCCAAAATAGCCAACTATCTTTAGTAACCATTTATCAGTTTCTTTACTAAAAGTTAAGTAACTATAACTTCTTTTGAAATTATTTCCTCCCCACGCTTCTACTAAATATGTTCCAAGGTCTAATGGTTTCTCTATTTGAGTTGGTTTTAAAGGTATTGAGTAATTATATTTAAACTCAAATTGTAGAATGTTTTTTGCTCCTATATGAGTTATTCGTCTTGATATTGCCCCACTAATTTGTGTTACAGAGTTACCTTGACTTACAAATCTTCCATGTTTCCATAGATCAGTAAGTTGATTTATAACTTCTTCTATAGTTTTGTTATAATATACATTTTGATATTCGTGACCTGTATTTGGAGAAAATGTTATTACTGTAACGTCGTTTTGATTTAGATACTCAACAATATACAGCAATCTATGAGACAGATCATCTAAATACATTCTATATTTTACAACAGTTTTTTCTCCGTCTGTTCTTTCAATTTTTTCTGTTATTAGCTTTATTGGGTTTCCTGGTTCCACTATTTTTTCTCCTTATTTTTGTTTCTTTCTTTCTTATTTCTTTGACTAGGTCTTGACGATATGCTTTGTATTCTTTTTTTAATTGTTTTAATACAGAAAAAATTTCTAATTCAAGACCTTGCTTTCTTCCATATTTTCGTAAGAGATAGAATGGAATTTGACTTTCATTTATTAAAATAAAGTCAAATTCATCGAATTTTATTCTTCCAAAAAATTCATTAAAACCTCTTAATCTTGGATCGTGACTTCTAATCCAGATTAGTGGTTTTACTATATATGTTTCTTTTTCTTTATGATCTAAATATTTTCTATAGTTATAACTTGCTCCGCGAAGCCTGTTTCTTAGAACGCTTTCTGGAATCTCTTTATAATGTTTCTTTCTTAAAAAATTATAGATTGAACATTCTCTTTCAAGCTCATAAAGAATGTTAAATTTTTGGGGCCTTTGGAGACTGAATTGATTTTGAAACAAACTCTAAGAACTCCTTGCTTTTTGCTCCATGTTGAAGAAGTTTGTGAAATGTTTTGTACTGTGTCAGATTCATCGCTATAATTCCATTTATCTGTACATCTGCTTTTTCTTTGTTTTCTTGAATATTTCTATAAAAAACAATATCGTAAAATTCTTTGAAAAGATTTATTATATCTTCATCACTTGTGTTTGGAATAACTTTTTGAATTAAGATATATTCTAAAGCTGCTTTTAGAATAATAGTATTCATTATAGCAGCATGAGATATTGTAAAATTTGCACCGTCATTTTTTGATGAGTCCTTTTCAATCTTTCCCATTCCATAATTAATTAAACCATTTACTAATTCTTTTTTAGTTTCGTCGTTCATTTTAGCCCTCTATTACTACTGGATATTTTTTGTAATCTTCTGGATTTGCTGCATCTAAAGTTACCCATCCAATACCAACCCATTGTTCTACAAAACCATCAAGAATAACTTTGGAGATTTTTTTCTCATTACCACAAGTCATCGCTATGTTTGATAACTTGCTTCGTTTGATTGTTTTTTGTTTACCACCCGTAACTTTTGAATAAGAATGCTTTTCCAACAACTCTTTTCTTTTCTTCATATGTTTTTAGTCCATCCCAAAATTTATAAGCTTCTTTATCTCCACCATGTGTTAACATATAGTCCGCATCGCAAACAGTTTCAATTACATCTGCTCTTGGCATTTCTGGAGGTTCCCCTGCTTCTTGAAGTGAAGTGAGAATGTCTCCACCTATAACATCCCATGTTGTACTTGCCATTCGAATAATTCTTTTCTCCATTTCTTTAGGAATTTTCATTTTATTTCTCCTCACGAGTAATCCAAAGTTCGCAATCTTCACAATAATATGATTGTGCTTTATCTTTCCAGATTTTATTTGTATGCGGGCAAACTTGTTGAAGTTTTTTACTTAATTCTCTTGATAGTTGATGGATGTTCCACAAACCTTCTTGTATTTCTTTAAAAGCGTTTGTATATTTTCTTTTCATTCTTTAACTCCTAATAGTTCGTATGGAAACCAACCACCTGTTTCTAGATCACGAATCATTACTTTTTGATGCTCTTGGTTGTAATCAGTATTATACATTCTTTGTTTTTGTAATGAATCTAAATCTACTTTATATGTTTTTCCTAAAGGAATACTATTATGAACTTCCATCATTCCATCATCTGTTTTTCTTTTAACTAACTTCATTTCAACTATGCGCATATAACCTCCTTTTAGAAAAATAAAAAAACTAGAGCGTCTTAAACTTCAAGAGCTCTAGTCTTTTGTTAGACTTTAGTGTATTCGAGCTTTATAATTTCGAGCTCGATTTCTTTAGCGTCTTTTATATTTACTGCTTTCGCTAAAGTAATGACGCTGTTTTGCTTAGCGAGTTCCTCTTTCACTATCTCCAAGAACTCAGAAGGAGGAATCCTTCCATCTTTGAGCCGGTCACAAAGCTGCCTTCCTGTCATCATTTGAGGTCCTCCAAATGAAAGAAGACTCTAACCTCTACTCCCTCTACTTCAACCTCACCTACTCTTTTTTCAACATCTTCAATTGTAGGTTGAATAGTAAGGAAGCCATTCCCCTTTGAGTCGGTGATAATAAATCCTGCTTCATGGGGAATAACAAAGAGCTTCACGTGAGGACGAACAGAAATCTTTTGAGTTTCGTTGAACTCTGTCATATAATTATACCCCCTTTAATATTAGTGTACTTTTCCAATATACTTTAAATATAGTACTTTGACGAGGAACTCCTCGTCTGGATCATTTCTAATGGACCTGTTGAAAGATCCATTAAGAATCTCAATGTCGGATTCAGTGAGGAAAACACCCCACTGTTCAACAATCCAGTCTCTTGGTACGGGCATTAACATCACCTCCTTCTGATAATTAATATATATAGTAATTACTTGCTCCAAAGAATCCAAGCTTTTAGAATAGTTTCTACTTTGCCTACGTTGTTTTCTACTAGTTTTCCATTAGAAAAAATATAATCTTTAAGCAATGAACATTTGAATAACTCTTTATGTGGTATTATACCTATAATTCCTTTATAATATTTAGATCTACACATTGGAAGAGTAATACATTCAAAACAAGGAGGTTTCATATTTTTATCACTGGAACTTTATTCTTTTCTAAAATCTTTAAAACTTTTAGTAATAGAGGTCTATATCCAGTATCTCTTTTATGAAAGATTTTATCTGGTAATAGATCTTTACCAGATACTGGATCGACTATCTCGTATTCATGAAGTCCTTTATCATTTATATTTCCTGTGTTATGAATACAAATTAAATCAATTACTTTGTGGTTTATTGCTACTGAAACAATTAGCATGTTTTCTCCTTTGTTGATTTGGGTAAAGAGTTAGAACAAAATACTAATAAACTGAAGGGAGGTTTATGACAATGACTTTAAAAATTTGGCAATTAGTGGCTGCTGTTGTAGTTGCTTTGCTAATTGGGTATGCTGTTGGGCATTATGGATTTAATTCACCACCTCCAGTTACGCAAACAGATCCTCATAAGCAAAAAGCACCAGGGCCATAATATGTGACTGGGGATTAATTAAGTGTTTATGAATGAATGTAAACATTTTTTAAATCCCCTTCATGTTTATTGTAGATTAATGGATTTGAAAGTTATACCAAAAAAACATTGTGTTAAACTTTGTGTTTTGTATGAAAATTATATCTTTAAATATATTAGAAAAAGTATGAATTGTTAGGATACCAATTTAAAAAAAAGATTAGAACAAATAATAAAGAAAGGTATATAATATAGAGAATTCTATAAGGAGGATATTATAATGAAGGTTACCGATTCAATTCTATTTCTTAGCTGTTCTAGAAGAGCGCTAAAAGAACAAGTTCTAAAATCTCAATTAGATGAAATCAAAAAAGTTGCTTTTTCTGAATTTATTATGAATGAAGCTACCGACTATGAAATTATGTCTTTGCTAGTTAATAACAAACTACCAGAAGAAAAATATAACCAAGAAGCAGAAATTCAACTATTTGCTGAATTTAAGCATATGGTTATTGAGAATTATTCTAAGCTATCAGAAACTATTGATAGAGATGGTTTAGTTTCAGTTATCTATGAAGTCGGACCTGTTTCTATTCATGGTTATTCAACTGCAGCTCCAGTTCTTGAATTCCTAATTAATGAGCAGGGAAGATCTGGAGGTGGTGAAGTTAGCGCTGCAAGTTGGTATGCAAGAAAGTATGGAAAGCAACTTAGTCAAATTCCTAGAAAAGTTAAAAATGTTGCAAAAGATGTTGGCGGAGCTTATTCTGCAGCTGGAAAAGATTATTATGCAAGAATGAAAAATATTAAGCATAAAAAAGTTCTTGGTGGTACAGCGGCAGCTGCTCTAGCAACTTATGGTGCTGTAAAAGCCTATCAAAGATGGATGAGCGCTGGAGCAAAGGCTTGCAAAGGTAAGTCAGGTGCTGAAAGAACTGCTTGTTTACAACAATACAAACAAAAAGCAGAAGCAGCAAAAGCAGCAGTAAAGAAAAAGTAATTAAACGTTAGAAAAAAACAAAGGTCTCTTATTAACGATGAGAGACCTTTGTTTTCCGTTGTCATTAAACTTTCACCCCCACTTGAGAAGTTGGAATTATTGTTCTTTCAGGAACTGGTTGAGATTTAGTCATCTCTCCTAGAAGATAGAGATAAAGGATTATAACCAACAACCCAATCAGAATTAGTTTTGCTCGTAAGATTCTAATTCTTTTTTTCCCCAACCGGAATACCAGATTCATGCCTTTTTTCTCCTTCTACGATGTCCCGAATTTTAAAAGCATAATAGAAAATCTTATTAGCATAGTTCACGTCGAACTGTGCCTTATCTTTAGGAAACTGACTAGACCCAGTTAGATATCTATATAGAGTAGCAAAGATGTCTCTGTTTGCTTCTGTATAATACTTATCAAAGACATCCGTTCCAGATTTGACATTCTCTTTTATCCAGAACAATTTATATTTTTTGTCTACTCCGTTACTGGTCAACTGTGGTTCCTGTTTCCAGGTCTGATATCTAACTTGCATAAGACCCGTAGCACCCATATTACTTTCTTTAAGAGGGTCAAGCGAGGATTCAACAAACATTAAAGCTAGAATAAGATATGGGTCTAACTTCTTTGTTTTACATTCCATTATAGTTGTGGAAGCAACCATTTTGATAATAGCAGGATCCAATCTTGGTTGCATTTGTTCAATAGCATTTTCTATCTTTCGTATAAATATTCTTTCATCTTCTATACTCTTAAGAAGAAATTGCTCCTGAACTCTTTTCTGAATTTGTGATTCAGATGAGAGATAACTAAGAGTCTCGATTTGTTTTTGATAATCAGTCATGATTCCTCTATATTCAATGATAAAAACTATACACATTAGTAATATCACAAATGTTGCCCACTGAAGCCATACCGACCAAATTTTTCTATCTTTTTTTTCTACTTTCTCTTCCATCTTTTTTTACCTCCTTTGATAACTCGCAAAGATATTCGAACATCTTTTGCTTATTCTGACCAAAAGAATACATTTGCTTTTTGTCAGCAAAGCAAAAAACTTGATACTCCTTCTGAGTTACAATCGGGTAAGCTAGAGGTGCGGAAAATATGAGGTCTAGGTTTTTTCCATAACCCGAAATGTTAAATGTTATTAATTTTCTGTTCTTCTTTTTTTTATAGATTACTTTCTTGATAGTTGTCCTATATACTGGTTCGAATAGTAAATCTTGTGTGTCTTTTGGAAAGTCTTCTATAATTAGCATTCGTACCCCCTTTAAAAAAATTGTCTTAATATCAACTTTCTTTATAATTAATATATATAGAAACTACTTACTAAAACTCGTAATTTTTCTAATCGTCTTAATGATTTTATTATGATTTTTGGTAAACTAAAAAGATGTAATATTGAAAGTAAAAGTAACCACTTTTCAAAAGTTGACATGTTTTCTCCTTATCTTTCCTCTTGCACGAGGAATTATTTTTGAGTAGTCTTCATCAATAAATCCTGCTTTTTTCTTTGGAGGATCTATTAGTATAGCTATTGCCCACATATCTTCTAAAGATAATTGAAATTTTTTGCTATATTCAGTACATTCTACTATAGGTTCATTTTCTCTTAATTTTGACTCGAACTCTGAACATCGTAAGAATAAAAGTCTAGTTTCTGTCTTTGCATATTCTAGATTTTTACATGATGAGCATAAACCAAATTTGGATGAAACTTTAGTTGGTTCTGAAGCTCTCCAAATATCTTGCCCAAGTCCTTTAGCTTTGCTTTCGATTTCATCATATATTTTTTGTCGTTCGTCTGAGTGAATATCTGAGTATCTCATTAGTTCTTTTTTCTCCTTGGTAATCTCCAACTTATTTCTTCGTTGTTATATTCTAAAGATTCTCCTTTAAACTGATCTAGCCATTTGGTAATAATGTTATCAATATAAAGTCTATATATTACTTTAGTATTAAGTTTTTTAACACCTAATATATGCTTTATAAGTTGAACTCTTTTAGCTCTATTTTTTTCAAATAAATTTGTTTTTCCAACACACGTTTGTAAAATGTTGCATGATTCTAGCATATTTTGTATACTAATATTTAATATTTCACTACCAATAATACCAATATATGGAGTCCATGTTACTACTTTACTTTTACATATAGGGAAAACTAAACAATTAATACATGGTATTTTTTCCATCTTCCACCTCATAAAAAAATTGAGTCTGGTGAGTTCCTAGTTCACCAGACTCAAGTAAATGGTTACTTCGGTTTCGTTGTTGGAACAGGAAGGTCTTTCATTAAGTAATGGAATCGAACATCCACTACTTGAATCGAGGCGCTTGTTTTGTCCCTTTTCAATTCCCGAATCTTCGTTTGCATTGCTTCTTGCATAACGAAGTTATATGGAGAATTTGCAAAATCCTCCTTATTCTTCGGGAATGTGAATCCTTGCGGAACGATAAAATGAGCCGCAAAGTAAAACACGTAAGATTCGGGAGTTACCTTCTCATCCAACTGAACCATTGCGCACTGGATGAGTGCCTGTGCCTGTACTTGACCACTAACCATGAAAATCAAACCCACGATAATCAAAACTCCGAAAAACTTTCTCATGACAATACCCCCTTCTTTTAATTTGTTATTAATTAATATATATAGATATCTCTTATTATCTGGAACAAATATTAAATGGAGGAATAGCGTGGATATTCTTAATGACAATTTTTATATTGGTGAGTCAAAGATTCACGGAAATGGAGTTATTTCAAAAGAGTATTTTGCGCCAGGTGCTTTTATAAATACAGCTCTAAAAGATATGCAAACTACTGTATTTGGAGCACATTTAAACCACTCTGATTCTCCAACAGCAAGAACTAGAAATGAGGGAAATGGTTTATATAACACATATGCTATAGCTAATATAAAACCCGAGGATGAAATAACAGTAGATTATACTGTTAATAAAGACTTGGAACAACCAGAAGATGGATGGAATGAATATACACCTAAAGAAGAAATGAATGAGTTTAATGATATTAGTTCATTGGTAGGATCTTCAATTGCGAATAGAGCATCAGGAAATCCTGATCCTAGTCAAGAAACTTATTTGAATCTTCTTAAACATTCAATCAAAGTAAAAAAGGTGGATATTAAATGAAGAGACTTATAATCCTTTGTTTATTCATTATTTTTTGGTTTGGTACTAGTTTTTCTGCAGATAATCCATTAACATTTTATACATTTGAACAAACGTCAAAAGTTTTAGAAAATGAGATATTTGTTGAAGTAAGACAATTCATTGATAGTACAACATTTTTTGAAGGTATGTCAAAAGATACTGGTAATGAAATATGTACTAATATTGGCGATATTTTAAGAAGATATGATAAGCAATCAAAAGTAATAATGTATAGAGATCCAAAGGTCATTTTATATGGAGTTAATGATGGAACTAAAAAAGCTCCTACTTTTGTGGTGTTGAACCTGGGATTTATTCTTTATGACCCTGTATATAAAGAATCCTATTCTATTGATATTGTGCGACTTTTCAAAATAAAGTTACAAAAAGTTAATAAAACCTAAAGAGAGGAATTTTGTATGACAAGTAATGGTAGAGGTGGTTCTTTAGATGAATGCGAAAAGCTTATTGAAAAATTTCCTATTGGAGTATATTATTTGGATTTTAAAACTCTAAAATTTAGAGATCCAAATAATGTTGTTCTAAAATACACTGGATATTCAAAAGAAGAATTTGAAAGTATAAAACCATCAATATTATTAACTGAAGAATCGTATGAACGATTTCTTAAAAGAATGCAAAAAGTTGCTAATAAAGAATCTGTTCCAGAAAATGAAGAGTTTGAAATTGTGACAAAAAATGGGGAAAGATATTGGGTTTTATTAAGCAGTCAATGGAGATATGAAGGGGAATATCCAATTGAAGCATTTTGTGTAGTCACCAACATTACGCCGCAAAAAATGTTGGAAAAACAATTACAAGAAGCATTAAAAAAATCTCAACTATATCTTGATATTGCATATAATATTTTTTTAGCTTTAGATACAAATGGAAATATAGTATTGATAAATAAAGCTGGGTGTAATGCTTTGGGTATTGATGAATGTTTTTTGGTTGGTCAAAATTGGTTTGATAATTATGTTCAAGAAAATGAAAGAGATTATCTAAAAAAGATTTTTAATGACTCTATACGTAATGGTTTTGGTGAAGATGTTATTAGTTATGAAAACAAGATCATTACAAGTAACGGAATGACTAGATTAATTAGATGGCGAAATACATTACTTAAAGATGACAAAGGTAATATTACTGGTTCATTTTCTTCTGGAGAAGATATAACTGAGCAAAAACAATTAGAAGAACAATTACTTAAACTTTGGAAAGAGGGTGAAAAAGAATTTAAACAATTATTAAAAGAACCAAGAAAACATCTTTCTGTTGGAATTAGTCCTCCTATAGCAAGAGCTGTATTCCTTATGGCAAGCGGAGCAAAATAAATGACTACAAGTAATGGTGTTCCTACAGTTGTAGTAGAAAAGATTCTTGATACTATGAAAGAAGTTGCGACAAGCATGAAGAATACGGATTCAAAAATGGATCAAGTAGAAGATGCGTTCTACAAAAACTTAGAGAAAGTTGCAGAGGCGATGACTGATTTAGGAACTAAATTAACTACACCTCCAAGACATCAAGAAATTATTGAAAAACTTGAAGTGGTTAAGACAGAAGTTGAGCAAGTACAGAAGTTACAAATAGAAAAAACCGACTTATTAAAATCGGTTGTTAGAACTATAAAGATTGGTGCTGCATTATTTAGTTTAGCAGTTTTGATTGGTTCTATATTTCTTGGAGTTGTTGAAATAACAAAAAATAAAAGTGAGAGTTTTTTTACTAAACAAATAAGTGAAATGGGAAAAACACTTGATAAATTGGAACAAAATTTCAATAAACATATAGGGGAATCTGCAACTCCACCTGCCAAAAAATAGAAAGGGACTAATGGAAATAAAAGTTGTTGGCCATACATCCTTTATTGGTGAAACAGGATACAACTATTTTTCTAGATCTTTTTTTACATATTTAAATAAACTAATTCCAGTCCGAATTAAAAACTATGGTTACTGTCCTGACCTTTCAATTCTTACTGAAGAAGATAAAAATCTAATTATTGAACAATCTTGGCCAACCTTACCTTATAAAATTGGAACTCCATATAAAAAAGAAAATGATTGTTTTAATGTAGATATAATATTTAATGTAACTAATCATGAATATTTCTTTCTTGACTATTCAAAACCAAAAATAGCTTATAATATTTGGGAATCAACAAGACAACCAAAAACATTTTTTAAGAAGATTTTAGAGTTTGACCAATTCTGGTGTCCTAGTAATTGGCAAAGAGAAAATAGTATTGAACAAGGATATTCTCCAGAAAGAGTTAAAGTTGTTTCAGGAGGAGTTTCAAAAGAATTTTTTCCTAATCTTGATCCTACGTTGTTATCTGAATTATGTAAGAAATATCTTATTGAAGATGATAAATTTTACTTTCTTTTATTTGGGAGGTGGGATTATATAAAATCAACAACTGAAATTTTTACTGCTTTTTTAGAGGAGTTTAAATATGATAATGATGTAATGTTAATTGCTTCAGTAGATAATCCATTTCCATTAGATGGATTAAAAAACACTATGCAAAGAATAAGAAAATATAATATTGACGCAAGTTATTATAACTGGAAACAAAAAATCTTGACTAATATTATAAACAAGAAAATAAGAGTTATTTCATTTATGCCTAGAGAAGACTATATTAATTGGTTACGAGTAGCTCATGTTTTTGTTAGTTGTTCTAGATCCGAAGGTTGGAATTTACCATTAATAGAAGCTATGGCTAGTGGAACTCCATCAATCTGCTCTAATTGGGGAGCTCAGTTAGAATTTGCCAAAGATATTAATTTGGTAAATATAAAAGATTTAAAGAGACCAGAAAAAGCTTTTGGTATGGATGAAGAATGTGACTTGGGATTTTGGGCTGAACCAGACTTCAATGATTTAAAGAATGTCATGCGAAAAGTATATAGTAATTATACTTCGTGCAGAGAGAAATCTTTGGAACTATCTAAAACTATTAGAGATTTGTATTCTTGGGAAAATTCTGCAAAGATTGCTTATCAATATATTAATGAGTTAAGCAATAAGTAATTTTTTTACAATTAATATATTTTTAAAGAACAAATTATAAACTATACGAGATTAAATGAGTTATTAAAAACTATAAAGGGAATAGATATATATGCTTATAGATATTAAATATCTAAAACGAGAATCGTGGTTATATCCTGTACGTTCAAGAATTTTAGGATTTTATGCTGTTGCCCCAGCCGGTATTGATTATGATTTTTATATCAATACAACAGATAATCATCTTTATGAATATCTTTCAGGTTTGTGGACGGACGTAGGATTAGTAAGTGACTGCGATCGTTTTATAAATCTATCATCTACATCCCAAAATATTTTTGAATATTCTGGTAGTTCGTGGGTAGATCGCGGACAAGCTGATAACGGAAGTGCTGTTGTTGTAGTTGAAGATGGTACCGATGCAAATGTTATTTTTGTTTATGACTCAGTAACTGTTCCTGGTGGGCAATGGATTGCATATGCTGGTAGTGGAGGTGGTGGATCAGGAGCATCAGGTAGTAGTGGAAGCTCGGGTTCAGCTGGAAGTTCTGGATCTAGTGGTAGTTCAGGTAGTAGTGGTTCATCGGGATCAAGCGGAACATCAGGTACTAGCGGTTCTAGTGGTTCGTCAGGTTCTTCCGGTTCATCAGGATCAAGTGGAGAAACTGGAAGTAGTGGTACTTCTGGAACAGCTGGTCTTTCTGGAGATAAATATACAACAGATTCTACTTCAACTTTAACTATATCAACAGGACTTCATACTCTCGTAGTAGAACCTGGACTAGCTTTATCTATAGGTCAAGATATAATTATAGCATATGATTCCACAAATACAATGGAAGGATTTATAATCTCTTATGATGCTGTAACAGGAGATTTAGTAGTTAATGTTATAGTAATAAATGGATCTGGAACTTATGATTATTGGGCAATTTCTTTAGCTGGAGCTCCAGGTCCAGCAGGTTCATCAGGAACGTCTGGTTCATCAGGATCTAGTGGTTCATCAGGAACTTCTGGGACACATGGAACATCTGGTTCTAGTGGAACTAGTGGAACAAGAGGAAGTTCAGGTACTAGTGGAACAAGAGGAACTTCAGGTTCATCTGGTACTTCTGGAAGCAGTGGTTCATCTGGAACATCAGGATCGTCAGGTTCATCAGGATCAAGTGGAACATCAGGAAGTTCTGGGTCTAGCGGAACATCCGGACAACCTGGATCATCTGGATCATCTGGATCATCTGGAACTTCAGGTAGTAGTGGTTCTAGTGGAACTTCAGGAAGTAGTGGAAGTTCTGGAGAAACTGGATCATCTGGATCATCAGGTAGTAGCGGTTCATCTGGAGAAGCTGGATCATCGGGCAGTTCAGGAACATCAGGATCTTCAGGAAGTAGTGGATCATCAGGTTCATCTGGATCAAGCGGAACAGCTGGTCTTTCTGGAGATAAATATACTACCGATTCAACAACCACTTTAACAATAAGTATAGGTAATCAAACCTTAGATGTAGAACCTGGATTAGCTCTTTCAATAGGTCAAAGAATAATTATCGCTGCTGACTCTACAAATACAATGGAAGGAAATATCCTTCTATATGATATTGTAACTGGTAATTTAGTAGTTGATGTTGACACAATTAATGGTAGTGGGACATATAGTTATTGGTTTGTATCATTGGCTGGAGCTCCTGGTCCTGCTGGTTCTAGCGGAAGTTCTGGTTCAAGTGGAACTTCTGGAAGTAGTGGGTCGTCAGGTAGTAGTGGTTCTAGTGGTTCTAGTGGTTCTTCTGGATCATCAGGATCAAGTGGTGAATCTGCTATTCCAATCTTTTTTTATTTACATGATACAACTTCAGATATTACGTACTATAATAACATTAGAACATTTCCTCCAATGGATGGTGAAATTGATGAAGAGGTCACTTTAAATTCTGGTGATGGGGAAGTTCTTGTTAGAGCATTTGCTACTGTACCTGGAAAACCTGGGGTTGACGAACTTTCTATTGGAAGTTGGATATTTAGAACATATACGTATGTTTCTGCAACAGGTGGTATTACTACGTTTGTAATAAGAGTTTACAAAAGAACAATAGGTGATATTGAAACTGAGTTGTTTTCTAAAGAGACTAACGAAATTAGTGATTTAGTAATTACAAGACATGATAATATTTATTCTATATCATCACCAATTGCTCTTGATGTTAGTGATCGTATAGTTATAAAGTATTTTGCTAAAACTACAGCTGGAATTAATAAAACTTTACATTTAGTTTATGATGATAATACTCATGCTTCATTAGTACAAACTAGTTTATATGTTGGTGCTGCAGGATCTAGTGGAACATCAGGAACTAGCGGATCATCTGGTACATCAGGTACTAGTGGAAGTTCTGGATCAAGTGGAGAAACTGGTTCTTCGGGTTCAAGTGGAGAAACTGGTTCTTCTGGTTCATCAGGAACATCTGGTAGTTCTGGTTCATCAGGAACTTCTGGTTCAAGTGGTTCATCAGGAACTTCAGGTTCATCAGGATCTAGTGGAGAAACTGGTTCATCAGGTTCATCAGGAACATCTGGTAGTTCTGGTTCAAGCGGAACTTCAGGTAGTTCTGGTTCAAGCGGAACTTCAGGTAGTTCAGGATCTAGTGGAACATCAGGATCTTCAGGATCAAGTGGAACTAGTGGTTCTAGCGGGTCATCAGGAACTAGTGGATCATCTGGGTCTAGTGGAACATCTGGGTCATCAGGATCATCAGGTACTAGTGGAAGTTCGGGTTCAAGCGGGACTAGCGGTTCTAGTGGTTCATCAGGAACATCTGGTTCATCGGGATCAAGCGGAACATCGGGTATTTCAGCAGGATTAGCTTATCAATTTAGTACAGATACTTCAGCACCACCAGCAGATGGTCATGTTGAGTTTAATAATTCAGATTATTCATTAGTGTCAACTATATGGATTGAAGATACTGATAGAAATGCAGCAGAAATAGATTTATTATTAGATTCAATTTCGGTTAATAGTATTTTACATTTTACTTCAGAAGTTAGTGAAGCTAAGTTTGCTAGATATGTCGTAACTAGCAATACCGACTCTGGAGATTATCATACTTTTGGTGTCAGTTATATAGCTCATAATGAATCTTTTGGCAATAATGAAAATATAAGAATATTTATTGGTATTTCTGGTTCTGCTGGAACTAGTGGTTCAAGTGGATCATCTGGGACTAGTGGTAGTTCAGGTTCATCAGGATCTTCAGGTAGTAGTGGAACTTCAGGTTCAGCGGGTAGTTCCGGTTCAAGTGGTTCTTCTGGTTCAAGTGGTGAAACTGGAGAGAGTGGTTCATCAGGTTCTAGTGGAACATCAGGTTCTAGTGGTTCAAGTGGAACTAGTGGTTCAAGTGGAAGTTCAGGAACATCCGGAACTTCAGGTTCATCTGGATCAAGTGGTGAAACTGGAGAAACAGGAACTTCAGGTAGCTCAGGTAGTAGTGGAACATCAGGTTCAAGTGGTTCATCTGGAACATCAGGTAGTTCAGGTTCATCAGGAACATCAGGTTCAAGNGGTTCATCTGGAACATCAGGTAGTTCAGGTTCATCAGGAACATCAGGTTCAAGTGGTTCATCTGGAACATCAGGTAGTTCAGGTTCATCAGGAACAAGCGGATCTTCAGGATCTAGTGGAACATCAGGTAGTTCAGGTTCATCAGGAACAAGCGGATCTTCAGGTTCATCTGGTACAAGCGGATCATCAGGATCTAGTGGAACATCTGGTAGTTCTGGTTCATCTGGAACGTCGGGTTCTTCTGGTAGTGCAGGAACATCAGGAGCGGTTGGTACATCTGGTTCAAGCGGTTCATCAGGTTCAAGTGGATCATCAGGAACTAGTGCAGCTGGTGTAACATCAGGAACAAGCGGTTCATCTGGAGAGGATGGTAGTTCTGGCTCAAGTGGAACTTCTGGTAGTTCGGGTTCTTCTGGTACCAGTGGTAGTTCTGGATCTTCTGGTACCAGTGGTAGTTCTGGATCATCTGGTACTAGCGGTACTTCAGGTAGTTCAGGATCAAGTGGTGATGACGGTTCTTCTGGTAGTAGTGGCGAAAGTGGTAGTTCTGGTTCATCTGGATCATCTGGAGAAACAGTTTCAAAAGCTTATCTTGTAAATAATCAAGTTGTAACCGGAACAGCAGCATTAACTAATGTTACTGGTTTTAGTTTTAACTTAGCGGCTGGAGGTTATTATAACTTTGAAGGGTTTATGCTTTATCAAACCGCTTCAACTGCTTGTGGTATTGGTATGGCAATGTCATTATCAACATTATCATTTACAACGTTTGGAGTTTCGTATGAAGCTGAAGGTGCAACTGGTGCTGCTTTAGCTGTATCTGCTTTAAACGTTGGTTGGCAAACTACTGCAACAAATACAACTCAGTTTACTACAGCACAAGCTGCAGCTACTACTTATCCTTTATTTATTAGAGGGGCATGTAAAGTAAATGCTGGCGGTTCATTACAATTAATGTTTAGATCTGAAACAGCAAGTTTAACTGTAACTATGATAGCAGGTTCAAATATGAGATTTTGGAGAGTCGCATAAAGAAAGGAAGATATCTGTGAAAATTGGTTGGAATATAAAAGCGAATAATGAGTTAGCAAGTTTTAGGTATAGAACAAATATTCCCATAAATATATTAAAGAAATTAGGATATAATGTTGGATATGGAGTGGGTGATATAACTATTTTTCAAAAACATTTTTATCCACCTGATATTGAACTTGCTAAAAACTTAAAAAATAATGGTAAAAAAGTTATTTTTGATATTTGCGATAATCACTTTGAAGGGCAATTTAAAAACTATTATATTCAAATGTGTGAAATTGCTGATGCAGTTACTTGTTCAACAAATGGTTTAAAAGAAGTTATAAAAGGTTATACCGGAAAAGACCCTATTATAATTCTAGATTCATATGAGTTTGAAGAGTCTAGTCCAGAAATTCCATCTGGAAAAGTAAAAAATGTTTTATGGTATGGTTCATCAACTAATATTGAACCTGTAATGAAAACCTCATTTCCATACATCAATTTAAGACTCGTTTCTGACGCTTTAATAATTCCAAAAAATACTTCAATTCCAAATAAATCTGATTCTGTAAAATGGGAACATAATGGAACAAGTCTTGAATTTGTTAGGTGGAGACATGAAGAAATGCCCAAACATTTTAAATGGTGTGATATAGTTGTAATTCCTGTATTTAATTCTTTGAAGTATTATGTTAAAGGTGGAAATAGAATGTTTGAATCTATAAGACAAGGAAGATTTGTTGTAGCTAATTATATTCCAGAATATATTAACTATGAAATGTGGGTTGGGGATATTAAAGAAGGTATTTCTTGGGTTAATAATAATGTTGAGGAAGCAATAAATAGAATTAAAAAAGGACAAGAAATTGTTAAAGTAAAACATGATCCTGTAACCCTTTCTAAGATGTGGGTTGAAATAGCGAATAAACTTTTAGGAGAATAAGATGGGGACAGTTATTGAACGAACCGAATCTAAAGCTGTTGCTACTATTGATGGAAAACCTTTTGAAGTCGGTCAAATTGTTGATGAAAATTCAAACATTGAAGCTCAATTTTGTATTCCAACTTGGCTTAGAGATGCTCAAATAAAACATTCTATTGAAAGAGTTAAAAAGAGAATTCAACCGGTAATCATTATTAAACCAGATCCAATAGCCATAGTCTGTTTTGGTCCTTCTTTAAACATAACATGGCCAGAACTAAAAAATTTCAAATATATTATGACTTGCAGCGGTTCTCATAAATTTCTTAGAGAAAAAGGTTTTACTCCAACTTGGCATGTGGATGTTGATCCTAGACCCCATAAAGTAAAACTAATTGGCGATGATATTAGTCCAGATACTGAATTTCTAATAGCAAGTTGCTGTCATCCAAAATTATTTGATCACCTTGAAGCTCATAATGCAAAGATTACTCTTTGGCATTCATATAGTGGTGAAAGTGGTGATGAAGTTTTAAAAATCATTCCTCGTGGTGAATGGGTTTTATCTGGTGGAAGTAACGTTGGGCTTAGAGCAATAATAATTGCTAGATTTATGGGATTTACAAATATTCACTTATTTGGATTAGATGGAAACTTTCCTAAAGATGGATTAAGACATGCTTCTGAACATCCAAATGCTCCAATGGAATATATTGTTACTTATATAGATGGAGTGGAATATTTTACAACACCAGCATATTATTTATGTGCAAAACAATTCTTTTTTGAATGGTCACTTTTACCAGATGTAAATATGACTTTACATGGCGACGGAATGATTCAACATATGGCTTTTAATAAGCTTCGTAATAGATTAGTTGATAAAAGAGTTCCTGCTTCGAGTATTGCTTTTCTAACTCCACCTGATACAATATCTAGAGATTATATTTATCAAAACAAAATGCTTCATTCCATGGATCCAGGTTATGGATGTAGTGGTATGTCTTATGTTACAAGAGTTAGAGATTTATATAATGAAATTGGAGCAAGAACATTATTAGATTATGGGTGTGGAAAAGGAATGCTTGCAAAAGGTTTAGATTTCCCAATTTGGGAATATGATCCAGCAATTGATGGAAAAGATGAAATTGCAAGACCAGCAGATCTAGTTACTTGTATAGATATATTAGAACATATTGAAAAGGAATTCCTTGATAAAGCATTAATTGATATTAGAAGATGTACAAGAAAATTATGCTTTGTAATACTTAATACAGACCCAAGTTCAAAAACTTTACCAGATGGAAGGAATGCACATTTAATTCAAGAAAATTTAGAATGGTGGATTAAAACTTTAAATAAATATTTTTATATTCATAGTGCTAATAAAATTTCTGTTACTGACTATCCAGAACTTAATAAAGAACCTAGACAAATTGAAAGAATAGAAATTTTAATGAGTTCAAAGGAGGAAATTGGAAATGGCAAGAATGGAAAAGATGACATCAAGACTTTATAAAATTGCTAAAATACCTAAAGAGTACTTAAGGGAAGACCCTCCATTGCCAAAATCAGTGAAAATAGAATTATGTTCTGATTGTAATTTTGGGTGTTCATATTGTGCTTTTTCAACAAGAACAGAAAAACCACAAAAAGAAATGGATTTTGAATTGTTCAAAAAAATAGCAAATGAGTTAAAAGAGAACCAAATTCCAGAAGTTGGTGTTTTTTATATTGGGGAATCAATGGTAAGTATGAATCTATTATTTGAAGCAGTTTCATATTTAAAAGATGAAGCTAAAATACCATATGTTTTTCTGACTAGTAATGGATCTTTAGCTATTGCCCATAATACAAAAAGACTAATGAAAAGAGGTATAGATAGTATAAAATGGTCAGTTAATTTTGCTGATATTGACCAATTTAGAAGTATGACTAAAGTAGGACCAACAAAAATGGATCCTCAAAAAGATTCCAGGACATTTGAACAAATTCTTATAAATATTCAAAAAGCTTGGGAACTAAGAGAACAATGGGGTTACAAAACAAGACTATATGCATCATCAATTCACTATAATGATGAACAAGTTGAAAAGATGAAACCTCTATTAGAAACAAGTATTTTACCATATGTAGATGAACATTATTGGCTTCCTTTATTAAATGAAGTTCCAGAATTTGGAAATAAGAAAACTCCTGGAAATGTTGGTATGTATGATAATCCAGTTGATCCTCTACCATGTTGGGCTTTATTTACTGCTGGTCATGTTTTAGTAGATGGAAGATTTACTTGTTGTTGTCATGACGCAACAGGGCAATGGGTAATGGGAGATTTTAAAACTCAATCTTTAAAAGAAATATGGTATTCTGATAAATTCAAAGAGTTAAGAAGAGCTCACTTAGCTAAGAATGTAAAGGGAACTGTTTGTAATGAATGTATAGATATTCAATACGGAGTTCATTAATGCCATCGCTGGAAGAAAAAGTAAATGGGCTAATAAAAGAAGGAAAACCAGTAAGATTGCATTTGGGATGTGGTCCTAAAATAATTGAAGATTATATCAACTGTGATATAGTGATTGATCCGAGAATAATTTATTATGATCTTACTAAACCTTTACCTATTCGAGATAATGTAGTTGATGATATTCTATCAGTTCATGTAATAGAACATATTTCTCGTCATCTTATAATTTCAATATTTATTGAGTGGTATAGAGTTTTAAAACCAAATGGTTTTGTAGCAGTTGAGTGGCCAGATTTACTTAAAGCATGTAAAGAAGTTGTTAATAATCCAGATTGTTTTTGGAGTAATAGTGACCCATTAGTTAAGAGAACTCTCAGAAGCATTTATGGCGACTATACTAAATATCCTGATATATCAATGGTGCATAAATGGGGTTATAGTGCTGAAAGTATGACTAGAATATTAAAAACAGTAGGTTATAGTAAAGTAGAAATACAGACAAATTTATATGGAAAAACATTTGTTGATAGCAGAGTAGTTGGGTATAAATAATTTCTAATTAGAACAAATATTAAAATAGAAAGGTGAAAAATAGTGAAAAAGGCATTAATAACAGGAATAACTGGTCAAGATGGAAGTTATTTAGCAGAACTCCTTTTATCCAAAGGTTATGAAGTTCATGGTATTATAAGACATATAGCCAATTTAAATGACAATCGTTACTATAGAATTGCACATATTTTATCAAGATTGCATATCCATTTTTCATCTATTGAAGATTATCCTTCCTTATTAGACATAATTTCAAAAGTAAAACCAGACGAATTTTACCATCTCGCCGCACAAAGTTTTGTAGCTGATTCTTTCAAATATGAATTTTCAACATTAGATACAAATGTTACTGGGACTCATAATGTACTTTCTATTCTTCATCAAGTATGTCCGGAATGTAAATTTTATTTCGCTGGTTCTAGTGAAATGTTTGGAAAATCTAATTCAATTTATCAAGATGAAACAACTTCATTTAATCCAGTATCTCCATATGGAATTTCTAAAGTATCTGGATTTGAACTAACTAAATATTATAGAGATGCTTTTGAAATGTTTGCTGTTGGTGGGATTTTATTTAATCATGAGTCTCCAAGACGAGGTGAACAATTTGTAAGCAAAAAAATTGTTCAAGCTGTAGCTAAAATAAAAAAAGGAGATGAAACAGAGTTACGAATTGGAAATATAAATGCGAAAAGAGATTGGGGTTATGCACCTGATTATGTATTAGCAATGTGGTTAATGCTTCAACAAAATAAAGCAGAAGATTTTGTAATTGCAACTGGAAAAACACATTCTGTTGGAGATTTCTTAGAGACAGCATTTAATCTAGCTGGACTAAAATATAGAGATTACGTAATTTTTGACCAAAAATTGTGGCGTCCAATTGATATAAATTATCTATGTGGAAATGCTACTAAAGCCCAACAGCAATTAGGTTGGTCTCCATCTGTTAATTTTGAAGAATTAGTTAAAATAATGGTTGAGGATGAAATGAATAAATGAAAGATACTTTAACTATTATAGATTCTTTTGTTCATAATGATAAAGTAGAAGATAAACTAAACAACCGAATTGATAGATTAAAAGAAAGAAAACATGATATTCTTTTGATTTCAAATACAGTAATAAAATCTTCAGTTATAGAAAAAGTTGACTTCTATTTTTATGATAAAAGAAATCAGTTATTTGAAGATACATATACAAATTATGCCACTACAATATTCTGGAGACAATATGGTAACTTTATTGTATATGATGTTGTTCCAGGTTTACAAAGGCATGGTTTATCTGTTTTGGTTAATTTATTTAACTCAGTTAATTTTGCTCGTACCCTTGGTTATGAGTTTTTTCAACGATTTGAAGCTGACGATTTAATGGGTCAAAGATCTTTAGACTTTGTTGACCAAGTTCCTAAATTATGTGAAAATTCTAAATCTCTTGGTTTGTTTTATTTTAATGAAAGACAAAATGAAAAAGAAAGAGATGTTTCTTTTCACTATTTTTATTGTCATTGTTTTTATTTTTTAGAGAAAGTTCGTCGTATTAGAGATGAAAAAGATTATCTTAATTTTTTACTAGTTCATCAAAAGAATAAAGATTTTATGATTGCTGAAAGATACATATATGAAAATTTTAAAATGAACGGTTCTACAAGACTTTTAAAGAGATCTGGTTTAACAGACATAACAATTGATTTTCCAGATACAGTTTGGAATACAGAAACAACACCTAGTAATGTTCCAGCCAAATATCAAGGATGTATTACTAAACTATATAAAAAAAGAATTAGAGGAGAATCAAGTGATGGATTAGTAATATTCAGTTATAATCATGTTCCAGTTAAGAAAAATCGAATGATTATTGTAGAGAATGAAAATGGAATAGCTGACACAATTCATCATAATTTTACTGAAGCAAATCAATGGTATTTTAATATTATTCCTGAGAACATAAATAAAATTAAGGTATTTGAATCTAACGTTTTTTTATACGAAGAAGTTAATAAGAACATTGAATCTTATATTGATTTTTTATGAAAGGATAAAGTATGAAAGTTTTCTTTTTTGCGCAACATTTATCAACTGGTGGAATGCCTCAATATCTTCTTTGGTCAATTGAAAATATTTTAAAAGAAGGAATACCAAGAGAAAATTTATTTGTAATTGAATATGCAGATGTTACTGGAGGAAAGTTTATAGTTCAAAGAAGTAAAATTCAAAGTTTATTACTAGAAAATCTTATTACTCTTCAAGGAGATGATGTTTCACAAAAAATAATACATTTACAAAGATTAATTCAAAATGAAAAACCAGATGTTATTCATATGCAAGAATTTCCTGAAATAGCTGGTTTACCATCAGAATTATGTAATGTTATTTATTCACCAAATAGACAATATAAAATCATTGAAACTTCTCACGATTCTTCTTTTGATCCTACAAAGAAAACTTATCTTCCAGATGGATTCTCTTTTATAAATGCATATCATGCTACATTATACAGTTCATATAATATTCCTTCAAAAATTGTAGAGTATACAATTCCAGATCAAGTAAGACCTAATAGAATAGAAGCTTTGAAGAAAATAGGAGCAGATCCTCAATATAAGCATGTTTTAAATGTTGGGTTATTTACTCCTAGAAAAAATCAAGCAGAGTTAATTTATATTGCAAAGTTATTACAGAGATACCCAATTCAATTTCATTTTGTTGGAAATATGGCTGATAACTTTAAATTTTATTGGGATCCACTTTTAAACAAAAGAACCCAAAACTGTGTTTTTTGGGGTGAAAGAAATGATCCTGAAATTTTTTATGCTTCTGCTGACGTTTTCTATTTTGCTTCAAAACCAGTTGGTGCTGATAAAGAATCAAATCCTTTAGTAATAAAAGAAGCACTTTCATGGAAGCTTCCAATGTTACTATACGATCATGATACATATGGTGGGGCATATAGTGATAAAGAAGGTTTGATTTTTCTAAAAGATGATATTTTAGAGAATTGTAAAACACTACTTAAAGCTCTTGGTTTTGAAGATCTTACAAGGATTAAACCATTAGATCCAATAGATGTAACTTTGACATTTAATACAACTGAGAATAGAATTTATCTAACATATCATGATTTAGTAGCACAAAAATTAGATATAGTTCTTAGAGATGCAGATACGAATCTTCCAATTTATAATACTGAGTTAACATTTACTCATAATTCTGTTTGGTGGATTAATCCTTGTCAAGCTGTTTCATTTATTAATGTTCAGAATTTTAATGGTTTTGTTGTTGAGTTTTATAAGAATGACAATCTTCTTTTATCAAAAGAGTTATGGTTAAGAAAGAATCCTCCGTTTACTAAAACAAAATTTAATGTTTATCCTTTAGATGCTCTTTATTATAACTTCCTTGAATTTTATGAACTGAAAATTTATGATGGAATGATTAAGCCAGGTGATGTTATTTTAGATATTGGAGCGAGTTCTGGAACATTTACTAACTATGCTTTAGATCAAGGAGCAGTTCATTCCTACACAGTAGAACCTTTTCCTAGATCAGTTAATAACTTGCGAAAAACTTTTGGAGCAGATGAACGAGTTACTATAATTGATAAAGCTATTAGTGATACTCGCGGTGAAAAAAGTTTTTGGATGTTTAGTAAAAATAGTACAATGGGATCTTTATATCAACAAGAAGATAAATTTAAATTTGAAGAGAAAGTAGATGCAATTACTTTTCAGGATCTTTTTGATATTTATAAACTTTCAAAGATTGATTTAATGAAAATAGATACAGAAGGTTCTGAATATGCTATTTTTGATACTATTGAAGAACTTGATATAGAAAGACTAATTATAGAATTTCATTATAATAAAGGAGAAGTAAACAGAATAATTAACAAGCTTAAAAAATTAGATTATGAATTTGATATCCATGAAAACTCTTCGTATCGTCCTGGAAGTTCTGAGTTATTTTTTGGTAATATTACAGCATATAAACATGGGAAAGGAAAACCAGCAATTAAACCAGTAATAAAGGAAGAACCTGTTATAGAACAACAAGATCATGTTATAGTTAAAAATGAACCAAAAATAAATATAAAGCCATATTCAGGATCTAAATTTACAATGTGTCATATTCAACCTGGTGCAATTCCAATTCCTCCTAATAATTGGGGTGCAGTTGAAAAAATTATTTGGGGTTATAAAAAGTGTTTAGAAGAAAAAGGTCATACTGTAGATATTAGTTATCCATTAGATATTCATAAACCATATGATTTTGCGCATGCTCATATTGCTAATCAAGCTATTCTTTTGAAAGAAAGAAATATTCCTTATTTCTTTTCGATGGACGATCATCATGTTGTAACTCATGGAAAAGATTCTCCATTATACAAACAACAAATTGAAGCTATAAAAGGATCTATATGTACATTTTTGGGGGCTGAATTTTTATTTGAGTTCTTTGATGAAGTAAAAGATAAACTCAGATTCTTACAACACTCTACAGACACCAGTTATTTTATACCACATGACGCCAAAGCACCCATGAGTGTTCTTTGTGTAGGCAACACACTATATGATATGGATGGCGAATTAGTTGATAGAAAAGGGTTTGAACTGGCGATTCAGGCAGCAAATGAGATGAATATTTCAATTACAATAGCAGGCCCAACTAAAAGTAACCAAGATTTTGCTTCTCAAATGAAAGCAAAAAAATATAAGTTTATGAATATTCTTGATCCAACTGAAGAAGAATTATTGTATCTTCTTCAAAGTCATGCTATTTTTGCATTCCCAACTTTCTTGGAAGCTGGTTGGCCACCAGTAGCAATTATTGAAGCTATGTCTTGTGGTCTACCAGTAGTGGCAACATATGTTGGAAAAGACGTTATTCCAAATGAAACATTAGTAGCAGAAAGAACTGTTGCAAGTGTAAAGAAAGCAATTTTAGGTGCAATGTATAACTACGAACGTTTATCAAAACGATCTAGAGAATTAGCTGTATCTAAATATGATTGGAAAGTTGTAGCAGATCAACTTGAAAAATACTATAGGGAGTTTGTTAAATGATTTATACTTTTGGAGATTCTCATTGTTGTTTTCCGTGGGGAGAATTTGAGAACCAACAATATAAAGTAAAAATTCCAAATGCAATAGTTCCGGTAGATCATACTAATGGTGTTCCGCAAACTATGTATAAATTTGGTTTGAGTCGGATGATCTTAGTTGACAAAATTCCAAAAGATGATATTGCTTGTTTTTGTTTTGGAGAAATAGATTGTCGTTACCATATTCATAAATATCAACCATGGAAAGAAACTATTGAAAACATAGTAAAAGAATATTTAAATACAATTCGTGAAAATGCAAAGATTAATAGTAATATATGGATTTTTAATGTGGTTCACCCAATAAAAGATAGTGAAAGAGAAAATGTATGGTATGGATCTCCGGAACGAAAAATTCCATTTATAGGTTCAGATTATGAGAGACTTTTATATGCTAAATATATGAATAAACTTCTTAGAGAAAATTTGGAAGTTGTTTTTGTTGATATTATGGATAAATATTGTGATAAAGATGGTTTTCTAATTAAAGAATTAAGCGACGGTGGTGTTCATATCGCAAATGAACGATATTTAGTTGAATGGATAAATAGAAGGGAGTTTGTTAAATGAAAACAAAATATAATGTGAAAGTTGTTCATCTTTTTTCTAAAGAAGATGAAGTTGAAAGAAAGTCAAGCAAATCTATTTCGAAACTTGAAAAATTGGGTATTGAATATGTTTCTCATATGAATTTTCCTTATAATAATGAACCACCAAAAGAAACTTGTATTAGACCTCAAGATATTAGACCAGAACCTGGTGGAAATTCATTAACTGGAAGACACTATGGATGTTATCTAGCATTTAGAAATGCAATTGAAAAAGAATTTACTGAAGATTTAGACTTCTTTATGATTTGCGAAAGAGATGCATATATTGAAGTTCCTTTTGAAAAGTTTGGGGGAATTTTCAATCAATGTTGTAAGTTTATTAATGAGAATAAAGTTGACTATTTCTCTTTTGGTGATAGAAGAAGTTTAATAACTGGAGAATTACTATCGCAAATTTTAGAACCAGCAAACGATATTGCTTGTGTTACAGATAAGTTTTATCTCTGTCATATGATTATGTTTCCCAAAAGTATTAGAACAGAACTATTAGAAATATTACAAACTGAAAAATGGGATGTAGCTGATTTGTTCTTTCTTAGAGTTTTTAGTCAAAGGAATAAACGATTTGGAATTACAAAAAATAGAATTGCAACTCAACTAGATGGAGAATCATTAATTAATAGAAGAATTATTCTAAATTCTAGCGCAGATTCACCTGGAAAACAACTTCTAAGTTTATATGAAAAAGTTCCATTAACAATTAGAAGTGTTCAGAAAATAAGCGATCAAGATTCTATTTCTGTATCATTTATTTATAATCCAAAAGTAGAAATTAAAGGAACTTCTTCTAAAGACTATGTAGTAGAATTTTTTGATCCAATAGAGAACAAAGCTATTTTTGGTGATAAAATAAAACCAAATTTTTGGACGATGTGTAATAGACAATGGTTTACTCCGTGGGAAATAAGAGTTAATGGTAATGTTATTCATAAGTATAATGCTACTAATCAAAATGTTTTAATTTCATTTGAAAGTTCTGCTTTAGGTGATACTATAGCATGGGTTCCATATGTAGAAGAATTTAGAAAAATTCATAATTGTAATATTTATGTTTCTACATTTTGGAACGAGTTATTTAAAGATGAATATCCAGAATTGAATTTTGTTAAACCAGGAACAGTCGTTCATAATCTTTATGCGTCTTATGTTATTGGTTGTTTTGATGATGATACAAGCAACTATAAAAATAAAAGATGCTGGAGAGAATCAACATTACAAAAAATTGCTTCAGATTCTTTAGGAATGCCTTATGAAGAAATACGAACTAAAATTCATATTCCAAACCTTCCTAGACCTATAGAAGATAAATACGTTTGTATTTCAGAAAGAGCTACTCAATGGGCTAAGATGTGGTTATATCCAAATGGTTGGCAAGAATTAGTTGATTGGTTAAATTCAGTTGGATACAAAGTTATGGTTATTAGTAAAGAAAAAACTGCGCTTAAAAACATTATTGATAAAACTGGTCAACCTATACTTCATACTGCTAATAACTTATACCATTCAGAATTTTATATTGGTTTACCTCACGGACCATCTTGGTTAGCGTGGGGATTAAATAAACCAGTAGTTATGATAGGTGGCTATAGTATTAATTGTGAGTTTGTTTCTGGAAATACTAGAGTTCTCCCACCAGAAGGATCATGTACATCTTGTTTTCATGATACTACACTTTTATTTAATAGATCTTTAGAAGCTTGTGTTTGGTATAAAGACTATGAATGTAATAAGAAAATAACTACTCAAATGATTATTGACGCAATTAAGAAAGCAAATCTGATTTCCTAAATTTTATGTAACAAATAAAAAAGGGGAAGTTGAATGACGTGATTTAATTTATTCTAGAATTAGTGAATATTTGAATACCTATTTTAGTGATTATCTTACGACAATATTTTTAAAAAATCTCGGTTTTTATAAACGGTCTTTTTTAAAAAAAAGATGGAGATTTTACTTAATGGCAAAATTCAAAGAAGGCGACCTTATAATAAAGGCCGATGAGAGTATTCAATTCGCTAACACGGTTATGCAATCTGGTGCTTTTAATGACCTTTCAATGGATAGCTGTGTAGGTGGCCTTGATCCCGTCCGTGATGAACATTTCGTAACAAAAGGATATTTTGACTCACATTCAGGAAGTGGAGGTAGTAGTGGGAGTGGTACGTCGGGAACTTCTGGAACTAGTGGAGGAACTGGAGTAAGTGGTTCTTCTGGTTCTAGTGGAATATCAGGTAGTGCAGGAACTAGTGGAACTTCTGGTTCAAGCGGTTCATCTGGTTCATCTGGAACTAGTGGAACTTCTGGTAGTTCGGGTTCTAGTGGAACATCAGGATCTAGAGGAGATTTTGGTGGTGATAGTCAACTATTTCTTTTTAGTAATAATACAACAGAAGAAGATCCAACTTCTGGTTATATAAGATTTAATGCTAGTGATGCTACTAGTACTTCAGAAATGTATGTAAGTGGCGAGCAAATATCTGCAATAGATGTAACTGATTGGATCGAATCTTTGGATGATGTAGTAAATGATATTAAAGGTAGAATAAGACTTTTTGAAGAAGGAAATAGTTCATTATTTGCTACATTCAAACTTATTGATCTTGAAGTTTTTGGTGGAGGTGGATACGTTCAACATTTTGATAATGTTGATTGGTTTGCAGTAACAGGAACATGGAATGTAAATAAATGGGATTCCGATAACTTCTTTGGAAATCAGGTAGTTCAGATATATGTAAATCCTGATTTAGCATCTCCTACTCCTGCAAATTGGTATTATAATTATAGACCAACACAAGTAATAATTACTTCCGATTTAATTAGAATGCAACAAATTATTGTATACGATTATAATTACAATACAATAGCTAGTTATAGTGGTGGTGGAACAAATTATGCTATACTTAGTTTATCATGGGGATCTGATAATATCAGAAGTATTTATGTAGCAAATACTGATGGAAATAGTTTTTCAATTACGAACATTCAGTTTAATGAACTAGTATCTGATCCTTGGTATAAATTAACAGTTGAATATGTTGATAGTAATGATAGTTTTAGTTTAAATGACCATATAGTGTTTTCTTTTGCTCAATCTGGAGATGCTGGAACTTCTGGAACTTCTGGTTCTAGTGGAACTTCAGGAACTAGAGGAAGTAGTGGTTCTAGTGGAACTTCAGGAACTAGAGGAACAAGCGGAACATCTGGTTCAAGTGGTTCTTCTGGAACAAGTGGAAGTAGCGGTTCATCTGGAACATCTGGAACATCTGGAAGTAGTGGTTCATCTGGAGAATCAGGTAGTAGTGGAAGTTCTGGAGAATCAGGTGATCCTGGAAGTAGTGGCTCGTCAGGTAGTTCAGGAACTTCTGGAAGTAGTGGTTCATCTGGTAGTAGTGGTTCAAGTGGTGAAACAGGTGGTCCTGGTAGTAGTGGTTCATCTGGTTCATCAGGAACGTCAGGTTCTAGTGGTTCATCTGGTACTTCTGGATCAGCTGGAACATCTGGTTCATCAGGATCTAGTGGAACTTCAGGAACTGCAGGATATTCTGGTGATAGATATACAACAACTTCAACAACTGAATTAACTATTGGTACTGGAAATCAATCATTAACTGTAGAGGTCGGATTAGCTCTTTCAATAGGCCAGAGAATAATTATTGCTGCTGACTCTACAAATAATATGGAAGGATATATTCTTTCATATGATTTTGGAACAGGACAACTTGTGGTTGATGTTGATACTACTAATGGTGGTGGAACTTTCGATTCTTGGAATGTTTCTCTTTCTGGAGCTCCTGGACCTGCTGGTTCATCAGGAAGTAGTGGGTTAACAGGGTCAAGTGGAACAGCTGGAAGTTCTGGATCAGCTGGAAGTAGTGGTGAATCTAGTTCATCAGGATCATCTGGAACATCAGGTTCTAGTGGTTCATCAGGTTCTAGTGGTTCATCTGGTTCTAGCGGTTCATCAGGAACATCAGGTTCATCTGGAAGCTCTGGAACTTCAGGCAGTTCAGGATCATCTGGTACTAGTGGTACAAGAGGAACATCTGGCAGTAGTGGTAGTTCAGGATCATCAGGAACTAGCGGTTCATCGGGTTCTAGTGGAACTTCGGGTTCATCAGGATCAGCTGGTTCGTCGGGTTCATCAGGAACAAGTGCTAGTCTTGCAGATATTGGAGCGATTACAAGTGAACCAACTGGTATATATTCTAGATCTGAATCTACTCTTACTTATACAGATGGTGCTACTCCAGTATTTCAAATAGCTCCAACTGGTGGTTCATTTGATTACTATATTCATGGTGTTAAACATAGTGTTGGAACTAAGACAGTTACATTTGATGGTTCCCCATATACTAAAGCTGAAGGAATGTGGTATTTTTATCTTGATACTAGTGAAGATTTAATTGCTACTCAAACATTTGTTTCTAGTATTCTAAAAGATCAATGTATTGTTGGAATGGGGTATTGGGATAATACAAACAATGTATGGGTTGGTGGTAGTGAAGAACGACATGGGTTGACAATGGATGCTGATACCCATATTAATCTTCATCTTAGCAGAGGTGCGGTTTATTTTAATGGTTTAGCTCTTGTAAATATGGCGACAGCAGATAGTAATAATAATAATGCACCAACAAGCGATAGACAAAATCAATTTATTGTTCAAGCTGGAAGGTTTGCTGATGAAGATATTGTTCATGAAATTTCTCAACAAGGAGTTATAGTCCCTTTTTCACCTGCAACTTTTCCTTTACTTTATTTGGATGGAACTAATTGGAGAAAACAAGCTGCTTCATTCTTAGCTGCTAAAGGAACTGCTGGACAAAGAGTTAACTATAATCAAATAACTGCTGGTAGCGGATCTCAGGTTCAAGCCGGTTCAAATAATGATTATGTTCTTGCACATTTATTTACTTCAAATGATCCGAATCAATATATTATTGCTTTTCAAGGACAAAATGAATATACAAGCAGAACATTAGCTAGAGAAGGAGCATTAGTAGAAATAACTACATTATATACAATTGGGTTACCAACAGTAGAATTTATTCCTCTTGGTACAATAATTTATCAAACTAATGATTCTGCTGCTTGGGATACTTATGGAAATGTTAAATTAGTTTCATCAGATTCTGCATCTGAAAATGTGTATATTGACTGGAGATCACAACAGAGTGTAAGCAGAGCAGTATTTGCTGTGTCAGGAACTAGTGGAACATCTGGAAGTTCTGGATCTAGTGGTTCAAGCGGAACATCAGGAACTAGTGGAAGTTCTGGTTCATCAGGAACTAGTGGATCATCAGGATCTTCTGGAACTTCAGGTTCTAGTGGGTCTTCTGGAACTTCTGGATCAAGTGGTTCATCAGGAACAAGTGGTTCTAGTGGATCTTCTGGAACTTCTGGATCAAGTGGTTCTAGCGGAACTTCAGGATCTAGTGGAAGTAGTGGAACTAGTGGATCTAGTGGAAGTAGTGGAACTACTGGATCATCAGGATCCTCTGGTTCAAGTGGAACATCTGGATCTAGTGGTTCAAGCGGAACATCTGGTTCATCAGGATCTGGTGGAACATCAGGAAGTAGTGGTTCAAGTGGTACAAGCGGAACATCAGGATCTAATGGAAGTTCAGGAACTTCAGGATCTAGCGGAAGTAGTGGAACTTCAGCAATTGGAGTAACATCAGGATCAAGCGGTTCATCAGGAACTAGTGGTTCTAGTGGTTCCTCAGGAACTTCTGGTTCTAGTGGTTCTTCAGGAACTTCTGGTTCATCTGGAAGTTCTGGTACTTCCGGTACAAGAGGTAGTTCAGGTAGTGCAGGAAGTTCAGGTTCAAGTGGAACATCAGGAAGTAGTGGTTCAAGTGGAACATCTGGTTCATCAGGATCATCTGGTACTTCAGGATCATCAGGATCAAGTGGAACATCAGCAATTGGAGTGACTAGTGGTACGAGTGGTTCTAGTGGTAGTTCAGGCACATCTGGTTCTAGTGGAAGTTCCGGTTCATCAGGAACAAGTGGTTCATCAGGAAGTTCTGGAACAAGTGGGTCATCAGGATCATCAGGATCTAGTGGAACATCTGGTTCAAGTGGAAGTAGTGGTTCATCTGGTGAAGATGGATCATCTGGTTCATCAGGAAGTTCTGGAAGTTCTGGTTCAAGTGGAACTAGTGGTTCAAGTGGAACATCAGGAACTAGAGGAACATCTGGTAGTAGTGGTAGTAGTGGTTCAAGTGGAACATCTGGATCTAGTGGAACTTCTGGTAGTTCAGGATCATCTGGATCGAGTGGGAGTTCTGGAACTTCAGGAACTTCAGCAATCGGAGTAACATCAGGAACATCTGGAAGCAGCGGATCTAGCGGAACTAGCGGTTCATCCGGTTCTAGCGGAACATCAGGAAGTAGTGGTTCATCGGGAGAATCAGGAAGTAGTGGTTCGTCAGGAACTTCAGGAACTAGAGGAACATCTGGT
>JGI20213J14113_1000007_pt1 | contig 41002 bp, 38 predicted proteins | sample WetSurMetagenome_3_FD_14113 | JGI IMG/M metagenome (IMG submission 14113) | reverse complement strand
GCGGCTGCTTTCTCTTATCATTATTTGCCAACTTTCTTTGGCTTCGGTGCGTTCAAAATACATAGCCTACACCCTCTGTCAATGCGTAACTTCTATTTTATCATAAAAATTGTTCTCAAGGTAAGTGCGTTAAGGTTTTATATTGGGTTGCCAAAAAGCAGCAATTCAATCTACACTACGTTATAGTATGGAGTACAAACTTCAGTTTGTACCCAGTTTTATAAAATCAATAACAATCAGAAAATGACTGCATCAAGATGTCAATTTGAGAGGCAGGTAACTGTATGGTTACTTTCACTTGTTCGGCAAAATCTTGCTGAATAATCTGCCCGTCTAGTTTTTTTAATGCGTATTCTAAGGGTTGGATTTGTTTGTAATCTAAGGTGAGTGTGACGGTTGTCATTTCGATATACGGATAAATGTCAGCGGCTTCAATCACTTGTCTGGCTGTTTGACCGTAAGCGCGGGTTAAGCCCCCTGCCCCTAGTTTTATACCGCCGAAATAACGTATCACGGCGACTAAGACATTGATGAGTTGCTTGCCTTCTAGGTGTTGATAGATGGGTTTGCCTGCTGTGCCTGTTGGTTCACCTGCATCGTGAAAACGGTACACTAAGCCGTTGTCGGTTTTGAGTTGATAGGCGTAGGCGATATGGGTGGCATCGGGATAATCTTGGTACAGTTGTTTGAGTTGTTGTAACACGTCCGCTTCATTGGTGCATGGGACGATGACACCAATAAAACGCGATTTTTTGATGCTTTCTTCAATCAGGTGTTTAGTTCTAACGCAGTTCATCAGGCGATTTTTAACACAGGTACAGCGGATAATAATTTTTGTGTGTAGGCGTGTTGCGGTTGGTTTAGCACTTGTTCCACTTTGCCCTGTTCGATAATTTTGCCTTGATACATCACCGCGACTTCGTGGGCGATTTCTGCAACGACGGCTAAATCATGGGTGATAAATAAATAACTCACGCCTTGTTCGCGTTGTAACGTTTTTAAAAGCTGGATGATTTGCGCTTGTACCGATACATCTAACGCGCTGGTCGGTTCATCACACACAATGAGCTTAGGTTCAACGGCTAAAGCGCGGGCGATACAAATCCGTTGCCGTTGTCCACCTGAAAATTCATGCGGATAGCGATATAGGGAGTCTTCGGGTAAATCAACTTGTTGTAATAGCTGCTTAACGCGGGTTGTGCGTTCTTGTTCAGTAACGTGCGGGTGTAATGCACGGATACCTTCGGCAATAATATCACCGACTAATAAGCGTGGATTCATCGAAGAAAACGGGTCTTGAAACACGATTTGAATATTAGCGCGTTGTAGTCTTAAATCTTCACCTGTTAGCGTGTTGAGTTCCACGCCATTAATTACCACCCTGCCCTGACTGGGTAATAAATTTAACAAACTTTTACCTAAGGTGGTTTTACCACAACCCGACTCGCCGACTAATGCCAAAGTTTTACCTTGTTCAATGTCGAAATTTACACCATCGACGGCTCGGACATAATCAACCACGCGTTTAAAAATACCCTTGCGTATCGGATAATGACAATAAAAATTACTGACTTGTAGTAGTGGCGTAGTAGGGTGGGCATTGCCCACCCTACCTGCGTTATGTATGGACGGCAATACGTTCAATAATTTTTGTGTATAAGGATGCTGCGGATTGGCGAATAATTCCGCTGTTAAGCCTTGTTCGACTATCTTGCCTTGCTGCATCACAGCGACTCTATCCGCCAGTGTTGAAACTAACGCTAAATCATGACTGATTAGCCATAACGCCATGCCTGTTTGCTGTTGCAGGTTTTTTAACAACGCCAGAATCTGCGCTTGAATGGTTACATCCAGCGCGGTGGTTGGTTCATCGGCAATCAGTAAATCGGGCTTACCTGCTAAGGCGATGGCAATCATCACCCGTTGCCGCTGTCCGCCTGATAACTGATGCGGGTAATCTTTTAAACGTTGCTCTGGATGGGGAATTTCCACTTGCTGTAATAGTTCTAATACGCGCTGTTTTAACTCAGTTTTCGATAAGGAAAAATGAATGTTAAGGACTTCGGCAATTTGACTGCCAATCGTCATAACAGGATTCAATGATGACAATGGGTCTTGAAAAATCAAGCCAATACGACGACCACGAATTTTGCACAAGTCTAATTCGGAATGGGTTGTTAATTCATCACCTTGTAACATAATAGATTGTGCAGTTAGCTTAGCATTATTGGGTAATAACCGTAACACCGATAACGCAGTCATGGATTTACCTGAACCTGATTCACCGACTAATGCAAAGGTTTCGCCTGCCTGAATCGTAAAGCTGATGGCATCAACAACAGTTTGTAACTGATTAAACGTAACACTGAGTTGTTCAATAGACAGTAAGGGATTCATAGGCTGAGGAGTTATTCTGATTAATGGCAGGGATTAGAGATTGTAACAAGAATAGACACTAATTTGGTGTACTATGCTAGCCATAACTTTGTTTAATCCACTCTGGAGTAGGTATGAATGATTTATATGGCGAACAACATCGAAGTTTGCAACAAGAATTTGATACAGAACAATTGGCGGACAGGGTGGAGGCAATCATTGTGCAGACGGAAATCCCCGCTGAACATAAAGCATTTATCGAAAGTCGTGACCTATTTTTTCTGACAACGATTGACCACCGTGGTTATCCGACTTGCTCTTATAAAGGCGGTGCGGCGGGTTTTGTTAAAGTTGTCGATAGTAAAACCATTGTATTCCCTCATTACGATGGCAATGGTATGTTCCTGTCTATGGGTAATATCACCGCTAACAATAAAATTGGAATGTTGTTTATTGATTTTGAAACCCCGCATCGACTGCGTGTGCATGGCATAGCCAGTATTGAAAAAGATGAGGTATTACTAGCCGAATTTACTGGTGCGAAGTTGCTAGTACGCGTGACAATTAGTGAAATTTTTATCAACTGTCCACGTTATATTCATCAATATCAACGGTTAAAAACCTCTAAATACACGCCACAAATTGACTGTGAAACACCTCCAGCTCCGCAATGGAAACGTATTGATGCCATTCAGGATGTGCTACCCGCAAATGAAAAGGATATTGCGGAGAAATTGGGCGGTACGATTACACCCGAAGAATACGCCGACTTAGTAATGAAGGGTGAAGGCTGATAACAAGGGTTTAGCGATTTATTTTTCACAAAAAAAAGGTTAACAGATTGCCCCCCGTTAACCTTCCTTTTTAAGCTAAATTTACAGTGCTTTATAAACTGCGAGTGCTTTGTTTATTTCAGCGACTGCTTTTTCTGGCTCACCTGAACTTACTGCTTTTATGCCATTATTCATGTCATCAAGACCTGCTTTTGTCGCTTCATCATGACCTTTGATTTCGGCAGAACTCAGACGTGCGAATTTTAACTGCATCTTAGCGGCAGAAAAATCACTTTTTCCTGCGTCAACGGCGGCTTGTTCAAGGTGCGTGATGGTAGCACTGATATTGCTTGCTGATTCACTGGTTTCTTCGGCATAAGCCATGTTGCCTGTAGCAGCTAGGAAACCAAAGACTAACAGGGTGATGATAGATTTTTTATTAAAATTCATAGTGTCTATTTTTATGAGGAGAGAACAATTCAGGATTAATGAATTGAAAGGAGTCAGCCAAATGCTTTCAAATGTTAGAAATAGCTAGCTCTGTCGTCACAATAGCAGAAAGAAAGTAAGAACACTCAATTAGTTTTTGTCATCACAACACGTTAGCGTCATATTACACAATGTTAATGTTAAGCCGATTGATCTCACTGTATAATTTTTCGCAAATTAGCGGTGTTTTCCACGATTTATTTTTGTTTGAGGTAATGCTATGAAAATCTTCGCACTGTTATTTTTATCTGCCCTATTTGTTAGCTCAGTTCATGCTGAAATACGCGTTGCGGTATTAGATTTTGAACTCAAAGATGTCACGCTATTACCCAACCGCCCCGAAGAACTAGAACGCACGACTTCGATAAAGCCATTATTAGCGGCTGAACTTAAAAAATCAGGTTTTACTGTGTTAGCGGTTGATGCCTTAGCTCAAAAAATGGCTGAAATGGGTGAAGGTTATCTGTTTGATCATGCCGATGTTGCCGCACAGTTAGGTAAAGCTGTAAGTGCCGATTATGTGATTGTTGGACGTTTGCACAAGCCCAGTTTTTTATTTGCTTATCTATTGGCAGAAGTCGTAGAGGTAAAATCTGGCAAATTAGTCGATAGTCTTTCTTTAGAAGCCAAAGGTGGAGAGAAAAAAGTTACAGCCAAAGCAGTCGCCGCGTTGGCAGAAAAAATTCATTCATCCATACAACCAAAACCCTAAATTCTCATACTGACCTGTAATGAACATAGAGCAACATTGGCTGAGTTCAGCTAAAAAAATTCCCTCGCCTAATTTTGATGATAGAACCGATGCCAGCGATATTTCTTTGCTGGTGATTCATTGTATCAGTCTGCCAGCGGGTGAATTTGGCGGAAATTATATTAATGACTTATTTTGTAATCGCTTAGATCCCAATGGACATCCGTATTTTGCAACGATTTATCAACTGAAAGTCTCGGCGCATTTGTTAATAAGGCGTGATGGAGAAATCGTGCAATATGTGCCGTTTAATAAACGTGCATGGCACGCGGGGGTGTCGTGTTATCAAGGACGGGAAAAGTGCAATGATTTTTCGATTGGCATTGAGTTGGAAGGCACGGAGTCTATAACTTATACCGATGCGCAGTATGACGCACTGAATGCTGTGATTGATGTGTTGCTAGTTAGTTATCCGAGCTTATCGAGACAACACATAACAGGACACAGTGATATTGCACCTGAACGTAAAACTGATCCAGGTGCATCGTTTGATTGGAGTCGTGTACAACGTGACTGAATTCCCACGCGGGCGCGTGGGAACGAGTTAGATACTAGGATTCCTTATGTCATCCCAGCCTGCCTTTTATTCTAATGCTGTATGTTCTTCTTTAGCCTTGCCTAAACCGAATGACTCCAACAACATCAATGCTACGCCCAAAGTAATTGCCGAATCGGCAATATTAAACGCGGGCCAATGCCAAGTGCCGTAATAAACATCAAGAAAATCTATCACATAACCGTAAGCTAAACGGTCGATTAAATTACCCACCGCACCGCCTAAAATTAACGACAACGAGACAGCTAACAAGGTTTCATATTTTTCTAAGCGACTGAGCCAAACAGCAATTATCACGCTAATCACTAACGCCAGTCCTGCAAAAAACCAGCGTTGCCAACCACCTGCTTCACTTAAAAAGCTGAATGCAGCACCCGTGTTATGAACATAGGTAAGTTTAAAAAATGGTAACAGTGGAATAGATTGATAAAGCTGCATGGTATTATCGACCAGTAATTTACTGCCTTGATCTAATACTAATGCCAACAATGACAACCACAACCATTTTAACATTGACATATTACGCATAGATTCGTTGCTCGCCTTCGCCTGCTACGTTTTCTACGCAACGACCGCACAATTCAGGATGCTCTTCATTCTCGCCCACATCGGCACGTTGATGCCAACAACGCACACATTTTTTATGTTCCGAGACATAAACTTTTAATCTAACACCCTGCATATCGGTTTGTACGGCATCTTCTGGGCATTCGTATTCATAATCATTGACCGCAGTAGCTCTGGAGGTCATGAGTATAAAATGCAGTTCATGTTCCAATGGTTTTAGTGCGTCAAAAAAGTGCAGTTCTTTGGAGACATCACTTAACACATGAAACACCAAATAATCATAATACAGCACTACTTCAGCATTCAGTGAAGACCCTATCAGCCCTTGAGCGCGACTTTTTTCTAGCTCTTTACTGACAATGGCGCGAATATCCATCAACCGTTGCCAAAAACCTCGATTCAATGGGCAGTTATCGTCCAACGTTACTAAACCGTCATACCATGTTTCTAAAAACACCGATTCACTGCGTTTTCCAGGCATATACTGCCAAATTTCATCCGCCGTGTAGCTGATAATTGGGGCTAACCAGCGTGTTAAGGCTTCCAGAACATGATACATCGCTGTTTGGGCGGAGCGTCTCGCTAAACTATCAGCTTTTGCGGTGTATTGGCGGTCTTTAATAATGTCCAGATAAAAACCACCTAAGTCAATCACGCAAAAATGATGCACTTCTTGGTAAATTTGTTGAAACGAATAGCTTTCATAAGCGGCTTTAACGTCTTCTTGTAATAAGTAAGCTCTATCCATTATCCAACGATCTAGGGCTAATAAATCGTCATTAGCGACTAGGTGTTGTTCGGGATCAAAATCAGCCAGATTAGATAACAAAAAACGCGCGGTATTTCTTAAGCGTCGATAGCCATCGGAAGTACGCTCCAAAATTTCATCGGAGACGCGCATTTCAGAGCGATAATCAGTCGCCGCTATCCATAAACGCAATACATCCGCGCCTAGGTTTTTCATCACCGATTGCGGCGGAATGACATTACCTTTGGATTTGGACATTTTTTCGCCGTTTTTATCAACGGTAAAACCATGCGTCAACACTGATTTATACGGTGCAACGTTATTCATCGCTACTGAAGCTAATAATGAGGATTGAAACCAACCACGGTGTTGATCTGAACCTTCTAAATATAAATCGGCGGGGAAATGCAGTTGTTCCCGACGTTTTAACACGGCTTCATGGGTAACGCCTGAATCAAACCACACGTCCAAGGTGTCGCTGATTTTATCGTAATCGTTGGCTTCATTCCCCAACAATTCCGCAGGTTCTAAGTCAAACCACGCATCTATGCCTTGTTGCTCAATGCGTAATGCCACTTGTTCAATCAGTTCAGCGGTACGCGGGTGCAGTTCGCCAGATTCTTTATTAACAAACAGGGTAATTGGCACGCCCCAAGTGCGTTGCCTTGAAATACACCAATCAGGACGACCATCTATCATGCTTTCGATACGCGCTTGTCCCCAATCTGGAATCCATTCGACGCGTTTTACTTCACTTAATGCTTGTTCGCGTAAGCCGTTTTGATTCATGGAAATAAACCATTGTGGCGTAGCACGGAAAATAATCGGTGTGTGATGTCGCCAGCAATGCGGATAACTGTGCAGAATGGCGTGATGATGAACCAGTTTACCGTTGGCTTCTAGCACTTCAAGCACATGGGCGTTGGCATTAAAAACGTGTTCCCCTGCAAACAGTTCAGTGCTAGGTAAAAATACCCCATCACCACCAACGGGATTATCGACCAGCAAACCGTATTTACGACCAACCACATAGTCTTCTTGTCCATGACCTGGGGCTGTATGTACCGCGCCAGTACCTGCATCGGTAGTGACATGATCGCCTAAAATGACAGGCACTTCTCTATCATAAAATGGATGTTGCAAGCGTTGATACTCTAAATCTGAGCCTTTGCAATAAGCAATAACGCGATAATCATCAATGCTATAACGCGACATGGTGTCTTTGAGCAAGGCTTCAGCAATCACTAACCGTTCAGTCGGACACTGTACGACGGCATAATCTAAATCGGGATTAAGTGCGACCCCCTGATTGGCAGGCAATGTCCAAGGCGTGGTTGTCCAAATCACGACCGATAATGCACCGTGTCCTTCGTGGTCGGGTACATGATGGCAGTTAGCTAAAAACGCATCTTCATTGCTAACAGTGAAACGCACATCAATAGCAGGTGAATGTTTATCTTCATACTCTACTTCCGCTTCGGCTAACGCAGAGCCACAATCGGTACACCAATGCACAGGTTTTGAGCCTTTGCTGATATGACCGTTGGCGGCGATTTTACCCAACGAACGGACAATATCGGCTTCAAAAGCAAAATCCATTGTTAAATACGGATGATCCCATTCACCCAAAATACCTAAGCGTACAAAGGCTTCTTTTTGAATTTCAACTTGCTTAGCGGCGTATTCTCGACAAGCTTTACGAAACACAGTAGGCGATACTTTAATGCCTGCTTTACCAATTTTTTTCTCAACTTGTAATTCAATCGGTAAGCCGTGGCAATCCCAACCTGGAATGTATGGCGCGTCAAAACCACTTAAGGTTTTAGATTTAAGAATAATGTCTTTGAGAACTTTATTAACCGCGTGACCAATATGAATTTCACCATTGGCATAAGGAGGACCATCATGTAGAACAAACGGAGGTCTTCCTGCACAAGTTTGGCGAATTTTTTTATAGAGCGTGGTTTCGTTCCATTTTTTTAAACGCTCAGGTTCACGTTGTGCCAAATTGCCCTTCATGGGAAACGCCGTATTAGGCAAATTTAGGGTTTTTTTATAATCAGTAGTCATAAACTCTTTATCTCAGGTTTCAATTCTTAAAAATCACGCGCTCTGATAAGCTATGGGGCTATTGTATCAGTTAGTAGTCGGTTATCAATTTAAGCCGATACTGGAATCCAAACCTAGGTTTGGATTCCAACTAATAATGCGGCGGCACTTCATCAACACTTGCACCGTTGTTACTATTTTCACTAGAGAGGCTTTTAATACGGTCATTGAGTAATTGGCAAGTGGCTTCTAACCGCTGTATTTGTTGCTGTTGTCCACTGACTATTTTATTGAGTGCTTGTAATAAGTCTTCTTGATAGGCAGCTTTTATTTCTAATTCAATAATGCGGTCATCGTTCATAAATACTTACGGATGTTAGTTATTGTCAAAAATACTGGCATAAAACAGCTTTAGCTATTTTGTGTCCAATAGCTAAAGCTATTGGACTCCAGTTTTAGATAACTCTGGAAAATTGTTGCTGTTTTTGTGCCAGATAGCGGTCGAAGACCATACAGATATTGCGTATCAACAGCCGACCTGCGGGTAATACTTGAATACCATCCTTATTGACCGTTAGTAAACCATCGGTTTGCATTGGTACTAAGGCGTTGAGTTCATCGGCAAAATAATCACTAAAGCGAATAGCATAGGCTTGTTCAATAGCAGCAAACTGTAATTCAAAATGACAGATTAATTGCATAATCACTGCGCGGCGTAACTTATCATCGTCATTCAAATCCACGCCTTTAAAGACAGGCAGTTTGCCTTGTTTAATTAGTTGGTCGTAGCTTTCTAAGTCTTTGACATTTTGACTATAAGCATCACCCACCTGCCCTATTGAAGTGATACCTAAGCCCACTAAATCGCAATCAGAATGCGTGGAGTAGCCTTGAAAATTACGGTGTAACAGCCCTTGGCGTTGCGCAATAGCTAGTTCATCATCGGGTTTAGCGAAGTGATCCATGCCGATATAAACATAACCCGCCTCAGCTAAGCGTTGTCCTACGCTTTGTAAAATAGCCAGTTTGACTTCTGGGCTAGGCAAATCCGCATCATTGATTTGTCGCTGGGTTTTAAAGCGGCTGGGAATATGGGCGTAGTTAAAAATCGAAAACCGATCTGGGCTGACGTGTAGAATTTTATCCAGCGTTTTGTTAAATGAATCTACGGTTTGCAACGGTAAACCATAGATTAAATCAATATTGGTAGAGCGAAAGCCTTGTTCGCGTGCCGCTTTTAATACGGCAAAGGTTTGAGCTTCGCTTTGAATACGATTAACGGCTTTCTGTACATCGTGGTCAAAATCTTGTACGCCTAAGCTGATACGATTAAAACCAAGGCTACGCAATTGTTGAACGGTGTGCAGATTGGTTTCTCTGGGGTCAACTTCAATAGAATATTCGCCACTGTCATCGTTTTTTAGCGTGAAATGTTCACGCGTGGCAGTCATTAATTGCTGCATCTGCGGGTAATCTAAGAATGTCGGTGTACCACCGCCCCAATGCAGTTGATTAACCACGCGGTTTTTATCAAATAACGCGCCCTGCATGGCAATTTCTTGACATAAATTATCCAGATAAGGCTGCGCATGGGCGCGATTTTTTGTGATGATTTTGTTACACGCACAATAAAAGCACACGGTATCGCAAAATGGAATATGCACATACAGCGATAACGGACCACCTGCGGCATTGGATTTTGCAATGTGCTGGCGGTAATCATTTTCAGTGAATCCATCGTGCAATTCTAATGCCGTTGGATACGAGGTATAACGCGGTCCTGCTTTATCGTAGCGATTAATCAGGGGTAAATCGAATTGTAGGGATTGATCCATTAGGGCTATGCTCGGCTGTGTTTATTTTACGACGCTGTTAATAACTAGCGTATGACGGGTTTTATCCGCTACGGTGACACTTTCAAGCACACCGATTAAATCACCCGTTTGTTTCATTGCGTTGCCCGATTTGGAAACACGCGCTAATAATTTAACATCTGCAAATTTAGATAATTTCATTTCAGGTGTCATTGCCTGCGCATCCGTTAAACTGATAGCTAACGGCAAATCGCTAACTTGTTTACGCACGATGGCTAACGGCATCTGTGGACCTGATAACGCCTGTGCATAAATAAATACGGTATCCGTTGGACTGGTTTGATTTTGCAATTCAGGCGCGAGACTGACTTGCACATCAATAGCAACAGTAGCAATAGGTGTTGCTGTTTCTTTAACTGTGCCAGTTTTTGCTTCCGCAATTTTGCTATCTATTTTTGCTAATAAAGCTTGCGTCTCTTGCTGAGCTTCAGAGCCTTGTGGTAAAGAAGCGGCTAACTTTGACCATAATTTTTTGGCTTCAACAAATTCACCCGCTTGCGCTTTTGCCATGCCTGCCAACCATAACGCATTAGGATTGTTAGGTGCTAATGCTAAGGCTTTAAAAATTAAATCAGCCGATTTGCCTGACACTTGTTCATCATTAGCAAAGGATAACGCCTCTGCATAAGCCAGCATCACATCGGGTTTATCACCTAATAATTGATAGGCGTGAGCAAACGCATCGGCAGATTTAGCATATTGCTCTAGGTATTTATACGATTTACCTAGCATCAACCAACCTTCGGCGTTGTTAGGATCAGCTTGCATTTTTTTTGCTAAACCATCGACCATTTTACGAATAGCTTCTTGATTAGGCATAGCAGGTTCATTGCTTGCCAGCATCTCAGGTGTTGGATTAATCGCTTGAAAGTTACCTAAACCCCAATACAAACTAGCGGCTAATACAGGTATGACAAACATCAGCGCGTAAGCAAGCCACTGACCGCGTGCAGTCACCATATTAACTTGTGTTTTTATATCGAGATCATCACTTAATGCCTGTTCCAGTTCGGCACGTTGCTCATCGTATTGTGCTTGGTTCAAGGCATTGGCTTGTAATTGTTCAGTTAATTCAGTTAGCCGATGTTTAGCAATGGCAATATTGCGTTCATCCATAGCGGCGGGTGCAACAGCACGTTGTCGCCACAGAGGTGGCAAAATAAATAAAAATGCCAATAACACCAAACAGGCAGCAATCAGCAAAAAGAGTAGATTCAAGATAAATTCTCCGTGTCTTTATCGGTCAATAAACGACGTACCGCCGCCAATTTTTCTGTATTTTCGCTTACGCTATCACTAGGCGGAACGGTTTTTTTACGGCGGGTAAATAAAAACACTGCTATCAAACCGACTACTAAAAAAACCACAGGACCTAACCACAGCAAACCTGTTTTTGCTTTAAATGGTGGGTTGTATAACACAAAATCACCATAACGTTCGGTCATGAATTGTTGTATATCGGCTTTACTTTTACCTTGTTGCAACATTTCATACACTTGACGACGTAAATCAGCCGCCAGTTCAGCATTGGAATCACCAATAGGTTGATTTTGACACACTAAGCAACGCAGTTCAGAGACTAAGCTTTGATAGGCGGCTTGTTGTTCTGGATTATTAAATTGATAAGCATCGACTGCATTCGCTATCGGCGATAACAGTAATAACAAGAGCATTACAATTTTCATGGCTGTTCTGCTTGTAATTGATTAATCAGTGGTAATAAGGTTTGTTGTATCGCCTCAGGTGTGACAGGACCTGTGTATTTCAAACGAATCACACCTTTTTTATCCACTACAAAGGTTTCAGGTACACCATAAACACCCCAATCAATACCGATACGTCCATCGGCATCCATAATGCTAACGTTATAGGGATTACCTAAAGTATCCAGCCATTGTTTCGCCGCATCGGGTTCGTCTTTATAATTTAAGCCGATGATCATCACTGCTTTTTGTTTAGCTAATTCATTCAGTACAGGATGTTCAGCGCGACACGATACACACCACGAAGCCCAGACATTAAACAACCACACTTTGCCTTTTAAATCGCTGGTGGATAGTTTTTCTGTAGGTGCCGTCAATTTAGGCGCGGAAAATACAGGCGCGGGTTTGTTAATAAAGGGAGATGGAATATCGTGCGGATTAAGGTTTAAACCCAGTGCCAGAAACACTGCCAGTACAATAAATAAAACTAAAGGTAGGATAAATTTGAGCATAGTTAATAAACGTAGAAACGTTGCATTGCAACGTCTAATGGAGAGGGTTATTGAAAAAAGATACTTTCATCATTATCACCCTCTGGCAATAATGATTCACCTGCAATACGCTTTTCTTCCATCACCCACTCGCCTAAATCAATCAGGCGACAGCGTTCACTACAGAACGGTTTAAACAGTTGTTCAGCTATCCACGGCACGGCACGTTGGCAAGTGGGGCATTTTACCGTTAATGAAGATGTCATTAGAATAAGCAACAAGTCAGGGTAAAAGGAATATCGTCAGTACTTTGTGTAGGGCGTGTATCATCGACAGACGGCATCATAAATCTGACCGAACAACGGTGTTTGCCGCCACTAATCTCAGCAAAACAATGAATAGATTTGTCTACAGCAACTCTAAGCATTTGGTAGGACTTATCTTTATCTAATGCGATTTGAAAAAACCCTGCGGGCGCAACTTCTTGACTGTAAGAGTTACTATTGCGGATTAGGTTAAGAATGAAATCAATAGCAATGCGAATATCATCAAATGGATTACTCCATTGTTGCAGATTTTTTAACCGTATATCTTCATCTTGTTCTAGCCAATAATGATATTCGGGTAAATCAAACGAACACGTTCCACCTGGAATAGTGCTACGCTGGGCAATGCTTTGAAATAAGTCGCTTTGCATCACCTGTGCGCCGATTTTTCCTTTAACGGCATACAGTTTTTTACTCATTAGCGTTAGTTCATGCAAAACAGCGGTGTTTTTTTCATTCATGGTGTTCGTTAAAATTTTTGAACCTCTATCCAGTTCTTTCAATACTTCTGATTTCAAGTCGTTACGTTTGAAAATCATAATAATATCCAGCAATACGCTCAGTGCTGCGCGTTTATCAATGGCTGTTGCCCCTGCTGAAAAATGGGCAAACTGTTGAAATAACTGTTCTAGCCTTATGAAAACACGAATTCGTTCATTGAGTGGAAATTCATAAGTAATGGTGGTGTTCACAGACGAGTTCATCCTAGTAAGAGCTTAATGAAAGGTATAGATTGTGCAGTTTTTCAACTTGCTGTGCAAGTTCAGTCGTGCTTTGGGTGTTATCAATAACATCCTGCGCGTGTGCTATTCTAAAAGCGCGGGATACCTGACTATCAATAATAGATTGTACGCGTTCGGTCGATAAATGATCGCGTTTTTGTACTCGTTCGATTTGTGTGGCTACAGGACAATCAACCACTAATACTCTATCGACAAAATCGGCTTTATTGGTTTCAAATAATAAGGGAATACTGAGTAGGCAGTAAGGCGAGGTCAATAATACTAATCGTGCTTGTATGGTTTGATAAACTAAAGGATGAATAATCGCTTCGAGTGTTTGTTTCTGCTCAGGGTGGCTAAACACAAGCTCACGAATATAACGTCTATTTAACGAGCCATCTGTATTTAGGCTATGATTACCAAATGTTTGCTGGATTAACAGCAATGCAGGCTGTCCAACACCCACCAGTTGATGAGCTATGTCATCGGCATCAATAACAGGCGCATTAAGTTGTTTAAAAATAGTCGTTACTGTGCTTTTTCCACAGCCAATGCCACCCGTTAATCCTATTTTTAACACGCCCTTATAAACCTACCAAGGTTAAATACAGGCGATTAATATCATTACCCCACAATAAAGCTAGCCAACCTGCCGCCGCTAAATAAGGACCAAAAGGAATCGGCGTGTTGTGGTCACGTTTAGCAAAAATAATCATCGTGATACCAATGATAGCTCCCACTAATGATGATAATAAAATAATCATTGGCAAAGTTTGCCAACCTAACCACGCACCAAATACCGCCAGTAATTTAAAATCACCATAGCCCATGCCCTCTTTACCTGTCGCTAGTTTAAAGCCCTGATAAACTAACCATAACACCATATATCCTGCAATTGCACCGATAATGCTGGTATGAGCATCCGTGTACACACCAAATAAACTTAACAATAAGCCCAACCAAAGCAGTGGCAAGGTAATGTTATCGGGTAATAATTGGTGGTCGATGTCGATAAAACTCAGGGCAATTAAACACCACGTCAATATTAAAGCAAACGCTGCTTGAGGTGTATAACCAAACTGCCAAGCAACCAATACAGACGTAATAGCAGTAAAGGCTTCTATCAGCGGATAACGTATGCTAATGGGATTTTTACAATTGGCACATTGCCCTTTTAAAAAAACGTAACTGATAACAGGAATATTTTGATAAGGCTTGATAGGTGATTGACACTTAGGGCAACGGGATAAAGGCAAAGAAAGATTGAAAGGCTCGCTTTCCTGTTCGGCTTCCATCTGCAAATAATCTATGCACTCTTTACGCCAACTGCGTTGTAACATAATGGGTAGCCGATAGATAACGACATTGAGAAAGCTACCCACTAATAAACCAATAATGCCAACTAGCGCAGTAAATAAAAGTGTTGTCATTTAGCCAACCGCCGATCCCAATTTGAAGATAGGTAGATACATAGCCACAATCAAACCGCCGACCAAAATACCTAATACCACCATAATGATGGGTTCCATTAAGCTGCTAAGATTATCAACTAGATTGTCCACTTCTTCATCATAAAAATCAGCTACTTTAGCTAACATAGCATCCATAGAGCCTGCTTCTTCACCGATAGCAATCATTTGTTGCACCATGTACGGAAATAGACCGATCTGTGCCATTGCTGTTTGTAATCGTTGTCCCATTGATACTTCTTCACGCATTTTCATGACCGCTTCGGCATAAATAATATTACCGCACGCACCTGCAACCGATTCCAATGCTTCAACTAACGGTACACCTGCGGCAGACATAGTTGACAGGGTTCTGGCAAAACGAGCAATGGCTGATTTGTTTAAAATGATACCAACAATAGGCAATTTAAGTAGCGTTCTGTCCAAGAAGTGGTTAAATGCAGGAGAACGTTTTTTGAAATAGTCGAAGGTTTTAATAAACACGACAATAATACCAATAACAATATACCAATTTCTCTGCATCCATTCCGACATATGAATGACCATGACCGTAAAAGCAGGTAAATCTGCACCAAAACCAGCGAACAGCTCGGCAAAGACAGGCACAACAAAAACCAATAAAATCGTAGTTACTACAAAGGCGACAACCAATACCGCAATAGGGTAAGTCAATGCTTTTTTGATCTTCTTCTTCATTGACTCGGTTTTTTCTTTGTAGGTCGCTATTTTTCCTAGCAAACCTTCTAATATCCCCGCTTTTTCACCTGCTTCCACTAAATTGCAAAATAACTCATCAAAATAGATGGGTCTTTTTCTTAATGATTCAGCGAGGGTATCACCTGTTTCAATATCCGCTTTTATACCCAATATTAAATCACGCATACTTAAGTTTTCATGCCCCTTACCGATAATATCAAAAGATTGGACCAATGCCACCCCTGCTTGCAACATAGTGGCAAGCTGTCTGGCAAAAATAGCAATATCGCCTGATGTGATTGCTTGTGTTTTAGGACCGAATAAATGAAATTCCTTGGGTTTTTCCTTAATTTTGGTAATCCGATACCCCATTTTTCTTAATTCACCTTTTGCAACCATATCATTTTTTGCAGCAATTTCCCCTTTGATGGGTTTATTGTTTTTATCAACACCTTGCCAGATAAAGTCAATTTGTTCAATTTGTTCAGCCATGATTACTCCTTAGTTATACGGTCAATTTCTTCTAAGCTAGTCAAGCCCATACGCACTTTGTTAAGTCCTGACCGTCGTAAATCATTAAAACCTTCGGATAAAGCACAGGCACCTATTTCCATCGCATTAGCACCATTTAAAATAAGCTCGCGCAATTTTTCTGTCATTTTCATGACTTGATAGATACCAACCCGACCTTTATAGCCATTAGTACATTGGTCACAACCGACAGGACTATATATGTGTAAATCTTTTAACTCATCTTCTTTAAAACCTGCGTCCAAAAGAATTTTATCGGGGAAGATAACTTCCTTTTTACAATGAACACAAAGTCTTCGTCCTAAACGCTGCGCCATAATTAAATTGACCGCAGATACTACGTTAAACGCAGGAATACCCATTTGTAGTAATCGGTTTAAAGTCTGTGGAGCATCATTGGTATGCAAAGTAGATAATACCATGTGACCTGTTTGTGCAGCTTTTACTGCAATCTCAGCGGTTTCTAAATCTCTAATTTCACCCACCATGATGACATCAGGGTCTTGCCGTAAAAAGGCACGCAAGGCAGTAGCAAAGGTCAAGCCTGCTTTAGGATTCATATTGACTTGATTAATACCTTCTACAGTAATTTCGACGGGGTCTTCAGCTGTGGAAATATTAACATCTACAGTATTGAGAATGTTTAATCCTGTGTATAGCGTTACGGTTTTACCACTACCTGTAGGTCCTGTAACTAACACCAAACCATAAGGTCGATTAATCGCTTCAAGAAACAGTTCTTGCTGAATTGGCTCAAAACCCAGTTTTTCAACGCCTAATTGGGCGTTAGTCGGATCCAAAATACGCAATACGACTTTTTCACCAAATAACGTAGGACAGGTGTTTACTCGAAAATCAACCGCTCGATTTTTGGATAAAATCATTTTAATACGACCGTCTTGAGGAACACGGCGTTCAGCAATGTCCATTTTGGACATAACTTTAATTCGAGACACAATGCGGTTAGCTATGCCAGGAGGAGGACTAGCAATAGTATGGAGCATACCGTCTGAGCGATAACGAATACGAAAGGTCTTTTCATAAGGCTCAAGATGTATATCTGATACCCCTTTTTTAATTGCGTCTAATAGTATTTTATTTACAAAACGAACTATAGGAGCCTCATCAACTTCTGCATTAATATCGACTTTAGCTTCTTCATCGCCGCCAATAACCAAATTATCCATATCCTCATCAGTAAGCATTCCACTAATGGAGTTTTCTGGTTCTTCTAACCCAATTTCAATGGCTTTGGCTAGTTTGTTTTCCTCAACCAAAACCACTTTTGGATTCAATAAGCTATGGAATTTAATATCGTCCAATGCCTGAGAATTGGTTGGATCAGATAAAGCAATAAACAACGATCTACCTCTCACAAGTAATGGTAGAGCATTATGTTGGCGAATCAGTTTTTCGCTGATTCGTGACGTAGGCAGACTACGACAATCAATGGCATCCAGATCAAACAAAGGCAAGCCAAACTGCATGGAAATTTTTTCTGCAACTGCTTTGCTATCAATTATTTTATGTGTGACAAGATAGGACAGGGAGGAAATTTTATGTTTTCTCGCTTCTTGATCATGAATTTTAGCCTCATTTTCCGTCAACAATTTGTTTTGAATAAGGAAATTCATGATGCCGCTAACTTGAAAATCTTTTTGTACAATAGCCATTTAATCGTATATTGTTAGTACATTAAGTATCTAAACATCTTTAATTTTTAAAATCAGTAAGTTAGAGAAGCTTAATCGATTTTTCATAAAGATAAAACTTATGTGAGCTGTATTTTAACACTCAATGTAGTCAATTCCTCGCCCGAGATTATCAATAACGAAGCTTACCTCATTGTTTTATAAACTGTAATGCTTATGTAGATAATGCCTATAGTTATTAGTAGTGAAAAATCAGGGTAGACTTTGCGTACCCTGATTGTTAATTTATAACGACTGGATTTTACGTTGTTGTTGCTCAAGATTATTAAGCATAGATTGTAAATCCGCCAATTTTGCTTTTTCTTTATCTATTACATCGGGCGGTGCTTTATCAATGAACGTGGGATTGCTTAACTTACCTTCAATTCTAGGTAATTCCTTGGTTATTTTTTGGATTTCTTTATCCAGTCTGGCTAATTCTGCTTCTTTGTCAATTAAACCCGCCATTGGAATCAAAATTTTCATTTCACCAATCAAGGCAATTGCAGATTCTGGCGTTGCCTCATCAGGGTTTAACCAAGTGATAGACTCTAAGCGAGCCAATTTTTCTAAATAACTACGGTTGTTAGTTAAACTTTGTTGATCGGTAACACCACCATTTTGCAATAATACAGGCAATGGCTTACTAGGGGCAATATTCATTTCCCCACGAATACGGCGCACACCAAGGATAAACTGCATCAACCACTGGGTTTCGGCAATCGCATTCGTATCAATCTGTGCTTCATCGGCGACAGGATAGGCTTGCAACATAATGGTATTGCCTTGAACACCTGCTAATGGCGCGACCCGCTGCCAAATTTCTTCGGTAATAAACGGCATAATTGGATGAGCTAAACGTAACACGGTTTCCAAAACATTCAGTAAAGTTTTGCGTGTGCCGCGTTGCAACGCCTCATCCTCAGACTGCAACGATATTTTTGCTAATTCTAAATACCAATCGCAGTATTCATTCCAAGTAAACTCATAAATTGCTTGTGCCGCTAAATCAAAACGGTAGTTATCAATGGCGTGGCTAGTGGTGACAATCACTTGTTGCAAGCGCGACTGTATCCAATAATCCACTTGCGTATAACTACACGGTGTATTCGATAAACCGCAATCTTGTTCTTCGGTGTTCATCAACACATACCGTGCCGCATTCCATAATTTATTACAGAAATTGCGATACCCTTCGGTACGCGCCAAATCAAAACGAATATCTCGACCTGTTGACGCTAACGACGCAAAGGTAAACCGCAACGCGTCCGTACCGTAAGATTGAATGCCATCTGGAAACTCTTTGCGTGTGGCTTGCTCAATTTTTTTCGCTTTGAAATCTTGCATCATGCCATAAGTACGTTTCGTCACTAATGACTCTAAATCAATGCCGTCGATAATATCAATCGGGTCTAACACGTTACCCTTCGTTTTAGACATTTTTTGCCCTTCGGCATCACGCACCAAGCCATGAATATAGACTTCTTTAAATGGCACTTGCCCTTGAAACTTCAAGCCCATCATAATCATACGGGCAACCCAGAAGAAAATGATGTCAAAACCTGTGACTAAAACGCTAGTTGGATAAAAGGTTTTTAAATAATCAGGTTCATTTTTACCATCCCAACCCAAGGTTGAAAACGGCCATAACGCCGACGAAAACCAAGTATCCAGCACATCTTCATCTTGTTTTAAAACGTAGTCCGCAGGTAGATTGTGTTGCTCACGAATCGCTGCTTCTGAACGCCCGACATAAATATTACCCAGCTCGTCATACCATGCAGGAATGCGATGTCCCCACCAAATTTGCCGCGAAATACACCAATCCTGAATATTACGCATCCAGTCAAAATAAGTGTTTTTCCAGTTATCTGGCACAAATTTAATATCACCATTTTCCACAGCGGCAATCGCAGGTTCAGCCAATGGCGCAACTTTCACATACCATTGGTCAGTCAATAACGGCTCAATCACCGCGCCTGTTCTATCACCGCGCGGCACCATCAACTTATGGTCAGCGATTTTTTCTAACAAACCCGCCGCGTCTAAATCAGCAACGATTTGTTTACGCGCTGCAAATCTATCCATACCTTGATAAGCCGCAGGAATTAAATCGCCCTCCTCTGCTTCATTGCCACGAATCGCCGCATCGACAGTAAATAAATTAATCAAACCACCGTGTGGCAAGGCTTGCATAGCTGAGGTATGACGATGGCGCGTCCACACCCCATAATCATTAAAATCATGCGCGGGCGTGATTTTTACGCAACCTGTACCAAACTCAGGATCAACATAATCATCGGCAATAATCGGAATGCGCCGACCTGTTAAAGGCAATTCAACAAACTCACCCAACAAATGTTTATAACGCTCATCATTCGGATGAATCGCCACAGCCGCATCACCTAACATGGTTTCAGGGCGCGTAGTTGCAACTATCAAATGCCCTTGACCATTAGATAACGGATAACGCAAGTGCCACATCGAACCGTTTTCTTCTTCCGACAACACTTCCAAATCCGACACAGCGGTATGCAGCACAGGATCCCAATTCACCAGCCGTTTACCGCGATAAATCAGCCCTTCTTCATACAGCCGAATAAACACCTCCTGCACGGCATCCGACATTCCGTCATCCATCGTAAAGCGTTCGCGTGACCAATCCAACGATGAACCCATACGGCGCAACTGGCGCGTAATCGTGCCGCCTGATTCTTCCTTCCATTGCCAAACTTTTTTAACAAACTCTTCGCGCCCATAATCGTGGCGCGTTTTACCTTCGGCATTACACAAGCGTTCAACCACCATTTGCGTGGCAATCCCCGCGTGGTCAGTCCCCGCTTGCCACAACGTGCTATAGCCTTTCATCCGATGATAACGGGTCAACGCATCCATAATCGTATCTTGAAACGCATGACCCATGTGCAGACTACCTGTCACATTCGGCGGCGGAATCATAATGCAATACGATTCATCGGCAGGTTTAGCCGAGAAATAATCGTTCGCTTCCCAAGTGTCGTACCAGCGTTGTTCAATCGCGTGAGGTGAATAAGTTTTTTCCATGATTTACTCGTTGTTGGTTATATCTAAATTTGTTAATGGTAAATTATTTCTTAATTTCACAAAGAATTTTTGATGTCTCGATAGAAGTTCTCATGACTTCCCAATGCGAGTAAGGTCAGGGTAATAATCTGTTCTTCATAGCTATAAGCCAATAGCGTTAGCTGATTATTGATACGAAACTTATAAACCCAGACAAAATTTTTGTTGACCAATAAAAGGATTGTCCATAATAGTTTTGATTGCCTTATCAAGCTCTGCTTTTTGTTTCGGCGTGAGTTTCTTAACGGTTTGTTTAAACTGCCTTGTTTGTATAATTTGCATCTTAGCCAAATTGATAAGGTTCAACTTGACCCGCTAATACTTCTTCTCGTGCGTGGAGAATAGCTTTAATAAATGCAAAACTTAAATCGGGATTTTCTTCGGCAATTTTACCAATTTTTGCCCAGTAGTTTATTTGTTCATCTAAACCACGATGGCAAATTTTAGCTTGTACATTTGCCGCCTCAGCCAATGGGTCGGAAATAGTGACAGAAATCATAGTGAGCCTATTTATTAATTAGGATTATTTATTACTTGCTGGGTCAATTTTCCTAGATTCCGCTACGCTTTATCTAGTCTACTTACTCGTTTTAGTTATAAGTAAATTTTTATTAAAATGAATGAAATACCGTAATTATTCATAATGCGTCTACATTAATAATACCTTGATTGCCAACTCTTCCTCTAGCACCTGATAAACAAGCCGATGTTGTTTATTAATGCGTCTCGAAATCGCTCCTTTCAAATCACCTTTTAAAAACTCAAATTCAGGTGGATATATATAAGGGTCTTGAGCGATTAAATCCAATAACACTTTAACTTTATCGTTTAAATTCGATGATTTTATTAACTGGGCATCCTTCTTGGCACGATTAGTATAATAAATCTTATACATCACCAATCCACATATTCAGAACATTGCTCAAGTGGTGTATTCAAACCCTCAATAATCGCTTGTTTTGCATCTGCATTTTTTGATAAAAAATCATTATCTGATTCTGTCTCTATTTTATTTTTTATAAATAAAATAAAATCGAAAACTTCTTTTTGTAAATTAATCGGGAGTTCATTAATTTCATCATGTATTCTTTCTTGCAAAGTATTCATGTTATTTCTCTCTCATTTACATGGGTAAAACGCAGTAAAACCTATCATTTACAGTGTGAGATGGGCTTCGTACCTCAGCCCATCCTATCGTGCTTAGAAATAGTATGTATTTTTTATATACCCAATAAATATTTCAATCCTTCAAAATGTAAATCATCGGGTTTTAATAACCAATCAGGCAAATCCGCTTCCCGTTGATTATAGGTAATTTGCATTACTTCTTGAATCCGTTTTAAAGCAACTTGTAGTGATGTTTCTGTAATACTAAATTCAGCAGCAGTTTGTTTACTTTTTAATAATTCACGTTTGGTTTTATCATCTAAATATTTAACATTTAATCCTAATAGTGCTGCGGCTCCACACGCTTCTATAAAAATAGCTCTGTTGTATTTTTTAAATAGTTCACTAAGCGCAATAGATAATCCATTGAGACAAATTTTAGCATCATCATTGGTAGGGAACTTTTTTGTAGCTTCATCTGCCAAAGAATAGCCTGTTAAATAAACACTTAAGGCATGACAATCTTCAATACCCTCATCAACCCCCCATTCAGAAAAAAAGCTTCTACTATCATTAACAATAGGTGACTTTCTAAAAACTTTAATTGCTTGCTCAGGCTGTCCCGCTTTACGAAATTGTTGAGCTAGTTTGACTTGCAAATAAGAATTTGTTTTATCTAAATTAAGTAAACTTTGTGATAAACGAATTGCTAAATTATGAGTATTACTACCTTTTGCAAAAAAATGGTCAGATAAATAACGCCAGCCCGCTAAATTAGTAACATAATTACCTTTTTGATAAATACTTTCTGCCGTTGTAACTAATTCAATATAGATTTCATCAATATCAATGCCATAAACCGTTTCTTCTTCTAAAATTTGCACTGTGGTTTGCGCAATCGCCCGATGGCGCGTAAAAACGTATTCCCCTGCCATACTTGCCGCCGCCTCTTCACCTAAAGGGTGTAATACCTTAGAACGCAATTTACCTTGTTCTATTTCTAATAAAGATGCCAAGACCAATTTGGATAAAAACAACTGGTTTTCAGCGTGCATCGCGGCAATATAAGCAAAGGCTTGTAATAAATTATATTTACAGTCTTTAACTTGCCGTTCTCTTAAACGATTTAATAACTTTCTAATATGTTCTTTTAAATCATCCCCATAACGCACCCGCAATAATGCACCAAAAAATGTACCTTCTTGTTTTGTATCTGATTTGGCTTCGTTTAATAATTTTTGCGCCGCTTGGTCAATCGGTAAATCTGCTAATTTACCTAAACCATCTTGCTGATAATTTGCCCACGCTTGTACAATTTTTTGCGCGTCCTCGGCAATTAACCCCGATAATCTTTCTTCGTGATACGATTTACTAAATGCAGTATTCCATTTTAATTTTTCTAATTTAGGGTCATACCAATCGGTATCACGCGCCGCTAATAAAAAATGAATATGTCCTTTTTGAGTTTGTGCCGCTTGATAAATATCTTCGGCAATTAAATCAGCATCATCGGAGGCAATTAGCCAATAAGTATCACTGGGCAAATCATTCATTACGCTTTTGCTTAATTGACTGTTTTCTTCCTTGTGATATAACACTTTCCAAGTATTTGCTGAATTTAAAATTGCCTCAATAGTTTGTAAAAAAGCCGTGCTTTTACCTTCACCCCCCGCGCCTAATAAAATAGTAATACTAGACTTATTCGCTGTAGCATAATCATTAATTTTTTTTGTTAAGTTATCGACTATTTGACGGCGGGGAATTTTGTTTGATAATGCCAATGACCAATTAGGAATCCGTCCATCAAAATATTTCAAAATCGTTTCTTCATCGGGTTCAGATTTACGTTTATTTAATGAACCTAAATCTATAATTTCCCAACCTTGTGGCGTACTAAAAGGCTTGTGCTGTTTTATAGCGGGTTTTGATGTATTTGCAGGAGTTTGTATCTTTTGTGGTAAAGGTAATTTCCAAACACCACCATTACGAAATACCTCATCAAAAGCATCGCTATCTAAACCCCATTCTTGATTATTTCTTTTCCACTTATAAGGCTCTAAATTAATGCTTTTATTGGCGAAATCTAATTCAGCCCATAATAAGCCATTTATCCATTTTTCATCTTCACGCCCCTGAAATGATGCGCCGCTTTGAATAGCCAAAAATTGATGTCCAGCACTTTCCTCATAGCGTTTATTACCTTCATGCAAATGTCCATGCAAATAAATAATCTGATTTTTAGCAAACAAAGACCGAATAGGATTATTATCATAAAACCAATCTAACGGGTGATGTCCTAAAATAATTTTTACCTCACAATTTTGTATTTCTGTTAAAGCGGATTCAATAATCGCTTTTCCCGCCGTTAAATTGCCTTTGTCATTATTATCTTTAGAAAGCCAAGCAGTATTAATTCCGACAATACCTAATTGAATATCATTTAATTTATCTTGATAAACAAAATAACCTTTTTCAGAATTAAGCCAATCACCATCAAAATATAATTGCTGAAAGTCTCTGTATTTTTCAAAACGCGGTAATAAAAACTGGCGGTTTTCTAAACCTTGTTTTGTCGGGTCAAAGAAATTAGTAGTATTTAAAATCTCACTAGGAGTGAAAAATTTTTGTTTATTTCTATCCGTGTCATGATTACCAGCGACAACAAAAATTTTGCAATTTTCACTTAAATTTTTTTGCAAAGGCTCTATAAATTCAGTGCCAAATTTCTCATATTCTTTTTCAAGTCCTGATTGTGCAATGTCACCTGTGATAAAAATAAAATCAGGATTTTTATTTTTCTCTTTTACATGATTAATAATATATTGAAACAACTGCGTTTGACCATGTTCATCTAAACCAACATGAAAATCTGATAAATGTAACCATGTAAATTTTTGATTCATTGCCAATATCCTGATAATTATTTTCTGTCTTGTTGACAAACTCTGTTTTGGAATGCCTACTTTTCAAGCTCTGCTTGATGTTAAATGATTAAAACCAAAATATTAAATTATAAACTGGTTTTTCATTTCTAACCTTTGATATATTTCAGTTTTTTAATTAAAACCGATGATTAATATCTGCTGCTTTCATAATGGCATTGACAGTGCAATAGGATGGGCTGAGGCACGAAGCCCATCAATCGCGATTAATAGACTACTGTTATTCAATTACCCAATTTTCAAGTTTTTATCGTTCCAATGCAGAGCGTTTCATCGTTCCAACGCTCTGGCGTTGGAATGCAGTTGTTGACGCTCCAGCGTCTTCTTACAATCTTGACATGGTGAAGACGCTGGAGCGTCAACTCAAGCGTTACAAAGTGGTAACGATAAAAACGCCCGTTCTTGCGGCATATCGTTATCTCTTTCCGCGAGAAAATCATCATCAAAAACACTTTTAGAGGCAAAAAATTTATCCCACTTCCTTGCCAAGGGCTTTGTATTGTTTTCATACATGACGATTACTTTTGCATGAGTTGCTTTTATGTCATCGGGCAGTTTCAAATGAATTTCATGATTTTGGGTAATGACCGCATTGAGTTCTATGGCTTGCATGATTAATCCTCTTTTTGATAGCGATTACATTTTATGCGCGGTCAGATTATGTCCTGCTTCTTTATAGTGCCGATAGCGTTCTCTGCCCACGGATTTGGTCGCTTCGCTGTTATCCAAAACTGCCCAGCGTCTACACAATGTGACGATAAATTCAGCACGGTTTTTACCTTGCTGTGGACAGGAGAATTAAGATGACCAGTTTTTAGTACACTTTCATAATGCCGCCCATCACCTGATAATCATAAGGTTGAGGATGAGAGACAGGTACTTCTACCGAACCTAGTAAATACCAATTCTGACCTAAATGGGTACGAAAACCAGGTGCTAGTGACACAAACGTATTACTGGTTGCGGCACGGTTGTCTATTGGCTGATTGATATTGGTCGCAAGATACCAAACCATATCGCCAAACGGTGTGAAATCATGTGGGGTAAAATAATAGCCCACTGCCAAATTAGCATCAAATGTACTGCGAGCCCCTGTTTTGTAAAGCTCACCCGCGTATGGAACGGTGAAGCCTGCGCCGCCGCGTACGACTAAACCTTTCCATGGGTTAGTCCAAAATTGATATTCGGGGGTAATGGACGCTACACCATTGCCATTGAAGCTGTTACCTGTGGGTGTGCGAAAATTTACGCTAAATAATTGTGTTGTATCTTTGGATTCAGAAAGAATCACTCGAGGTGCAATTCTAAAATCGCCAAAATTCGTCTGAGTTTCATTACCAGTGCCACCACGGTTCGAGTTCATTGAAATATTGGTTTGAATCTGGAAGCGTTGATTTATCGGGGTATAGTTGACGAGATTACCCACATAGCCATCGCCATTATTAAGACCGTGTTGCCAACTGAAAACAGCTATGCCTAGTCTGTAGAAGACACCATCACTAGCGTTTAACCAACCCTGACGTGGCGCACCACCACTACCATTTGGAGGACTGACCCAAGGCTTGTCCCAGCCTTTGCTAAATAGATTACTGTAAGAAAGCTCTTGCCAATTTTTGGCAGCGGAATCGGAATAAACATCTCCCGTCATTGATTCGATAGCTGCCTCTGAAAAACTATAGTTTTTATCTGCTTGAGACGGCATCATTTGTTCTTCAAAAGTGTCCTTCGCGCTAATTTCTCCACAGGTCGTGAATAGTCCAATGCCAAGACAGGCTACAGTTAAAAGATTGCCTTGAATTTTTTTAGTGCTTTGTTTTTTCATCACAATGTCTCCAAAATAAATTTTTTCTTATAACTGCACAACTGCCATTATATAAACATTCGTATTGCTCTTTAATGTAATTAATAATTTTAATAAATTCTAAGTAATTGCTGTATTCGTTCAAATTCATACAAATAAGGTTTTGCAACTTCACGGTTTGCTGCCACAACAATTAAATCATGTGAGAAAACGGAGGTGTTATACCAATTAAAACTGCCATCTATGACAATGGACTCATCAATAATGCAGTATTTGGAATGAATAGGTGAATAAGGTATAGGATGATCATGCTGTCCATATACCAATCCTATTTTTATACCTGCGGATTTTAATCGTTCAATCGAAGGTAATAAGGGGCGATTTAATTCTTCTTCCATCGTGCGCTCAATACCAACTCTGCCTTGTCTGGCTAAATGTCCATTAAATAAAATATGCACATCTACGCCTCTATTTTTAGCAGCAATTAAGGCACAAATTACACTTTCATTATATTTTCCTAATAACTCGCCAATTAAAAATAAACAAATTTTAATTGAATGTTTTGCGCGATTAATTTCACCCAGAATAGCATGATGGGGTAGGTATTTTTCGCCATTTTTCATGACGTGTCTGCCAAAGGTATAAAGTAAATTAAATTGACTATAAGGGTCAATGCCATACTTTTGAATACTGCCGCCGCGTTGGCTCTGAAATATATTATCTAATAATCGACAAATACCTTTGGAATGAAAAGTCATACCCGATTCCCAATTCGCACCCCAGCGATCGAAAGTAATATTGAATGAACCTAAGATACAATCCTCGTCATTAAAAATAACGAATTTGGTGTGCATATCTGGATCAACTTCAATCAGATGATGGGTTGGCGTACAAACAACGCCTAACAATTCAACCCCAGCACTTTTTAAACGGGCATAGTTGTCGCTGTTGGTGAGGGTCATTTTGCGCCAATCTACAATACATTGCACCCATACACCTTGTCTGCTGGCATAAATCAAGTGATTAGCAAAATCGGTATCATCAATACAATCGACACTGACTTTAATAGTACACAGCCTATCAGGAGTCGCCTTTTTACATTGCATGACTTTATCTATCATTTCATGAATATAATTTTTAGGATGATAAGGATGATGCGGCTGTCCTTTGGTGAATTTAGGAAATAACTGTAATGATTCAAAATGATGGTTAATCCAATCCACATCACTTTGCAATTCCTGAGCATTCAGCTCATAAGTTCGATAATAGTTAGGCGTTGAATAAAGATCGGTTATCGTGCTGTACTGATTAGTATTAGAGTCAGCCTGTAACTGACTTTGATCCATAAAAATATATTCTTTTGCCGAGGCAATCGAATGTTCATCTTTATGAATAATAAACGAAAATTTAACACAGGTTGCTGCACCAAACGCATTGGAAAACGGTAGAATATAAAAGGCGCGGGTCTGACGTTTATGATAATTCCATTTAATATCATAAGCATCGGTATCAACAACATAGGTTTCGCAAACATTATGCGCCCTATAGACTTTTACAATGACTTTTAAGTTAATGGTATTACCATAAAACAGCTCAAAGTCTATTTTCCCCCAGCGCAAAAAAAACTTATCGCCAAAGTCATTCGTTCTTGCAAATGGACTGCCTAATTCACCCTGTATTGGTTTAGCATAATCTTCAGCGATTTGTTTCATATTCTTACCTTTATTATTGCTTTATTTAAAGGGATTCAAATGTCATTAAGTAGCCAAAATGATCTGATACACGTCCATACTCTTGATCTGTAAAAATAACTTTTGCAGAAGTGGCTTTTAATTTACTATTTTTACTCATAAAAATATAATCAATTCGATAATCATCGGCTAACAAATCTTTCCAATGCGCATCATGCACTCGAAATATTCTATCAAATATACCGTGTTGATTAACCGCTAAGAATTGATCTTCATATTCATATGAATCAACTACTAATCCATAGCCCTCTGTCCCTGCGGTAATATTAAAATCCCCGCATAATAAGGTAGCTTTAATATCATCGTTTTTATTATTATCAGCCCAACCGCGTAAGCGTTGAAATTGCTCTCTAAAACCATCTTCTATCCAACTTAAATGGGCAGAAAACACATTAATAAAGCCAATATTAGGCACATCCACTCTGGCTTTTACCACTTTCCTAGAATGAATATTATATTTATCATGGCTATCGGATACATAGCGGGATTCATGATGAGATAACGGATAACGACTTAAAATAGCCACGCCTTCTCTATATTTATCAAAACCTAAATGCGACCAGTCATAGTGGATATAAAACGGTTTTGTTAAACGGTCGTTGATAATTTTTGCGGCATTAGATTCCCAGTCGCCTTGCCCGTCGCGCCAATATTCGGCAGCTTCCTGCAAACAAATAATATCAATTTCTAATTCATTAATGACTTTAGCAATTTTAGTAAATTTATTATCTTGATTTTCTTCTTGATAACAATGTAAATTTAATATTAACACTTTAAGCTGTGCTTGCTCAAAGCTATAATTATGCCCACTATTATTATCCCATACTATTTTCTGCTGTTTATTTTCACAACTAATAACATAGTGTAATTTAGATAAATTAGAATGCGTAATATTAGCAGCCCAGAGTTGAACACCATATTGATTTGGGTTTCTGGCATTACTTGATAAGGATTTATCCCAATAATTCTTTCTAAAGTGACAATAGGTTTTTGTGATGGTTTTCCAGTTATCGGTTGTCCAATGGATAATTACTTTTGTCGCCTGAAAAGAACGATTTACTGCGGCGGATATAAACTGTGTTTGAGTATTTTCAGGCAACTTATTTGAGAAACCAATATTTTGTATCAGTTGATCATTGGTTAATCTAATACCAGAATCTGCCGCACTGAAATAATTATTTTTTTGATTATTATCCAAATAGGTTTTATCTAACACTCGATAACGCACGCTAAATTTAATATTACCAGGTAGCGGATCTTCTTCTGTTAAGGTAAAGGCAATACTTGCTGACCAATATTCCTTGTCATGTCCCAGCATACTATGATGTTGAGCAGGTAAGGTGTGCCAAATATCATCTTCACCCGCCCAAATAATATCAATTTGTTTGGTATAGCTAATATTTTCTACTTGCATAAAAAATGTTAATTTTTGTTGAACTTCGGCTGTTTGCCGAATGATGACATTTTCTACATAGAGCAGTTTGATTTTATTCATATTTTTTAGTACCTAAACAAATGTTTGTATCATTCCAACGCTCTCTGGCTGAAATGTAATTGTGAACGTTTCAGCGTCTTTAATCACACAACACTGGAGCGTTGGCGGACAGGCTTTTACGTTAGAATATGAGAACTATGTTGATTGCCCCTCCTCAAGTGAAAACAGCTACATTTTATGCGTAGTCAGTTCGTGACCTGCTTGTTTATACTGCCTATAACGTTCTCTTCCGACTGATTTAGTTGCTTCGCTGTTATCCAAAATTTCCAATACTCGCTGTGCATCCGTGCAGTGTGAGGATAAATTAATCACGGTGTTTTGCCAGTCGGCGGGTGCGGGAAGTGAGCCGATTAACACTTGTTCAATGGCAGGTGCGTCACCTGTATAAAGTTGGTGCGGAATAAAACTGCCTGCTCTGAATGTCCAGAGCAGGTTGTCAAGGCATTGACTTTGTTCTGCCGAATCAGTTAATACATAACAAAAACAGCCGCTACGATAAACTTTTTCTATCAGTTTACAGGCAAATAGAGTGCGTTCCTGTTGTGACTGAGTTGGCAGAATGTAAAAGCTAATATCAGCCATTTGCCCGATTAATCAGGTATTGGCTTAACAGAGGAACAGGACGACCTGTCGCGCCTTTGGCTTGCCCTGTTCGCCATGCTGTGCCAGCTATATCTAAATGCGCCCAACGGAAGTTTTCGGCAAATTGTGACAAGAAACACGCGGCGGTGATTGTGCCTGCATCTTTGCCGCCCACATTGGCTAAATCGGCAAAATTAGATTTGAGTTGTTCTTGATATTCTTCCCAGAGCGGTAAACGCCACACGCTGTCATTGGCAGTTTCACTGGCGGCAAGTAAGTCATTGCATAACAAATCATCATTACCCAATAAGCCACTGGGTACACGTCCTAATGCCACTAAACAGGCGCCTGTTAGCGTAGCTAAATCAATGACCACATCGGGGTTAAAGCGTTCTGCATAAGTGAGCGTGTCGCATAAAATCAAGCGTCCTTCGGCATCAGTATTGAGAATTTCGATGGTTTTGCCTGACATACTGGTGAGAATATCACCTGGTTTATTGGCATCACCATCGGGCATATTTTCGGACGCTGGAATTAAACCGATGATGTTGAGCGGTAAATCCATTTCTGCCGCAGCGAACAATGTGCCAAGAACAGCCGCGCCGCCGCACATATCGTATTTCATTTCATCCATGCCAGCGGCGGTTTTTAAAGAAATACCGCCAGCATCAAAGGTTAAGCCTTTGCCAATCAGTACGATGGGTTTGGCGTTTTTTTCACCACCTTGATAATTCAGACTAATGAGTTTTGCAGGTTGACGACTGCCGCGTGAAACTGCTAGAAAAGAACCCATGCTCAAATCTTGCATATCGGATTCTTCTAAGATGGTTACATCTACCTTACGGTATTTATTACCTAACCCAACGGCTTGTTCAGCTAAATAACTGGGCGTGCAGATGTTAGCGGGTAAATCAGCCAATCGTTTTGTATAGGCAACACCCTCAGCAATAGCGCGTCCTTGAGCTAATCCCATTTGTGCCGAAGCTAATTCATGGTCTGGTACGATAACGGATAGTTTTTCAAGTTTACTTTCGCGAGTTTGGTCAGATTTGCATTGCGTGAATTGATATAACGCATCATTAAATACTTCGATACAAGACCGTGTTTTCCATTGCCAATCATAACCTTGAACATCACACTCTGCTAAACAACAGACCACCGATTTTATTGGCGTTTTCTTTAACGCATTTGCGGCGGCAAACAATGCTTTTCTGTAATTTTTACCTGATAGCGTTGCTTTCTCGCCTAAACCCACTAATAAAATACGTTCAATGGTGCTGTCAGGAATTGAGTTGATTAATACCGTTTCGCCATTTTTACCACTGATGTCGCCACGGTTGATAATTTTGCTAATAAGCCCTTGAGTACTGTCATTGAGAGTGCTTGCAGACGAACACACTGGCGAGTCTTGATAAACGCCAACAATAATACAATCACATTGCAGTTCTTTTAATGGCGCGGTTTCTATAGAATAGTCCATAAATAATAGGTTCAAGGTTGAAAGTTAAAAGGCTTTAAATTCTTAGGAAAAAGGTTTAATTGCTTAAACCTCACTTGTTAATTATACAACACACTGTGATTTTTATTGAGGAGATACGCTTGGAAGCAGTAGATTGGCAAAAAGGCTATAACACCGAACGGCGACCATTGATTAGCATCTTGGATAAAATGGTGGCATTAGATTTACTCAAGACATTACTGGCAGTTTGGTCGGTGATTGTTGTCATCATCGTCAGTCGAAAATTCATCAACATTCTTGCACAAGCCGTTGAAGGGCAAATTTCCAGCGAAACTTTACTTAGCATTTTGGGCTTAAAAACGATTATTGCCAGTGCGTCTTTTTTACCCGCCGCCTTATTTATGGCAGTGCTAATGGTGCTAGGTAGAATGTACCGCGATCAAGAAATGTCGGCTGTTTTTTCCGCAGGTGGAGGTACCAGCACTATTTACCGCGCCGTCTTTCTATTGGTGTTTCCGCTATCCATATTGACGGTAGGTATCGCGCTGTATGTATCGCCGTGGGCAGCCGCCAAAATAGAATCATTAATCAGTGATGATGAAAAAACCGCTGATGTTCGGGGCATCGCAGCAGGGAAATTTAGCGAATATAGCCAAGGCGATTTGGTTTTTTATGTCGAAAGTATTGGTGCAGATGGCAAAATGCAAAAAGTGTTTGTACAAAATCGCCAACATGGAAAATTAGGCATTATCAATGCTGAAAAAGCCCGAATGCAAGACCTACCCGATGGGCGTTTTATTGTTTTTGAACACGGCGAACATATTCAAGGTAAACCAGGTGATCTGAATTATATCATTGAGAAATTTGATGAATATGCGGTGCGTATAGAAGAAAAAGGCTCGCCCATTAAAAAAAATCCGCGCGAGTCCATTCCTACTGCCCAACTATGGGGTTCTAAAGTAACCACTGATATTGCTGAACTACAACGCCGTCTGTCCATTCCTTTGGGCATTATGTTATTAAGTTTTATTGCAGTTCCTTTAGCACAACTGTCGCCGCGTGGTGGTGTATATGGCAATATGATTATCGGGTTTTTAATTTATTTCAGTTACGGTAACCTTGCCCATATCACACAAGTTTGGGTGATTAAAGAAACCATTCCTAGCTGGCTGGGTGCTATTGGTATTCATATATTTTTATTAACCATCGGCTTGATATTATTAGGCAAATGGTACGGCTGGCAATGGTTAATCATAAGATTTAAAGCAAAGGTATCGGCGTGAATGTATTAACAAGTTATATTGTCAGAGAAATTTTAAAAGGCTCATTCATCACCCTGATACTGTTATTAACCCTGTTTAATTTATTCACCTTTAGTGATGAATTAGCCGATTTAGGCAAAGGCGGTTACGGTTTAAAGCAAATTTTTTATTATCTTGCCCTCACCTCTCCCACAGTTTTTTATGAATTAATGCCTGCCTCCGCTCTGCTGGGTAGCTTATTTATTTTAGGGGCGATGGGTAATAATCATGAATTAATAGCGATGCGGGCAGCAGGTCTGTCAGTGTTCGGTATTATCAAAGCCACCCTAGTTGCAGGTGTGGTATTGGTGACTATTTCAATTTTTGTCGGTGAATTTATCGCGCCAGACGCTCAAAAAGAAGCGCAGTTACTTAAAGCCACCATTGATGGTAAAAAAGTCATGCTTAATGATTTATATGGTTTATGGTTGCGTGAGAACAAACGCTTTATCAATGTTCGGCAAATACAAGATAACGGCGATTTGGTTGACATCAGCATTTACGATATTGATGACCAACAACACCTTTATCAAGCGACCCATGCAGAACAAGCGATTTTTCTTGGCAATCAGCAATGGCGGTTAAAAAACATCAAACAATCGCTAATTTCTACCGAACAAATGCAGTCAATCAGCCACGATGAGCAACTGTTAAAGTCAGCTATCGCGCCCGATTTATTAAAATTGGCTGTTGTTGAACCAGATAATTTATCGTTTATTGACTTAGTCAAATATGTCAATTTTTTAAAGGGCAATCATCAAAAATCTCAACGCTTTGAACTCGCTCTTTGGGGGCGTGTAGTTAATCCACTAGTCACTTTCATCATGCTACTGGTATCTGCACCGTTTGTTATCGGCATTAAGCGTGGCATTAGTGTAGGCGGTAGAATGTTAATCGGTGTTGTCATCGGTATGGGCTTTAACATCATTGATAAAATCGTTGGACACCTAGGCTTAATTTATGAACTCAACCCACCATTAATTGCCTTTATGCCCAGCTTGATTATGTTGGCATTAGCCGTTAATGCCATAAAACGCGTGCAGTAACTTAACTCAAAGTAGGAATTTATGGATTATTCAGTCAATAATTTAGAGGACGCTTACAGTGATGATGCTTTACATCATCTCAGTGATGTATTGAAAATTAGCCAAGCAAGCGGCGATAAACAAAAAGAAGGTGCGACGCTTAATGATATTTCTCAAATTTATAAAGTCAGAGGTGATTACGATACGGCTTTACAGTATTTGACCGACGCGTTAACAATTGCCCAAGCAATGGCTGATAAGCAAGGCATTGCGGCTACGGTCAATAATATATCTCAAATTTATCATGCTAAAGGCGACTATGACACTGCCTTACACTGTCTCAATGACGCACTAAAAATTACCCAAGACATTGGTGATAAACAAGGTGAATGGGCGACGCTAAATAATATTTCGCAAATCTATCACGTTAAAGGCGACTATGACACTGCTTCGCGTTATCTTACCGACGTGTTGAAAATTAGCCAAGACATAGGCGATAAAGCGGGCGAAGGTGTGACATTCAATAATCTTTCCACCATCGCACACGCGAAAGGCGATTACGATACCGCATTGCGTTATCTTACCGACGCATTGGAAATTAACCAATCAATCGGTGATAAACAAGGCGTAGGGGTGACATTGAATAATATTTCACAACTCTATGATGCAAAAGGCGATTACGATACTGCCTTGCGTTATCTTGCTGACTCGCTGGAAATCAGGCAAAACATCGGTGATAAAGCGGGCGAATGTGCGACTTTATTTAATATCGGGCATACTTATTGGAAAAATGATGAGCAGGAACAAGCTCTATCAACATGGCTAAGCGCGTACCACATTGCTAATACCATCGGTTATGCGCAAGTATTACAAGCGTTAGATCAATTAGCTAAAGACTTAGGCTATGAAGGTTTGGCGTATTGGGAAGAAGCTCTAGGCTACAATGTCTAAAATCCACTCAACTCTGAGAAAAACCATGCCGCGTTTTCCATTATTTATTCTCACCGCGCTGTTACTTAGTGCGTGTGCCAGCACTAACAATTCAAATCCAGCTAGTGAAAAATTGGCTCAGTGGGAAAAAGACGCTCAAGCGGGGCAAGCAGAAGCGCAATATAAACTCGGTGCAGCTTATGCGGCAGGTCAGGTCGTTACTAAAGACAATGCGAAAGCCATTGAATGGTTACAAAAATCTGCCAATCAGGGCAATGCCAAAGCACAAAATGGTCTTAGCGTCATGTATTTTAAAGGTTTTGGCGTAGCAAAAGACGATACCAAAGGATTGGATTGGCTACAAAAATCAGCCGCTCAAGGTTATCCAAAAGCAGAATACAATTTAGCTATGCTGTACAAAAACGGTCGCATCATTGCAAAAAATGACGGGCAAGCCGCTGCATGGTTGCAACAAGCTGCCCTGCAAGGCGATGCTAAAGCGCAAACTGAGTTAGGCATCATGTATGAATTAGGCACAGGCATAGCACAAAACACTGCACTCGCCATTGAGTGGCTACAAAAAGCTGCCACTCAAGGTAATGACGAGGCAAAAAATAGACTGGCTGATATTTATGCAAAAAAAGGCATTAATAGCCGCTAACTACCCACAGTTAAGCGATTAACACACAGCAACAACAGGAGTCTAATAGCTTTTTAGCTATTGGCTAAAACAGCTAAAGCTGTTTTACTCCGACCTGATGACCAACTGCCTAAGTGTGACAGATTAGCTTATTCTTGTAGTAACGATTTAACGTGAGTAATAGACAATAACTGTGCTGATTCCGCACTTAGCTGAGTCCAATCGTCGGGCATTTCTAGTCTGGCAAACGCTGTGGTTGGTAATAATTTATTACTGTTAGGTAACACGCTAACACCAACCAAGTGAATTAATAAATCTTCTAGTTCTGGGTTATGCCCGACTAACAAAACGCGCTGAGCTTCTGCTGGGCATTCTGCCAACACGGTTTTTAAGCGTTCAAAGCCTTCTGCATAGACGCGCTTATCTTCTGTCACTGTTAATTCTTTTACACCCATTGCGTTAAGCACGCGTGTGGCAGTGTTTATCGCTCTTTTTGCAGGTGAGCTTATCACTAAATCGGGGATTAATTGCTGTTGTTGTAACCACGCGCCCATGCGCTCAGCCGCTTGCTTACCGCGTTTTTTTAATGCTCTGTCAAAATCCTCGATACCGTCATTCTGCTCCGCTTTGCTATGCCGAAGCAACCATAATTCTCTGCTCATGTTTTTACCTATGGGTATTTTTTGTTTAACGACAATTTTCATTGTCATTTAATATTAATGCGGTATTGTTAAGCTCAACCTCTTATTATCAGTCTGTATTATGACTATATCATTACAACTTAAGTTTCCTAGTCACTTAACGGTAGCACAGTTTATTACGCAACTCCGTCGTGAAATGAACTGTCAGCGCGTTTCCTCCAAGCACTGTTTAAAAACCTACTACGATAGTTTTGATTGGCGACTCTATTCAAACGATATTGTGTGTGAGTTCGTCAAGACAACGCTCACATTGAAAGCAGTTAAAAATGATGTAGTCATTGCCAGTACAGAACTGATTGAGCTGCCAAAACACGTTCAGCAATTTAAACGCGGAAAAGTACATGACACACTTGAGCCACTATTGGAAATGCGAGCATTACTACCGATTTGTACTGTAACGTATAAATTGCACCAGTTTAAAATTATCAACGACGATAAAAAAACCCTGCTTCGGCTGTTTATTGAAGAACATGAGCAGATTAGCCATCGGGTTTTCTTGCAATCACTAAAAGGTTATGACGACGCGGCAGAGTCGATTATTAGTGTACTGACTACGCAACTAGCTTTGCTACCGACCACTGAACCTGTTTTGCTTGAGGCATTAACTCAGCAAGGTCGGACAGTGAATGACTATTCATCAAAACTAGCGATTGATTTAACCACTGATATGCGAGCCGATGTTGCCTGTAAACTTATTTATAGCTGTTTACTAACAACCATTAAAGCGAATGAACAAGGTACGATTGCCGATATTGATAGCGAATTTCTGCATGACTTTAGAGTGGCAGTAAGGCGAACTCGCTCTGGACTCAGTCAACTGAAAAAGGTACTGCCCAATGATATTAGTATCCGCTATACCGAATTTTTTTCTTGGTTAGGTACTATTACTAGCCTCACTCGCGATCTTGATGTGTATTTGTTAAATTTCCCGCACTATAAAAACAGCTTGCCGCTGACAATGCGTGAACATCTCAATCCATTACACGACTTTCTAGTTCAAAAACAACACCACGCCCAACAAGAACTGGTCAAAAATCTGCACTCGACTCACTACTTAACAACGCTATCAGCATGGGATGAGTATCTTAAAGAACCCGTGCCTTCACATCCCGATGCCAGCCATGCACAACTCAACATTAAACAACTATCCGATAAAAGGCTATGGAAAAGTTTTAAACGAGTATTACGCGAAGGTAAGGCAATTAGTGACCAATCGCCTGCTGAAGACTTACATGAATTAAGAAAATCCTGTAAAAAACTGCGCTATTTAATGGAATTTTTTCAAAGTCTTTATTCCAAAAATAAAATAAAAAATTTGATTAAATCTCTAAAATGCTTGCAGGAGGTTTTAGGCGATTTCCAAGATTGCGAAATTCAAGAATACAATTTAAGGCTATTTAGTGAAGAAATGCACAACACCGATACACCATGTGAAACCTTTGTAGCGATTGAAAAGTTGATTGCCAATATTGATAGGCGAAAATATCAGAGTCGTAGCCATTTTGCGGAACAATTCGCTGAGTTTAGCCAAGAAGAAACGTTGGCGACGTTTAAATTATTGTTTCGATAAAGTAGGCGCGAAAAGCTTATGTCCACGAAAAACACAAAAAGCACGAAAAAGAGTAGAGTGTAGGCTTTGTCTACTTATGCAACTTAACCTACACATTCATTTTTCGTGTCTTTCGTGCTTTTCGTGGAATATATCAGTTAGTATTGTGGGTAGCCCTGCTGTTGTGGATAACCTTGTTGTTGTGGGTAGCCCTGTTGCTGAGGATAACCTTGTTGTTGTGGGTAGCCCTGTTGCTGTGGGTAACCCTGTTGCTGTGGGTAACCTTGTTGTTGCGGATAACCCTGTTGCTGTGGGTAGCCTTGCTGTTGTTGTTGCTGTTGCTGTGGAGCAGCACCTTGTTGAGCCCCCGCATTATTATTAGCCACAATTGCCAGTTCTACACGACGATTTTGCGCACGATTCATAGCGTTAGTATTAGGTACTTTAGGTGAACTTTCACCTAAACCCTGTTTGCTAAGACGCGCTGGATTAACACCTTGTTGAGCTAAATAGTTTGCTACGCTGGTTGCACGTTGTTGTGACAAAATCTGATTATTACTGTCTGAACCCACATCATCTGTATGTCCAGTCACCATAATGGTTGAATCAGGGTATTGATTTAATATCGTCTTAACCGTATTTAGCGCGGCTTGTGCTTGTGGCGTTAATGAAGATGAACCTGTGGCAAACGTGATGCTGTCAGGCATAGTCAGATTCAAGGTATTTTCTGCTGTTCTTTGCACTTGTACGCCTGTACCTTGCAGTGACTGCTGCATTTCCTTTTCTTGGCTATCCATATAAGCACCGATACCCGCACCAACTGCAGCACCTGCTAACGCACCCAATCCTGCATTTTTCAGATCATTACCGCCAAATAAAGTACCCGCACCCGCACCAACCGCCGCGCCACCTAAGCCACCAATGGCGGCGTTGTTAAGACCACCCGTTGATGTACACGCGTTTAACAGGATTGAACTGATAGCCACAATCAATAATTTTTTTTTCATAAATAGACAGCCCTTGGCTAGTTAATAGACTTCACAATGAAGTCAATATAAGAAATCTCTAATGGGTAGAGACAAAATTAAAAGTAATATTTTACCATTATTTACTGTTTCGACTTTCAAACAGCAAGGCAGTCAATAAATAAAGCGACATTAACGCGCTGGACAACAACCAAGGCTGCCAATCAATGTAAATGAGCAACGGTTGTTTTGCCCAATACAAAGCTCCGCCCAACACAATGTAAGCCAATATCCGCTTAACTTGGTATGGCACAGGATAATAATAGCGTCCTAATGAATAGGAGATGAACGCCATACTGGCATAACACACTAAGGTTGCCCACGCTGAACCAACATAACCTAGCTTAGGAATCCAATATAAATTAAGTGCAATAGTAAGCCCCGCGCCTACTAATGACACCCCCGCGCCCAATAGCGTTTTATCTGTCAGTTTGTACCAAATTGACAAATTGACATAAATACCCAAACACAAATTAGCCATCAATAAAATTGGTACGACCTGCAAACCTGCCCGAAACTCTGCACCGACAAAATATTGAAAGAAATCCAAAAATAACGTCACCAGCAAAAAAATCGCCATGCAGAAAATTACAAAAAATTTCAATACATCAGCATAAACTTGTCGAGCATCGCTTTTATCCGCATAAGCAAAGAAAAACGGTTCAGCGGCATAACGAAATGCTTGAATAAACAGTGACATTAGAATGGACAATTTATAGCACGCGCTATAAATCCCTAACATGGTCAGGTTGGTTTGCAAATCATAAGGCAGAAGGTATTTCAGCAACGCTCTATCTAGCATTTCATTAATAATACCTGCAAAACCAATCGCTACCATAGGCAACGAATAACGAATTAAACGGGCAAATAATGGACGGTCAAACCCCCAAGCCAAGCCTTTTAATTCAGGTGTGAGTAACAAAAACTTACCGACACTAGCAATTAAATTAGCGATAAAAATATAGGCAATGCCTAAGTTAGGGTTATAAATTGCAGTTACCCAAGACTCTGGGTCGGCGGCGTAAGCTTTTGGACAGTAAATAATAAAAAATAAACTGAAACCCACTGTGGCAAGTATTTCCGTTATTTTAATACCCGCAAACCGCCACGCTTTATTCTCCGCCCGCAGCCGCGCAAACGGAATAGCAGCTATTGCATCTAGCGTTAAAATCAGCGTAAAACACAACACATACTCTGGATGATTGGCATAGTGCAGTGCCGCTGATAGCCAGTTATTGCTTGCCAAAATCAGCAGAAAAAATCCTACATTGACTAACACCACGAAAATCAATGCGGTTGAATACGCAATATCTTTACCTTGCTGTTCTTTATTGCGAAATCGAAAATACCCTGTTTCAAAACCAAATAACAGCAGTACAGAAAAAAACCCCGCATAGGCGTAAAATTCAGATACCACGCCATATTCAGAGGCTGAAAAGTAATAGGTATATAAGGGAACTAATAAGTAATTAAGAAAACGTCCAAAAATACTGCTAAGACCATAGATTGCCGTTTGCGAGGCTAGTTTTTTGATAATGCTCATTCAGTGATTTGGGATGTAGGACTGGTTGATCTACAGTGTAGCACACTATAACTGCGTTCCCACACGGCGCGGTGGGAACGAGATGATTAGCCCTTTAATTCAGGAAATGTTTGTCTAAGAACCTGTTCAAAATCTAGGTAATGGTTCAAACCAGTGATTTATCATAAATATCAACGCCAAACTCTACTTTGTTAATCAGTAAGCCAATGACGGTATCGTGCATGATCTCTGACTTAG
>JGI20213J14113_1000006_pt1 | contig 41473 bp, 46 predicted proteins | sample WetSurMetagenome_3_FD_14113 | JGI IMG/M metagenome (IMG submission 14113) | reverse complement strand
ATGCTTTTTATAAACGGTTCTAAAAAGAATTTATAATATCTTTCTCTATCAATATCATTTGTATCTACTATTTTTAAAGTTGGTTTTGTTACTTCAATAACTCCATAATTTTTTAGATAAACTATATGTTTATTTTCAAGAGAAGGTATAGCAAAAAGTTCAGCGTCTTCTGACTTCATGAACTCATCTTTTATCTTTTGTAAAGTTGAAAAAATAGAGAATTTGCTTAGAAAATTTAGCTGACATAATTGAGTATATATCTCAACTATTTTATCATATTTATTTGGAACACCTTTAACGGTTATTTCTTTGTTGCTATCCATAGCAATATACATCTGACGATTTACAGACATTATAAATATCTCAAATGCTTTTCTAATATCCAAAGGTATTTTTCCTATTTTTGTTTCGTAAAGTCTTTTTGTTGTTATTATTCCATCATATTGTCTAATAATAATATCGTTATCAGTTATATTATTTCTACTAATATATTCATCAATTATACTATTAGTTGTGTTTCGTAATAATGAAGTTAGTTTTGGGTTCTTCTTCATCAATTTTCCAATTTCAATATTTCTTTGTATTTTGTCTTCTCTATTAATTCCAGTTAAATCGAGACCTAAACTTTGCATAATAGAATAATGGCAAGCTTCAATATCATAAAGATAAATATCATGAAGAACCAACTTCATATTCTCATTTAGTTGCATAATTTTTGGGGGTTGATTTCTCAACCCCCCTTTCCTTTACTTCAAGATGTCTATAATTACACTATCTATCTGTAGATGATGATTAACATCTGTGACTTCAACTTGACGTTTAACTAACCAATCAACAACATCTTTCTTAGTTTTCAAATTTTCTGCTCTAACACTTTGTTTATATAAAATTTGAAGAGCTTGCAAATCTGCGTTTTCTGCAAATTTTCTAATGAGGTCAGTTGGATCTTTTGGAAACATTGGAATAGTTGTATCTCCTTCGACCTCTCTTTTCTTTAACCTAAATATTGTATATGGAATAAGTTTTCCATCTACTTCATTACAAAATGTGATAACTAATCCAGTTTTAATTCCATATGCTTTTAGAACTATATCATCATTATATTTACTAACAATTTTAAAACCATTACTATAAATTTGCATATCTGAACTTGGAAGATTTACAACAGGAATTGTATCAGCTTCTTCAAATACTTTTAAAATTTTCTTATCATTTCCTGCTGGATCTTTACCACCCTCTGGATCTTTAATTGCAATAATCAAAGTTTTGCTTGGATCAACTCCTCTTATTGCAACTTTAACTTGATTAACATTTTGAAGTTTTGAAGAGTTTTGTTCAAACCATTTTGAAAATGAAGTAATTGGAATTGTAGGAACTGGTTCGCCTTGAGGTGGTGTTTCTTCTTTTGTTTCTGGTAAATCTAATTCTTTTTCAGTAAAATCTGTTTTAGGTTCATGTCCTTTAAGCATATCTGATAGGTTTTCCATCATTCGCTTTCTCCTTCTTCCCATTTCAAACGATCTATTTCAGCGGTTTCCCGCCATTTTTCTGGGTCTATTTCTGCATAAGTTTCAAGAGCTGCTCCTGCTAAAGCCATTATCTTTACTACTTCTTCATATGCTTTTACTGGAGCTGTTCCATCATTACCTTCAGCACATGATATTAGCCATGCTGGTAAATTTTTTGTCCATTTACCAGCATATGCTTTTTTGGCTTTATCAAGATACACCTCAAGAAAAATCAAGAAGCTTGGAAAAGAAAGAGTTGTAATTTTTTTATAGTCTCCAAAAACATCAATTTGATATTCCCTTTCTTTTTCATATAGTCTTACTATATCTTGCTTTTTCATTTAGTTTCTCCTGTAAAGTAATTCCAAATTTTTTGTAAGAACCAATCTCTTTGTTCTTCTGAATCTTCCATTTTTTCATATAAGTTTATTGGTTCGGTTTCAAATATTTTAGTTAATCTTTTTCGTATTCTCATCTCAAAAGGAGGAGAATATGGAAATTTATGAAGAATAACAAATGGAAAATGAGTTCCATACCATTGTCTTAATAATCCCCTACGAGTTCCAGTTAATAAAAGAATAGTTGTACCATAGTTAATAGAAGTAGATTTTATTATTCTAAATCGTTGAATAACAATTCCATACTGTCCAGATAAATATTTAGGAACGTTTGTATACAATGGAACTCTTTTCTTTGTTGGAAATTCTGGAAACCAGTCTCTCCAGTCTCCAAACGGTACAAATTTATATTTTCTATCATATTTTACTATATCACATTTTCTTGCAGTCATTTTTATTGAATCTTTTACTGTTTCAAATTTTCGTTCAGACCCTATTTCATAAGAAAAATGTTCCCATGGTTTTTTAGATAAACCATCGTCCATCAAACCCTCCATGCAGACCTTTGTAATTGATTGCAATTGCTTCGCTTGTATGGATAGATTCTTCATGAACACATTTAACTATCCAATCAACGACGCCAGGTAATTGTTCTAAACCTTCAGAAATTTCTCGAATAGCATCTTCAACAAACATTGGATTATCTTTTGCTATTCGACCAATTTCTTTTTCATCAACTCTTTTAATAACTGGATATGGTAAAGTTTTTATTCTTGATTCTATAAGTTCAATTAAATCCTCTAACCAGATTCTATGCTCTGTATCTCCTTCTATTAAAACATTTGCAAATGATCTTTGATTATGAGGATATCCTTCAGAACCAGAACATGATAACTCAGCTGAACATGGACAATATGAGGCATATTGAACAGTTACACCTTCAAAAAATCTAAAGTAGGTTTCACTTTGTTCTTTATGATCCATTCCAATAACTTTTACTTTATATAGTCTACCTTCAAATCTGCATTTATAGTAAATTGGAAATGCATTCTCTGAGAGGATTGATTTTCTTACAATTGGTAATCTAAATTCAAATTTCATAAAGGCTGTAGCAGTACCAACTGTTTCAAGAAGCTTCGATAAGATTTCTCTAATAAGTTTACTTTTTAATGGAAGATCTAAATAAGGTTTTAAAGTTAGTAGCAAACGTGACATTGAGATACCTCGTATAGACGAATCTAATGAAGTTCTCATCGACACGTTTGCTACCATATGATGAAACCCTCCATACTTAGACTCAAGTATGAACGGTACTTCAACATTCTCTACTCCAACTTCCATAATTGCCATTTTAATTTTTGGTTCAGATTGTTGAATATCAGGAAGATCATTACTATTTATATACGTCATTTTTCCTCCTTACTTTTTATGGTCTACTCCAATAACAGTTAGATACGAATCTAATAATTTTACTGACTCTGGAACCATATCTGGATTCTTGTTATCATCAACAAATCCTCCAGAAATTGCGTTTCTAATATAATTATTCTTTAAGTCAATACAATCAGATTTAGTTGTTAAAAATTCAAATAAATTAACAGGAGCATCATGACCAATAAGACATGCTGTTTCCATTTCTCCACATCTTTGGCCACCTTTGTGTTTTCTACCACCCAAAGGCTGAAGTGTTCTTCTTGTATATGGACCTATTCCTCTAGCAGCTAATTTTTCTTCAGCTATATGAACCATTCTGAAGAAATAAATGAAACCAACTGCTACTGGATTAAGTAAGTATTCTTTAGATAAAGGATCAAAGATTTCTTGTTTAAACTGAGTTTTTGTAAATGCTAAAGCTTTCTTTATATCATCAACTTTACAAGACTCAAAAGGAGCTTGAATTAAAGTTAAATCTCTGACGAAATCTTCATCTATTTTTTCTGGAAGTTGTTTTTGAAATTGGTAAAGATACCAGTTTCCTTCGGTCTTATCAATTATTTTAATATAACTTAATAGATATGCTTTTATTTCTTTATTAGTTCTTTTCTGATCTATCATTTTAAGTAGATTCATTTTTAGATCAAAAAGAGACATAGCTAAATGAAGCTCATAGATTTGACCAATATTCATTCTTGAATTGATTCCCATTGGATTAATACAAATATCAACATGCCTTCCATCTTCTAGTTGAGGCATTTTTTCGTGTTCAATAATTTTAGATATTACGCCTTTATTACCATGTCTATTAGCTATCTTATCTCCAACTTGAATATTTCTTGTATGAATACCAGTTATCTCTACTATGATACCATTTACGTGCTCTTTTTTCTCTTTATATTTTCCAACAAAAGAGAATTTATCAAGACTATGTTCTCTGATTAATCTTTGAGCTTGATCTTTTTCTACGTTATCATACAATAATGCTTGAATATATTTTTCCCTCTCTTGTTGTTCAGCTATTCGTTTTTCTACCCAGTCTTTAAATTCTGGAATGTCTGTATTCCATTCATTTGCATAAATATTTACTTCAGATACAAAATATCGTTTTTCAGCTGACAATTTTACTTCTTCACTGAAAACTATTGATGGTTCATCTTTTGTTATTTTCTTTATAATTGCATATGGGCTTCCTTGTTCCAAAGAACTATTTAGTAAAGGTAAAGGTTCATATTTATCTTGTAATAAAGATAATAAAACTTTATCTGGAGGAAGTACAAATGATAGTTCATCGTAATGAACTGAACTAAAAATTCCTTCTCTTACAAGACGATCGGAAATAACAATTCCATCTTCATAGTTATTTCCATAATGAACCATAACACCAGTTAGTAAATTTCGACCATAAACAATTTTTCCATCTTTACAAAAATTACTTTCTGCTAATATATCACCTTTCTTAAATTTATCTCCTGTTCTTACATATGAGACCATATAATCTAAGTTTTCTACATAAATTTTCCTATAACTAATATCTATAATTTCCGCAGTTCCATCATTATAAGCAAGTATTAAATATCTAGAATCCGCATGAACCACACTTCCATCTTTTTTAGCTCTTCTTACAAATTGTGTATAATTAGTATATAGTCCTTCACAACCAGAACTAATAAACGGAATGTCAAATTCTTTTAACATAACTGCTTGTCTCATTTGTGAAGAAGACATTTGAAGTCTAGTTTGGTCATCATTCTTTAAAAATGGAACCATTGAAACCGGAATTGAAATTGGTTGTTTATCTAAATATTCATCTGTGAATTTTAATTTTTCATCTAGTTTAACGTTTGGCAATAGGTTCTGTAAAACTCCACAATTATCTCTATCTGGAGTATCAACAGGACAGACTCTACCGAACATTGAAGGACATATATCCCTCAAATGTTTTGGAATATTTTCTCTTTTAAATCCACCAGGACCTAAAAGACTTACTCTCGATAACTTAGTTAATTCTTCGATTGGGTTAATTGAGAAGTCAAATTGGACAATATCCGAAACATTACAATCAGAAAGAATTTGAGTTGAGTTAATACTAAACTTAGGTTGTCTTGCTGTTCTGTTTGCATAGCATAAGTCAAAAATGATTTTAGATATTTTTCCTAATATTACATACTCAAAGCATCTTACTCTTTTATTTGTGAATAAGGTATCATCAATATCTTTAATTTTTATAGCTTCAACCAACTCTTCTAAAATAGATGGAGTTGTTAAAAAACTGGCTGTTATTGGATCAATTTTGGGAATTAAATTTAATGCATAAATAATATCTTCGCCTTTTGTCTTCGCATTATATTTTGAATATAGTCTTCCAATTTCAGTCAAGAAATCTTCTTCTGAATATCCCTGAGATTCTTCTAGATATAATTTTAAATCACTTAACAGTTTATCATATAGATCATGACTATCATTATTAATATTGCTTAGATCAAACATCTTTGTTACTTGTTCTACACCAAAATATGAAATAAGTAATAATGCAAGAGGAATCTTTTTTCCTAGAAAACTAACCAATACAAATGGAGGTTCTTTTTCTGGAGCTTTTGAAAGCATTAATGTTGCAACATTACTTCTAAGCTTAATACTTTCACCTCTTGTAACTATAGGAAGATCATATAGTTGAAATAATGGAATCTTTTTTCTTCCGTTTATAAAGATATAGTTCTTATCAATCAATTTTGGAATAAATAAGCTAAGATCAATTTCTGTTGATCCTTTTTGTAGTTTTATAACTATTGTTTGTTTTAAGGTTCTTGAAAGTTCACCAGATGAAAATCTAGAATCTTTCATGTCAATTTCGAGAATAGTAAACCCTATCTCTTCGACAGGGTCTACTATTCTTTTGATTTTTTCTAATATCGTTGAGTAATCTTTTTCTCTGATGTTAAAGATATTTTTATCTTCGTCCACTTTGAATAATGGATTTATTATGTTCAAGTTTTAATCCTCCTTTTTTCCTTCTTTTTTTCATAATAATTTTGTAATATCTCAGAAAGGACGTCATCTTCAAGGTAGTATAACTCAGTATGTCCTGGCAATCCTAATGGATTAAGTAGTAACTGAAATAGACGTAGATCTGGATATTCTTTCCAGGCACGTTCAATTTGTTTTAATATTTTTTTAATTCTTTTTTCATCTCTCATGTAATTTTTTCTCCTTTAAGAATCTTATCCATAATTCCTGAGTACAATCCTTCATATAAGATACCATTAAGGATTGATCGTTTTGGATTTGAAAATGCCATAGCAAGAATCCAGCTTTCGTGATTCGGAACGCTTTGAATACTATAAAAGGTTGGATTAACTTGAGCTCTATTTTCTAATAATCTCCATTTTTTATTTCCACTCCACATCAGTTGGGAAACAACACATTCAAAATGGATATGATAAATATCTTTATCATAAGCTTCAAATAATTCATGAGCTATTTGTACAGCAGTTTTATCCTTGAATTTATGCAATAATTCTGCTACAACAGCTAAATCTCCAATAATATCTTTCTGCTTCATATCTGGTTTTGAATCTTCAGTTCTTTGAACAACAGCTGAACCTGAAGTATGAAAAGTTCTTAATACTAATTGAGTTCCCTTTTCACCTAGAGTTTGAGCAGCTAATACTCCTATAAATCTGCTTTTTATTGTTTTATGTAAATCGCCATAGCATGTAGTGCATATTTTTGGACTTTTACAAAATATTGGGCTTCTAATATTTATTACTTTTCCAACTATCTTTTTATAATTTTTTATTGTTATTCTTTCTAACTTTCCGTTTTTAACCTGATATCTATTAACTAACATTCTAGCTTTTCGTTCAGAATTTACATCTACTTGCAAAGTATCAGTAGTTCCACAATCAGCTAAATCTTTATCAATTTGTAAGTTTGCGCAAGTAAATACTAATTTTCTTGAAAGGTAGCCAGATGTTCCTGTATTCAATGCAACATCTAAAAGACCTTTTCTACAACCATATGTAGAATAGAAAAACTCCTCTTGAGTCAATCCTTCTACTAAGTTGCTCTTTATTGGGATTGGTAGAATTTGCCCATCAAAATTTGAAATAAAACCTCTTGTTAAAATCAATTGCTTTACTTGATCCCAACTACCACGAGCGCCTGAGTCAATAAAATACGAATACTTATATCTCTTTCGCATTTCATCTATTAGTTTTGGATTTGAATATCTTGATAATTGGCTTCGAATACTATTACCTTCATAAATAAGATCTCTAATTTCTTTAGAATTTTCCATTTCACAATCATCTAATGATATAGTACATCCATAAAGAGTTGCTGCTTTAAACCCCAATTTTTTAATATTATCAAGGGTTTGTACTGTTACATCTTCAGAATATTTATTTTTAATATCTGTTAAAACTTCAATTAATTTTTTATTATCTATAGGCCCAGTTACTTCTGGATAATCTTCTGGAAGACAGGCCATAAACATCTTCTGCCCATTTGTATTTGGAAAACAATTTGAAGTTAAGAAGTAAATTCCCAAGACAATATCTTGACTTGGAGTTGTAGTCAAACTTTCATTTGCTGGACTACTTAGATTCATTTTAATACTTATTTTATTTTTTATTTCTTCTTTAGCTTCTTCTGTGATAGGAATATATACTGCCATTTGGTCTCCATCAAAATCTGCATTGAATGGAGGACAAATTAATGGGTGAATCTTTACTACTTGGTCTAATGTAACTTTTATTTTAAAACCTAACATTCCCAATTTGTGTAATGAAGGTTGCCTATTCAAGATGCATACTTCATCTTTAGTAACTTCAGAAGCAATTTTAAATAGAATAGGAGATTGCTTCTCAATACATTCATCAACAAAATCAATTGCTTTATTCAATAACTTAAACTTGCCCAACTCGATTATTCTTTTTGCTATAGGTAACTTATAAATTTCAAGAATCATTAAATATGGTAATTCACATTCATCAAGAGAAAGAGTTGGTTCTGGTGTTATTACAGCTCTACCGGAGAAATCAATTCTTTTCCCAAGAATATTTCCCCTAATAAGACCTTCTTTTTTCGCCATCTTTTCCAAAATTCTTTCATATAACTCAAAAACATCTTTTTGTAATTGTTTATAGTAAGTATAATAAAGAGCTTTGTCTTTTTGGATATCTATTACGGTATCCTTCATAATCTCTTTTTTAGTAAGTATTTGGACATAATATCTATTTATTTTGTCCATTAATTGTTTACTTTCTTGCATATTTTTTGACGTTGGTCTAAGGTCTGGAGGTAACACTATTACTGTATCCAGTAATACACTATTAAGATTATCTAAAACTATTTTCCATTCAGTATTCCCAGAATCAACTTGATCTTGAGCTGTAAATTTTATTATTTCAAATATAGCATCTGTTTTTTCCCAAGTTGGATTAGTTTCTGAATTTGTTGGTTCCTCAGTCCTTACAAAATACTCATCTTCGCTGCTCTTAACTAAACTACTTTTATCATTTTTCATTAATTCATCAATTGACTTTTTAAGTTCTTTTCCACCTAAATCGCAAATTAGGTCATACATTAATGGATTTACTACAGGTATTGGTAATGTAATTTTGGCAAATCGTTTTCTTCTTTCATCACTATTAACTATATCAACTCCGCAGACTTCACATTTTCCACCTGCTTTTGAAACTCCATAATAAATCCCGCATTGACAAGTATAATTTCGTATTGGACCAAAGATCTGCTCAGAAAATAATCCCTTTGGATGGAACTTTTTCTTGCTTATGACTTTTAGAGACGTTATTTCGTCTAAGGTTTCGCAAAATTGTTTATAGTCCAAGATCTTTGGCATTCTTTTTACTCCTTTAAATTAGAATCAATCCAACCTATTAAAACCTTTGTATGTTTCTTTATTGCTTTTGCTACTATAGCATCTAAATCTGGCAACAATTTAGATATAATATCTTTTATATCATTTTCTGCTACTTTATATTGTTCTTCTCGCAAAATCTCGAATACAATTTTTCTAATTTCAGTTTCTAATCCACTAGGTTTATCCATTGGTAGGTTTTCTATTTTTGCGACTTTGTGTCTTCCCATATTTAAATCCTTTTCTTACTTTTTCTTTTAAAATTGTTTTTCCAGTATTTAAAATTTTATCCATTTTTTCCATTGATGCTTTTACAAATAATTGACTGAATCTTTCCGCTGTTTTTCTGGTAAAGTCATCAAGACCATCAATAGTTTCATCAATATTTTTTTGTAATTCACTAGATAATCTTTTCTTTTTTTCTTTGCTAGGCATATTTAAACCTCCATTTTTTCGTATTGAAATTCACCCCACGGAGTAAAATAGCAGTTATCTAAATTAAAACAACATAATATAGAATGTATCATTGCTTTGCTTTTTTCAGAAAATCCATGATTTTGTAAGTTTGCTGGGATGCATACTTCACCACTAGTAGGATCTGCATTTGGATGACTGCAATTGATCTTTACTGAAAATATTTTTCCTTCAAATAAAGAAACCATATATTCAGTTACTATAAATTTTTCATCAATATCAACGATTTTATATAGTTTGCCATTATAAATAACTTTATTTGGGACAATAATAGATTCTACTTTTATTTCTTTCAACATTCACGCAGCCCCAGTTTCAGGAATTAGTTCAATAACCCCTTGGTTACTATTTTGAATTGAAATAATAAAAGCGTTAAAATCTTGAATTTTTACTATTGACGATAGGTTTGATATAACATCTAACTCATTCTGTAATGTTTTAGCTGGAATAATAGTTTGCGTTATAGGAATCATTTTACTACCAATAAATACTGTCAATTCTTTTGATTTATTCAAGTCGATTATTGGTTTTATTGTTTCTGGTAAGTTAATAAACTTCTCACCACTATCATAAACAATATCATATGTATTATTTTTATTGATCTTTTTGAAATGATCTAGTTCATATTTCTGAACAACCTCTGATTTTTTCATGGTTTCTATGGTTCCACTGTTTACCAATAAGGAAACTATTAATGAAGCGTACTTCAAATCTTCTTTAGTAAGTTGAACTAGATATTTCCCTTGCTGTTTGTCAGCATAAGTTACATATCTTCTACAGTCAACGATTAGATATCTTGATGACATATATAACCGAGCATCTATTAATCCAATTCTATCATACGTATAATCCCTACAATCTAATATTAGATCAGATTTAGGAATTTTTGTTTTTCCTTCAATAAATTTTTCTTGGATTTTCTCGATTTTGATATCCGACCGTTTTGAAGTTATAATGTCAGAAAGAGCATCAACTTTTGGAAGGTCAACATCAATTTGTCTATAGATCGAATTAATTAAATTCTTTACTTCAACTATATCGTGATCAACTATTATAAGTTTAGAAACTTTTTCTAACTCAGAAATTGCATCTGCAACAAATCCACCAAGAGTTCCGATGCCTAAAACAGTGATATTATTATATATCACGAGTTATCTCCTTTTCAAGGAATTTTTGTTGGGGGATTCATTTTTTTGAACCCCCCAACTTTTCTGAGTTAAATATTATCCTTTTCTTCCGGAGGGTTTAATAAACTCCAGAGTATCTCTCGCTTTCAATACGTAATCAGATCCGACTTCCCGACCATTGACAAGACCTGAAGATAAAGTATCTACATTCAAAATTTCTTTTAGAAATTCTGATACTTCTCGAACAGTTCTTCCAATAACTGGGAACCTTCCAGAAGAGGCACCACAAGAAACCTGAACTGTTGTGGTTGTTTTATCGCCTGTTCTTCCAGATGGATTGGTTAGCTCACTTTCAAATTCACCACTCAATCCTTTCATAGGAGCGGGTGTCTTTGCTGGAGCAAAAGAAGTTCTTTCTTTGGCACCAAACTTTTCCATAATTTTGTCAATAATGACAGCTTTGGGTTTCTTGGATACGCCCTTGATATCTTTATCATAGCAAAGGTCTTTCAATTCATCAACAGTCATGTTCTCTAATGTTTCTCTTTTGTAAGCCATTTTATTCTCCTTTTTTTGGTTCTCTTGTTCGTGAACTTACTGACATAGTTGTTATGTCAAAATAAACTTCGCCAAATACAATTTCTTTTCTAGTGATGATATTATAAAATACCCAACACATGATAGCTGCGACTGTTAGGTTTGTAAAATAAAGTTGAGGTTCTGATTTTTCCAGTTCTTCGCATGACATTTCTTCTGGAGATTTATCTTTAGCTTCTTTAATTTCTGGATGATATGTTGTAAGATCTGCTGTTATATCTTGACCATTTTTTCTTACATAAATTTGGACATTGCCATCAGTATAATCATTACCGCCTGAGATAAGAGTGATATTGTCTAACATACTGCAATAATATGATACAGATCTTCTTGTTTTATGATTGTCTACACATAGCATAACAATATCATTTTCTTTTATTAATGCTTCAATATTGTCCCCGTTTAAAAAGTGTGGATAAGCTTTTACAGGGATTTCAAATTTATTAAATATTTCTGCTGCTTTTACTTCGGCTTTATTACCATAGGTTGCAAATTCTTGTCTTACTAAGTTTTTAGTTTCGTAATCATCACCATCTATAAAAACCATATCAAATTCTTCATCTTGTAAATGCTTTAAATATCTTGATAATTTTTCTGATAGAATTGAACCAATACCCCCAAGTCCAACTATTACTATTCTCATCAAGTTCCCTCTTTTCTGTGTACGAAAAATCGAAGTAATCCACCAAATCTTGATGTTATTGGTATTGACTTCTTACCAGGTTCAGGTATCATTTCAACTTTTGGTTCTTCTGCTTGCTTTATTAATTGCTCTTGAATATCAGTTTTTTCTTCTAATTGTCTCATAACTTCTTCTTGAATAGCTCTTTGATCTTCTTCTAAATAAATTTCTCCTTTTTCGCTTTCTATAACTTGAAGATCATCAACTACATGATGATCTGACAATTTATTTTCATCATATTCATCTTCTTTTCCAGTAGTAATTTGGTCAATTACCCAATCAATTTTACTGTCTCTAAATACACAGCTTTCACAAGGATTAAAGTCATCTTCATCTTTAATGACTGTTTCGACTGGTTTCATTTCTTTTGGTTTATCAGTTTCTATTTTATTTTTATCATCATCTTTACCATTATAAGTATAACCAGCTGGAGTTCTATCTCCACGAATCCTTTTGAAATATTCTTCCCATGCTTCTCCATCATCAAGCATTCCATATCCATAACCATAACCGTAATATCCATAATTTCCTTCACCAGGTTTCCAATGATGTCTGTATGGGAACGTTACAGTATATGATTGTTTCTCTACTCTTTTTAGCCATTCTTTATTAAATGAAATATTCTCTTTTGATGGCATTGGAGAAAATCTTTTATCATACTTTTTAACTTTATATGTATTCTCTTTTTCTACCATTTTCTTAAGATCTGAATCCCAAGTGAATACTTTACCATAGCTTCTTTCTTCTACTTCATCAATATCAACTTCTTTCTTTAGTTCCATATAATCAAGAGTTTCAACAATAAATCTGGTTCCATTTGATACTATTGACGTTGATATACTAACAAGTTCTTCATCAACACTACCAATAGTTATATGCAAACCATCAAAACTCTTTTCATCGTGCTGATCAGTTCCAGAATGAAAAGCTGACATACAACCATGACTATGGATAGTTCCAATCATATCATAACCTTCAACGGTTATAGTTCTATTATAATCTAAAGAACCTCCGCTGACTTTTTGAAATGGTGGGAGCATCTTGAATTTTCTTTTATCTTTATTGTAGAAAATCAATACAATGGCTTCTGACCTGTGAATTTTATAGATCTCTCTAAAGAATAATATTACTCTTGCAATTACATCAGCTGGTATTTTTGGAATGTTCATTCTTGCCATTGTATTTATACTTTGCAAGAAAGAAATATTTTGAACTGGAACTATACTTTCAAGAATATCCAGTTTCTTCTTTAGGAATATACCCTCTTTGGCTATAATATATACAATATCATCTTTAGGTAACTCTAAAACGCCATCATTAATTGCTATTGGAAACATTATATAACCTTCCTTTCCCAGGTTGAAAATACGAATTATACGAAGTTGGATGATTTATAAATGGTGTTCTGTAATATCCTCCATGAAAATTTGGAAGACATTTTTCTCCTATTCCAAAAGGTTCTCTTGGATTCAAGATTCCATTAAGTTTCATCTCACTTAAAAATATTTTGTCAAGATTATAATAATCAGGAAAATTTAAAATTGATCTTGTTATAAATGCTAATAAATGAGGATCACTTTCATTATTTCTATATGTCATAAAACCGCCGAGAGCTCTATAATTTGATGAACATTCAACTAAATCCCCAGGTTGATATTCTATTTTTGATAACTCAATAGGAACATGATTTAAAGAGTTCCATACTTTAGAGCTTCTCTCAACAACATCAAATTTTTCTTGAATATCACTAAACCATAAAGTTAATCCATTTGAACAAAAAACTAATGGTTCTGAGGTTCCTGTATCGTTAATAAAACCAATAATGATATTAACTGAATCTTTTGGAAATCCTTTTGCGTCTGTAGTTTTAGATACTATTTTTGATCCTCTTTCTAATCCATTATATTCTCTAATAATTCTCCTTACAGATCCTATATGCACGCAATTCTTTTCAACATATGGGAAAGAAGTTTTATTTCCATCTTTATCTTCTAAATAAAATTCAATTTGTCTTTTTTCATTATTTCTTCCAATTCCAATAATTTTTTTAATCTTTAGCATTTCTATAGGACTACTCCAGTTAGAAACAACAACTTCATCTCCAACTTCAAATATAAAATCAAGACAGTTTGACTTAATGACAAATGATCCTTCTTGGAGAGTTTCAATACAAGTACGATTGAAGTTTGTTGCCCCATCCATAATCATTTGGATTCCATTAAGAAAATATAATACGTTATCTTTTCTATATGCTTCTGAAAGGGTTTCGACTATAGATCTTCCCATACAAAATATTGGTGGTAACTTTTCAAAGTCGAGTTCTTTCATGATAACGCCTACTTCATCTGCGGGAATAAGAATATCTGCTGCACCAAAACCAATAGCAGGTTTGAATTTTGCTGCCAGAGTATTTGTAACAACCATTTCTACAAATTTTCCTCTAGATAAACTTTGAAGAGCAGGATTAGATGCTGCCACTCTAGTAGATATTATATATTCTTCTCCTTCATTTAGTTTTACTCCATCAAGAATAATATTACTAATATCAAATTTTGATACGTTTGAAGGGATATTATCTGTTGTAAAATATCTGTCAGCAGCTCTAAGTTCTATTCTTCCTTCTACAGTTTTTCTAATATATAAAATTTTCTTGAATAGTTTTTTATTTGCTCTCCCATCTAATATTAAGATATCTCCTGCTTTAACTTCCAAACCGTTTTCTAATACTGCTTTATCTTCAAAAAGCATCTTTTTTCTAGTTCTAGCAAGAAATGATCTAGTTTTCTTGGTTAGTTTGTAAATTATATATTTTCCATCATCTCTTATGAATCTAATATATTCAACTATTCCAAGGGTATCAGAAGATAGGAAGCTCTCTGTGAACAAAGTTTTTCCTTTGACTGTAATTGAATCACCAATATATAAAGTCATAGTTGGTTCATCTTTTGTTTTTAAAAGATTAACACCACTAGCAACATCTTCATATACTGTCACTGTTCTTCTTGACCTTTTCTTTGTAGTAGCATAATTCTGCTTCATATTAAAAATATTATAAAGTTCCGGATAAGTTAATGGTTTAAAATTTGCTGTTTTATAACTTGATTTTATTAATGTTATAAACGATTGGCATGTATGATCCGTTGGAAGCCAATCTGCTTTATATATGAACATTGGATCTTTTTCACTCATATATTGCCAATCAAATAAGTTTCCAATAATTGGAACACTCTGATATTTTGTAAAATTTGTAAGGTAATCCGCGTTAAAATGTGAACTCCAGAATCTTTTTAGTGCTTGGTCAACAGCTAATACTAAATTTGAAGATCCTGAGATTGCGTCTCCTAAGCAGACATTGCACGCATCATTTATATTTGGAAATGGAGGAATAAATAGATTATCTGATAAACTAATAATTGGTTTTGGTCTTACTGTAGCATATATAGCTTCAAGCCTTGATGAGTTAAACATCATTATAAATTGAATATATGGAAGAGCAAGACTAAATTTACAAATCTCACCCTTATAATCGTTAGGATTTATTTTATATTCAATAATTTTTTCTTTTTCCAATGCTTCTAGATGCGAGCTAATAAGATGCTGCGCGTAAAATAAAGTTCTAAAAGAAGGTGGTTCTTCAATTATAACAATAATTCTTGATTGGTCAATTTTTTCTAAATATCTACAGTTTCTTGGACTCATTCCAATTTGAGTAATAGTATACTTCTGATTTACTTTCTTTAAAAATATATTAGTAGATTGACTCTTTATTGTAGATACTGGAATATCTGGTTTTTCAGCAAGATTATCTACTCTAACTATAGAAACAAATTTATCATTAATTCGAATTTCCTCTGTTTCCATCTATTCCCCTTTCAGAAATTTAATTGTTCTTGCAAATGCTTTTAGAACTTTTTGAGGTTCGGTTTCATTTATAGTCCATGTTTGTTGTCTCTTTGGTGGAGGAAAACTATCTGGTTTAGTATAATCCAGTTTCGGAAGCATATACGTATATAGAACAGCATTATATGATTGAGAAGATACTGGCATATCTCGTTCTAATACCAGATAAGCAATTTCTTTTATATTTCTTCCTGGAACTTCAACAACTAGAAAATTGTTTGGTCCCTTAGGAACTAATTCTTTTGGATGTGTGAATTTTTCATTTTCTTCTTTTTGAATCCTATCACAAATCATTTTTAATTTTTCAACTATATTTACAGTTTTTATTTCGCTAAGTAGTTCTTCGAGAATTGTCATTTCTTTTTCCTCAATAATTCTAAAGCTTTCTTTGTGTAAAAACGGCCTTGTTTATTTTCTAGCCATTCTACTTCAGAAAATGGAACAGACCTCCATCCTTGCCTATCCAAATCATACACGTGAATAATTTGTTTCTCTCTAACCAACTGTAACATTCTTGGAACATTCACTTGTTTAGGCACATCTTTTTTAGGAATTTTTGTGAAGTCTAATGTGCATCTCATAATCCTTACTTCGCCGTTTTTCTTTACAAATTTTATTGTTACTTCTTTTGAATCATATACTTTTTTCCAAAACATTAAGGCGTTTATTAATACTTCACCTTCAATTTTATCTTTAGGATCTTTTTCATCTGCCATATTTTATGTCCTCCTTTTTTCTAAATGGACAAGCTCCTCTGTATTTGATTGATTTGTTTCCATAAATCTACTCATAATTTGACAAGTATGGTTACATAGTTTACAAAAATTCTTTTTATCTCTTGTAATAGTTCCAATAGCTTCAGAATTTATTACTCCTTTATTATCAATTAAATTACCCAAATTGATATTTGTTGGAGTTTCAACACCTCTAATTCTTAAGCATAATCTTATGGTTCCATCAGCATCAATAGACACATTATGAAATACCTTTTCTATTTCACAGTCAAGATTTGATGGGAGCATCATCCATATTTCAGGAATAAGAATATCCTTCATATGGATGTCTAACTTAGTATCATACCACAACTTTTGAAGTTCGTTTCCTAATTTTGATGATATTTGAACTAGTTCTTTTTCATCAGTAACATTTGAAAAATCATAGTATGGACTTTTTGCAATATCAACAAAAGTCACATCACTATTAATTCCTTTTTCAGAAAGCATCTTAACTAGTTCATAGATATTTGGAACAGTATCATTTGTTATAGTTATTTCACCAACAACATCATTTACATATTTTTTTAGTCTTGCTAAACCTTTAAAACCGCTAATACTCTTTAATGTTCTATGATCTTTTTCATTATCAGAAAATATTGGATCAATAGAAGCTGTAAATCCTGTAATCTTTCCTGCTTTTTCAAATAACTTTTCAATTAATGGGCGAACCTCTGGAGTATTATTTGAAATAATAGTATAGTGAATGTCTTCCTTATTTGTATACTCTATTATTTCTGGAAGATCTTTTCTCAACAAAGGTTCGCCACCATAGAATATATGAAATATATCTGGATTATGAAGTTTAAATTTTCTTAATCCTTCAATAACTGTTTCGGTTGACATTTCATTTTCAAAATAATGTTTCATATCAGGATATTCTTCTGGTTTATTTTTATAATCTCTTACTATTGCACAGTAGTCACAACGCAGATTGCACTTTCTTGTTAACAACCAGTTTGCTATTCTAATCATACCCTCTCCTAGTCATCTTCTAAGTAAATCATTTTTATAAAATTTCTACTACAATAAGATTTTATACTTTCAGCTCTTTTTCCCCACGCTAATTCCATATAACCAATTATCTCATATGAGTTTTTTTCTTCAATAGCACGTCTAAGTTGAGTAAACTCTTCTTTACTCAGGGAAATAAATTCACTTGGCCCCATAACTTTTGATATCCAATCACATTCTTTTTGTTGGGTAAATTCAACCAATTTTTGTTTATTTGAAAATGTCATAAATGATTTTACATCTCTATAAATAGTTCTTGGAAGATTATAAATGTATCCTTGTAATTTTGTAGAAGTAATTTCATTTGGTATTTTAAGCATATATGAACTAGCTGAACTATTTGTTATAAAATCACTACTTATTAGCATAATTACCTCAAGTGATATTTAAAGTCTCATCCGCTTCAAGCTGGTCCTCGTGCCTATGAGAAATTAAATAAATTGATCTTGGTAGACTTTCTAAATCTGTATCTGGATCTTTAAAACCTTCTTTTATCATTGTTAATACCTTAGATACAAATCCAATATTTTCTTCATCCAAACTATCAAATATTTCATCGAATAGCAAGATATTAAATGAAACATCTTGCATTTTTGCTTGCAAGTCACCCAAGGTCAGAATTATAGAAATATCAATTAATCTTGTCTGGCCACCTGAAAGTTGAATTCTTGAATTAGCTTTTGTATATGTATCTAAAACATTAACAGATATTTTATCTCTTATTTCTCCAGATTTAATTGCTGATAAAGTATCAAATGAAACCAAATATCTATTATTTGTTAGGTGATCTAAATAGAACGTGACTCTTCGGTTCATAAATGGAATTGACTCATCAATTAACATTGATGGAATTCCAGTTGGAGAGAAAGCTGATTTCCAAAAATCAACTATTCCAACTTTTCGTTCTAATACCACTAGCTTGTCTTGACTCTCTTTAATTGCTGCTGTATAAGCTTTTATCTTTTGTTCATAACTTCTGATTTGTGATAAATCAAAATTTTCTTTTTTCTTTTCTTCTAATTGTTTCTCCATGTAATTAATATGCATTTGTTGATTATTAATTTTAGATTCAATTTGCTGGATAATGGTTCTTACTGAATTTTGTTCTATTTTTATTCGTTTTAGTCTTTCTATTTCTTTATTAATAGATTCTACTTTATCAACATAGTCATCAGATATATCACTTAATTTTTGTAGAACCATATTATTTAATTTGGTTAAAGCAAATTGTAATCTTTGTTCTGCGTCATCAAAACCTTTTTCTCGTTCCTTTTCTAGTTTATCTTTTTCTCTTTGAAATAATGTTAGTAAATCTTCAATTTGTTTATCTAATTCCTTTCGTTTTTCTTTCAATTCATTTTGTCTTAAAGAATTTTCTCTAAACATATTACTATAATCAGTTATTTCTTTTTCTAATTTTTGTATTCTTTCTTTAAGAACTTTCTTTGCTTTTTCATCAATTTCTTGCAAACAAGTTGGGCATGTGGCTGTTTCAAAATTTAGAGCATCATCCATTTTATGAATTTCTTGTTGTGCCATTCCAATAGTTACTTGTAACTTTGTTTCTTCAGATGCTAATAAAACTTTCTTTTTATTTAATTCATCTGTTTCTTTATGAACTTTATTTGTATTATTTTGAAATTCAGCAGAAGCTTCATCTTTTGCTTTCTGATATTTTTGAAGAACTTCTGACTTGATTTCATTTGAAATTTTTATTAATTCTCCCTCTTTAATGATCTTTTGATTTTTAACTTCTTGTCTTGCTGCTTCTTGATCTTTAGTTATAGATCTTAAACGATTTTCAGCATCAGCTATTTCTTTAATTGTTTTTTCTATATCTGAATCTTTTAATTGATATTCTATAAGAGATTCTCTAAGTTCTTTTAAAACTTGGTCAGCTCTTACAATCTCTTCTGAAAAATTGGTTACATATTCACTTTTTGCTTTTTCAAACTCATCTTTCTTTTCAATTAAATTTTTCAATTGTTCTTGAGAATCTGATAAAAGAGACGAATTAATTTGTTGATTAGATTGAAGGGTTACAATAGCTGGTCTAACTTGTTTTAAAATATCATCAGCTTTCTTGTAATACTGCTGATAAATATCCAGATCTAAAATCTTTCTAAAGATTTCTTTCTTATCAGAGTCAGTTAAATCTGTAAAGAAATCTTTGACTTTTTGCCCGAACATAACTGTGTTCATAAATGTTCTTTGAGGGCAAACAATTCTTTCAATTTCTGGTAATACTTCTTTTTGACCTTTCTTTATTTCAACTCCATTCTTTTGAAGAATTACTGTATTATTCTTTTTAGAATGCTTATGAAATCTATCTATTTTATATTTATCATTATCAATAGAAAAGGTCAACCATGTATGGCAATCTTTTCCTACAACGTTATTTACAACTTCATCTCCTTTACTTCCTTTTGAAGTTGTTCCATAAAGACAAAATGGAATTGCATCTAACGCCATAGTTTTTCCAACACCATTTGGTCCAGTTATAAATGTTAGTGTGCCTTTGTTGAATTTTAGAACCATATCATCAATATATGGACCATAATTTTTCATTCCAACTTCTTCAAAATTTACTTGTCTCATATAGTATCCCCTTCACAGCTATTAATTATTTCAATACCATATTTTAGATAGTCTTCTGTTTCTTCAGGAGAAATTTCTTTTATCTCTAAAAATCTTTTTAGTTTTTCTTCCTTTGCCATTGAACTGGTTATTCCTCTATTTGTTATATCCCTATCTGATTTATCCACTACATTAAATTTCTCTAAATCTTTAATATCAACAACTTCTTTCTTTAATATTTTAATATAATTTCCTTTTTCACTTTCTTCTTGAGCAATCTTTAATATTTCATCCTTACTTTTATTGGTCAATTCTAATTCAATATGTTTTTTATATCCAGTTGTCTTTACACTTTTAACTTCAAGAGTTTTTGTATCAACAACTAAAAATCTTTTCTCATCATTTTTCTCACCCCAATCTAATTGAATTGGAGATCCAGTATAGAACAATCTTATACTATCGTTTGATATTTCTTGGGGTTTATGATAATGGCCAAGCAAAACTAATTCATATTTACCAACTAAATCTTTTAATTTTATGTCTGAAACAATACTTATTCCTGAATTTAACATTCCTTCATTTAAACCAAAATGAGAAATCAAGATTTTTGCTGAACTATCTTTTACATTCTCTCTAATATTTGCAGAATATGGAATAAAAACAATTGGTTCGTCTATATGATATACTGGGTGTTTTGAAATCCATGTAACGTTGGGAATATGTCTAATGGACTTCAAAGCAGAGATGGCATTTTCGCTTTTTCCAGATAGATCATGATTTCCATCTAATACAAAGAAATTCAGATTTTTGAACTCTGAAAAGAAATCAATCATTACATCTTGAGCGATAGCATAAATTATTGATTTTCCATGAAGTAAATCCCCAGCTATTACCATATCAGTTATTTTATTTTGAAAACAATATTCTCCCATATCATATAATACATTCTTAATACTATGTAATCTTTCTGGGAGATTAGTTGTATCTTCTACTTTATCCTGTCCATATCTGGACAAATGAATATCAGCCGTTATTAGAAATTTCATTTCTTAGTTTCCTTTTTCGTCATCTTTTCATATGTTTTTATTGCTTTATCAGTAGTTTTTTGCGTTATAGGAATAATAAGACCAGAATCAGGGCCACTTTCAAAATCAGCCATAATTAGTCCATACCTATCTAATAGTTCATGAACAATCTGATGATTCTCAAAACCACAATCTTCTGCCCATAACTCTTCTTCTTCTTTTAATCTTTCAACAGCTGTTCTAATATTATTAAAAGTTTCTTCTAGTGTGTTTCCTTCGTCATAATATTCTTGTCCTCCAAATTCATTTTCAATTATACTTTCAACATCTTTTTCAATGACTATAAAATTCTTTGGAATAATGGCAACATAAGATGTAGATGAACTATTGGTAATAAAATCAAGCTGAATAATCATTCAACACCTCCATGAATTATTCTGTAACTGGTTTCTTTATCAATTAACTTCTTTTGTCCATTTGTTAATAAAACATATTGAATTGGCCATTTCTTTCTTTCGTAGAAACTAACTCTTGAACTCAATGTTTGCCCTATTCTAGTTGATCCACAATCCACCATATCAATTATAATAGGAGTTTTCTTATCTTTTACCGACCTTACAACTCTTCCTGTTAATTGCTCAATATTTGCTATTGGAGATGTAACTATTACACAATCTTTTTGAGGAGCATCAATTCCGTCTCTGCATTTTCCTGGTGTAGCAAACGTTATTTGTTGCTGTAGTGTATCTAATTTTGCAACACCACAAAACATTGATTTATTTAGAGTTGGTGCCCATTCATGTAAATCTTCAATTAAATTAACTCTTTCAACCATACATATTACTTGTCTATTATCTTTAATCATTTTTGCTAATAATGATTTTAAAATATCTAAAAATGGTTGGGATTTTCTCATTAAATTCAAATATCTAGCTCGCTGAAATTCTCCACCCCAATGAACATACGTATATCTTTTTGGAGTATCAATTTCATAATTTAAAAGAAGAACTGTTACTTTTGCAGCCATTGTTCCTTCTAAATCATCATCGGATGTTATTTGTCCTAAATGAAATTCTATAACATCTCCATTTCCATCAATTCTATAAGGAGTGGCACTTAACCCATAAGCGTATTTTGATGGAATATGAATTGAACATTCTGAAAAGGTTGGGGCACCTACTGAGGTATGAACTTCATCAGCAATAAAGATTCCAATATTTGCCTCATTTAATGCTAGCAAAAATTCTTCTCTATTTCTCTTTAATAATGAAAGTAATGTTTGATCGGTTACTATTATGATTGGTTTTAATAAATCTTTTTTGAAACTAGAAGATGTTAATCTTGAAATATTATCATTACTAATATTTGTAAATTGAAGAAATCTGTCTCTCCACTGGTCAGCTAAGCTATCTCTATGAACTAAAATTAAACTTTTTCGTTTTCTTTCAGCAATCATAAAAATAGAAATAACTGTTTTTCCAACACCTGGAGCAAGCTGAAGTATTCCTGTTTCATTATTCATTAAGATTTCAACTGCTTTTTTCTGAGCTTCACTTCTTAAAGTTATGTTATGTTGAATTGAAATCTCTTCACCTTCTTGTCTTTTATCAATTAAGTTAGGACTTGAAACATAATCTTGAATCGGAAAATTTCTTGGAACTGTAAGAAACTTTTCCGATTCAAGATAAAACATATTGTATGTGTAAACAGACGAATTATAGGTCTTTGTTCGTCTTGTTAGGAACTCTTTTATGGACTCGTAAAACCTTTCGTTTCTGTAACTAGTTGGAATTGCTAAACCGGCTCTCTTTATAATATCTACCATTTCTCATTACCTATAATATTTTGCTGAAGATGTCTCATTCTCAAAAATTTCTACGCTTTTTAAACGACCGTTGATGGGTAATTTATTTTCTAGTAGATCGTAAATAAATCTGCATAAATTCTCTGCTGTTGGTTCAAAAGCTAGAAGAATAAGATTTTCTATATTAAACTTATTTTTTAATGTATCAAATAATTCTTTGTCTGTTGCATTTAGTAATAATGAATGATCGAACTTATCTAATACAATATCATTAACTAACTTTTTTAAGTTAGAAAAATCCATTACCATTCCATTATGATCTAATTCATCGGTTTCAACTGTTACAATAACATCAATATTATGTCCATGAATATTTTTACATTTACCTTTGTGTTGACTTAATCTATGGCCAACTGGTATACTAAATTTCTTTGAAATTTCAAACATATATCCTCCTATTTCATCTCTCTATATTGATTTAATACATAGTTTACTAAAGAGCTTAGTAAATGATTTTTAGACTGTTTTTCTTTTTCTAATCCTTCTGTATCTGTGTCTAAAGTTAACAATTTTTTAATTCTATATTTATCAATCAATACTGCAATATCTTTTTCATCACAATTTACAGCATCTGAAACTACTTTAACTGTCTCTTCTACAGTCATTCCTGATTGAATACAAATAGTTAATGGTTTTCTAGCTTTTTCAAGAAGAGAATATTCATCAATTACTTCTTTAATTTTTTGAATTTCATCTTTCAATACTTTTTCATTAACATCTTTAAACATTTTATATGTATCCATTAACATACTATCAACAGATTTAATCATGACTTTTTGATTTATGTCTACAACTTGAATTTCAAAAGAAACTGCACCTTGAACTACTCGTTTCATTTTCTTTATAAAGTCTTGAAAGATTTTGTCTCTATTTCTTTCTCTCAAAACTTCAAAAACTATTTCGGTTTGATTTTTGCTAGATAAATCAATAACGCCAATTAAACCTGCTTCTAATTCTTTTGAAAAAGCATTTAGTAAAGATTCGAATTTTTTCCCAGGTGGCCAAGATGTAAGTGTTAATTTATTAGTCCTTGGACTTGTTGTAAATATTCCTTCGACTGCTATCTTAGCTTTTCCTGTGGTCAATAAATCTTCTAAATCTTTTTCTGTTGCAGTAATCTTACAATCAGATATTGGTGCTATGGTTGGTTTTGTTTTCCTTTCACCAATTAACCAAAGTAATCTTTTATGTAAGTCTTCAACCTTGTAACATGGAATCAGAGTCTTGAAACCAAATCCAATACCCTGAGTATATGATTGTCCCAAAAGACAAACGGGATACATTGTCGGTAAGTATAAGGGTTCTTCATCATTTAACTCAGTTGGAACTATTGGAACATATTTTATATACTTGAATGCTAATTCAAGAGTTTGTTTTTGAATCCTGCACTCTGTATATCTAGGAGCAGCTGGACCTACTGGTTCGACTCCAACTGTTGTTCCAAAATTACCTTGACCTTCTAAAAACCCTTGTCTAACTAATTGAACAATTGTGCCATAACAGTTATGAACAAAAATGCCATTTTCAAGTGCAAAATTATGATATTTTTCAACAGAAATATCATATACGTCAATTTCTTTTTCTAAGTTTATTTTTTCAATTTTAGTAACAATATGATTATATGTTTTAGCTTGTTTAGTAGCTTCTTCTATAGACCCAAACTTTTTAAATATTGTTTTCCAAAATGGTCCATTATAAATCTTCTTCCTATTTTCTTCATAATTAGTTTCTGTTATTTTAATATTATTACTAATCATATTTTTTAGTATCTTTAGAATTCTATCTTCTACAAATCTTTTATTATAAGACAATATTAGTTTTGAATTTTTTTCTCGAATCTTTTCTCTTATTGGACTACCTTCAGAAAACATTTTTTGTCTTCCTTTTTCTAGTCCTTCTAATGCTCTTTCTTTAAAGTTGTTTTTATTACTTCTATATGCACTTTTAACTTTTTCAGAAATAATTTTATTGCTTTCATTGGTTCTATTTTTTGCTGTTTCAGACGTATGATCTTTATAATATAAAAAATCTAAATTTTCTGGTCGATCATCATTTCTTCGTTCGTTTTTATGATGAGTATGATAATTTTTTAAACCAACTAAATCATCTAGATTTTTATTAATTAGTTCCCTTACAACCATCCAAGAAACTTTTTCTTCTCTGCATATTATTCTACTATTATCTTTATAATATGTATAACCATCTTCTTGTCTTAAATATAATGGCATTAATGAATCGTTTTCTTTCAAATTTTTGGCTTCTACAAATGAACCATCTCTTATCATAATAGGATGATCTTCAGTACATTCAAAATATGTTTCATTATCAATAGAAATTCTATATATAGTAGAAACTTTTTTTACAATCCTAGCTGAGTGTGCAAGACCTGGTTTTATTACACCATCTGGTGTGCATGAGTAAACCCAAAAATTATCTCTTTCTACTAAATCTTTTACTTGGATTGTTGTTCCATCAAGTAAAAGTATTTTAGTTTCTCCAGTTACACATTCACCATGAGGATGAAAATGGCCAATTGTATAAGCATCTACTTGACGTGACTTAACAAACTTTTCTCTAGCTATTTTATAAGCTGATAATAATACTCTTCTTTCTACTGGTTTCAATCCATCTAAATCTAATGGAAAGTTTCTATAGTTTGAATATTGTCCATAATCTTTATACAATTTTGGTAACTGTATATCCACGTTTTACTCCTTCTAATACTTGGTTTGTTCTATCAAATTTTTCAACATCCATTATTGGAAAATTCGGAACTCCTACACCAGGATATACTTCTTTAACATCACATCCTTGAAGAAATTTAACTGGATCAAATAATTCCTTACCAAAACTAGATGCCATAACTTTACCAAGTTCGGTTACAAATATATATGAATAATCAGTTAGTCTACTATCAGACCATAAATGAGGCCAGAGACCACCATCTGAAGCAACTACTCCATTTCTTTTTTGTATAAATTCAATTGCTAATTCTTCAAACATAGTTTCATTTATTTGAATTAGAACTTCTAATAAAATTCCTTTAGGATAACCGTCATTAAATATAGAACCTATCCATTTCTTATCAATATAGAAATCTGCTTTTGTCATTTTTATTCTCCTAAAATCTTGGAGTTGTTACAAATGGGCCAACTGCTAAAATTCTTTCTCTCTCCATCCAGAAAGATGTATTTTCAGTAGGTTCAAACATTTTTATTTCTTTTTGTTCTTTTTCAATAATAATTCCATCTCTTGCACCAACATCATCAAAATATACTCTAACCCATGTTCCAATTCTTAATCTGGAAAAGTCTTTTTTAGTCATTATACATCTCCGTTTTCTTCTATCTTTTTATCTTCATATTTAGATAAAAGTTTTCTTCTAATTTCTGCACGACATTCATCGAGTTCACCAAGAAAATTTTTATAATTCTTATAACCAGGTTCTATATGATATTTACAATACTTAAATAAAACGTAATTTAAATCACCATCTGCTTTGATACCCATGCTTGCCATAATTTCAACAAGAGTATCAAGATTTGGCCGAAATTCTTTTACTATGTATGGCATGTTTCAAATTCCTTTTGAATGTTCAATGTGCAATGCTTCAAAGTTCTTTTTACTTCATATATGATTTTTCTTTTTTTAGATCTTCCCCACATACATTGGAAATTTCCTTCATCATTAACAACCAGCTTCTTGCACGATGGGCATTCCCTTGTTATCGCTTTGTGACTCATTATTTTTCCTCTTTTCAAAATCTTCTTTAAGTTCTTTAAAATATACTTTTACTGGTCCTTTTAAACTCCAATCCCACTCCCAATCTCTACCGCCAAAACCACCACCAGTATCAAATGATATTCCTATTTCATTTAGTAATTTTTCAGCTTGAAATAATTTATGTAATTTATCTTGACCTAATTTTGTCATATCAAATTGGATCCAAACGTGTGCTTCCTTCATTTACATCTCCTTTTAGAATATAAATAAACCTTGCTAAAAATACTGGATCTTTACTATGAGCTTTTGGAGTAATATCTCCTGCAAAGCATCTTACAATCTTTTTATCATCTTTTAATTTAAAATGTTTTTCTAAATAAATTTTTGCTATATCGTAACTAGGCAAAACATGAAACCCAGAAATATATTCTGTTTTACTAGTTCCATCAGTTACTGGTTTTTGATCTGCTTCATACCACGTTTCTGGTTCTAATAATTTACTTCCCTGTGTTCCATGAAATAATGTATATATTTTTCCATCTTTTTCTCTAACTATCTTGTACCACATAGTTTATGTGTCTTCTATCCATAGATGCTGCATCTTTTTTTCTTAACCAGTCTGGAATTCTTTTTATAACTTTATATTCTCCTCTTCCAAGACGTTCTAAATAACCAAGATTCATAAGCAATCTTCTATATTCATCAAATGTTTTAATACCACTAGTTTTTTCTGGAATATAACCATAATATAATCTTGCTAATTGTTTTCTTGCTATAATCGAATCAATAGGGTGATAGTTTATAAATCTAATCATTTCTTGCCAAAAATTTCCACGTCCCATTTAGAAACCCCTAATTTCATTTCTAAGAGATGTTCTCATTGCCTGATATTGAGCGTATTTACTAGTCATCCAAGGTGGAATATGTTCGTTGATTCTATATCTTCCTCTACCAACATGGTCTAATATTTTTATTACTGTTAAGTATCTTCTATATTTATCAAATGTGTAACCAGAAGTTGTAGGACTTTTATATGGTAGATAGTTACGAAATAAATTCATTAATTGTTGTCTTGTAATAATTTCTCCAATTTGTCTATGATTAATAAATCGTTTTAACTCTTGCCAGTAGTTGATTGAAAACATCTTTATCTACTCCTAATGAGAATATTAAAGATCTTAGTTCTTTATTTGCTTTTTCACATAAAGTTCCACTTGGTAAATTTTTCGAGCATGTAGCTCTTACTAAACAATCTTTACATACTTCAGGAATGAATTGTTCTTTTTTCATGTTACTTTAAAAACCCAAATTTATAAATTCCTTTCTCATCGTAGTATCTCGTTCGTGTACTTTGACCTTGAGTAGTCTCGCACGAACATAAAATTAATAGAAGAAAAATTAGTTTTTTCATTGTTATTATTCCTCACTAATAACGAGTTCTCTTTTCTCTATAGCACTAGAAAATAACTTTACCAACTCTTCAATATTATCACTATACTTTATTGGAATCAAATGCCTTGTTGGTTCATCCAATAAACAAACTTTTAATTCTTCAGGATTCATTTCTCCTAAACCTTTATATCGTTGAATATTTCTTTTTTCTTTTCTAGCTTTCTCTAATTGCTCATCATTCCATAATGGTATAAATGCTTTCTTTTCTTGTATAGCAAACAATGGAGTTTGAGCTATGAAATATTTTCCTTCTTTAATAATATCAGGCAACAAAATTGCCACTAACATGGTCACTAAGCAAGCTATATGTGCACCATCATGATCCGCGTCTGTAGCACATACCAGCTTGCTGTACCTAAGTTTAGAGATATCGAAGTTTGGGGCCAAACCAGTTCCTACTGCTTTGACTAATTCTCCTACTTCTTTATTTTCAAGAATTTTCTTCTTGGTCGTAATGTTTGGAATTGATTTGCCCTTCAAAGGTAGAACAGCATGAATCTTTGGATCTCTTGATTGAATTATTGATCCGCCTGCTGAATCTCCTTCAACTATAAATAATTCTCCAAACCTACTAGTACAATCTCTTAGCTTAGTGAAGCGAGCCGATGCTCTTTTGCTACCTGTTCCATTCAGTTGTAGTTTTTTAGAATCTTGTTTCTTTCTATATTCTTGAAATCGTTCTAAATCTGCATTAATTTCATCTGGATATTTTTCACTATATTCTTCAAATTGAGTTCTTAAAACCTTTATGAATTTATCAAAATCTGATTTTGGATTAGTTACTTTTTCTTTAGTTTGACCCACAAATCTCGGGTCAATCATTTTCAAAATCAAATAAATTCTTAATCCACAAAAGCAATCATTTGGTTGAAATTCATAACCTAATTTTTTACCTTTGCTGATATAGAAATCTTTTAACATATCAAAGAAAGCATTGATATGACTTCCACCACTATCAACTGGCAATAAATTTACAGAAGACATAATCCTTGGAGTTATTGTTGAATCTTCTTCATACGCCATTAAGACTTCAAATGATTCTGGTTGGACATTTGCTGTAAATTTTCTTATCTTGCAATCTTTTATATTATCTATACAAGTCTCAATGAAATGAGTTTCTTCTGTTAATTGAAAGATTTCTTTATCATCATCAATAACTAATATACACGAAATATCCACAGGCATCTCTGCTGCTGCAGTTGTTAATCTTTTTCTTATTCTTTTAATATCTGGGGTTAATGTTTCGAAGAATTTTTTATCAGGAATGAACTCTATTTTAGTTGCGAATGGTCTTGGAAATTCTGAGAAATTTTCAATATGTGACTTTTTGAGCTTAGCATCTTCAAAATCAAATTTTGCATGCTTTTTATCTCGATATACTTCTACTGTATAATTTGAACTTAAAGCGTTTATAGCTACTAATCCAACTCCATGTAAACCAGAGCTAATCTCATAAGCATTCTTTTGATCTCTAAATTTTGCTCCACTAAATAACTTTCTTGAAACGGTGATAGGGGTATCATTATCTATTGGTATACCCCTACCATCGTCCAAGACAGAAAACTTATTCTCTTTTGTGTTAATGATAACAGCAATTATCTTTGCATATCCTGCTAATGCTTCATCTAATGCGTTATCCAGAGCTTCTTCAATCAAATGAACTGGGTTTTGAGTATCCCCGATATACATTGCTGGATTAAGTCTAATATGTTCTACTTCTTCTAGAACTCTAACATCTTTTGATGTATAAGTTTTAGGCATTATATCCTCCTAATCTAATTTTACTATATACCCCGTTCTGTTCAATTGTTCGACAGAACCTCTTGGGGTGACTACCCAAATCATTTTCTTTGGAAACTTTTTCCTTGGATATGCGTTAATATTTTCTGTAAAACCATCAGTAAAAGCTAAACAAACATCTGGGTTCAATTCACGAGCTCGATCAATTCCCAAACCAAGAGTTGTCCCACCTCTACCTTTAACTTTGAAATCTATATCTTTTATTCTTTTTGGTTTATATTCTTTATTCACAACTGTATCAACTTCTAATACAATTGTTTGACAATGACGATCATTTTCAATAATATTCTTTATTCCAGAAAGAGCTTCTAGAATTTCATCTTTTCCCATACTTCCAGATGTATCAATCAAAACAACAATCTTGAAAGTAAAGTCTCTTGTCCTTCCTGGAAATGGAGATAATTTTGGAAGACCATCTTCTTCTAAAGCAAAAAGATAAGCTCTTTTTCTATTTATTTTTGTATGCGATCTTTTGAATTTGCTAAACCTTGTTGCTCTCACCAATCTCCTGATAATTTGATAATAAGGAGCTCTTGGTGGTTTAAGAGCTTCTGCAATCAATTCAGAAATATACGCTGGTAAGTTTCCTCTTTCTTTTTGAAAGGTTTTTGCAGCTTCTCTAATAACACTAGTTGTATAGTTATCAACCTTTCTTGCCAAACTACTTAAATCAGAAACACCTTTTAAATTTCCTGCCCATTTTGAATGACCATCAATAAGACCTTTAGCTTCTTCCATGAACTTGTCATATTTTTCAAGATTTTGTTTTTGTTTTTTCAATAACTCTAAATAATAAAATTCACTAACTTTTCCATCTGGAAGGTTATACATTTTAGGTAATTGAAGCGAGCATAACTTCCCATTAATAACTACTTCTTTAAGATTTGCTTGTTGATTTGCTGAACAATCAGAAGCAATATTCCAAATGCCCATTTTTGCTTTTTTCATGTGTTCTTTAGTTTCATTTGCTAATATTCTTATAAGTCTTGAAATATGCTTGTTTAATATATGCATTCCTTCATGTTCAATAATAGTAAGTAAATTTCTATCATCTGTCTTTTCAATTAGTGCTGGAACAAAATATAGACTTATTGTTCCATCCGGTTCTGCCCCAACTCCCATAATACTTTCAAATCCTACTTTTTCTGGCTCAAAAAGTGGAACTCTCTTTATTGATGAAAACAAATATCCCCAGAAATTATATTGTAAAACAAATCGTGCAATAAGTTTGTTCATTCTTTCTACTGTATCCATTCGTTCTCCTTAAGTAAATTAAATCCCACCCACCCACCTTCTTTAATTTACTTTATTTTACCTTCACCACATTGAACTATTGGATCATAGAACTCTGTCTTATACTTCGGAGCTGATTTTAGAAAATATTGATGTATTCCAGTCATGTATTGGAATTGTTTTGAATTTCTTTCATATTGATCTACGTGTGAAATGAATAATGCACCAGTATCAATAGGCATTAATAGTAAGAAGTCAAGGATATTATTCAAATGCTCCTTTTCGTATTTAGGCATACTAGTAGTTAAGAATGTGCAGAAAGAGATCATGATTTCTCCAAGCTTGGAGTTATTATTCTCTTTCTTTAGCTTAACAATATCAGGCTTTACACTTCCAAATTTATAGAAGATATCTTTTGGATTGATATCTTTTTTCTCTTTTGCAAATTCAATAAATAATCTTGTCATGTGGACGTTCAATAAACCTTGAGCTCTTGGTTCAAGATCATCAAAATTAATTCTTCCATCATTACTCATTTGTATTTTCCAAAGATGGTCAGATAACTTCTCCCAGCTAGCAGGGTTTGCATACACCATACCAGATTTCTGAGATGAGAAATCATAAACTCTCTCTGGATGAGTTTGAATAAACTCAATGACATATGGATGAAATTGACTTTCAATAGCATATTCAAGAAAATCAATAGCGCTTACTTCTACTGCAATTTGAAGCTGCCTTCTGATACCAGCAGCATCTTCTAGAATCTCCATTGAATATTGGGATTCATCTGGGTTATCAATTGAGATAACAAACCATCCTTCTGGAAACTTAAATCTGTGGATGGCATATTCATTTTGAACTTGCCAAAGCAACTGTTGAAGTGTATGGTCACCACGAGAAAATTCATCGATGACGAAGATTCCATAACTACTCGCAACAGTTGGGACAAAGTCTGAATATAACATTTTGAATTTGGGTTCACCGCCAGCTGTTACTGGAAAAGGAATAATGAAATCATCTCTTGAAAGAACTGGAGCCTTTACCATGATAATATCGAAGTTCTTTCCAGTTTCTTTTGTCAGCTCTGCTGCAATTTGGTAACATATTTCAGTTTTTCCAACTCCCGCTGGTCCGATAATTCTCCAACATTGCTTTTGGACTTTCTTTCCTTTTTCCCAAGCTGTTAGAGTTTCGATAATATCATTCTTTAATTGTCTTTTAATTCTTGCAACTGATAAAACTCCAATATTTAACCTTTCATGATACTGTAACTCTCTTTCCTTTGTTTCAGCCATTTTCTCCCCCTAGGTAACTAGAATTCTATGTCGTCAAAACTAAACAGTTTCGCAGACTGTTTTTCTTTCTCTTGTTGCTTAGCTGCTTCATCAGTCGGAATGCTTGTAGATCCCTCAACAGGTTCCATCGTCATGATTCCTTCAGCTTGTGCTTCTGATTCATCATATGAAGTTGTTCCTCTTCTTGACCAATCAAACTTCTCATTGAATTTGTCAAGAGTATTTTTTGATAGAGTTAATATCTTTAAGACAGCTTCTTTTGGAAGTTGCTGCCCTTTACTTAATACGAAAACATCTTTCATTCCATGCTTTGATGATGCTGAACCTTTTGTAATTTTAGTAACAAATCGTTTTTGATTTACTACTTTCTTTTCAAACTCTTTACTCTTTTCTGTAACAGGTTCAAATATTGGAGATAAATCTTCTTTATAAAGTTCAGATAAATAATTTGCAATATTTGAATACTTCATTCCTTTTGCTCTTAAGAAAACAAATACTGGTTTCTTTTCTTCAGTAACAACAGGAGCTCCATCTGGTCTACAATAAATACCAGCTACAATAATTTGAGATCTGCATGGATTACAATATTCTACAACTGCTCTCTCTGCTGATGTTTGAGGGCATTGTCTTCTACTTCCATCTTGAAGTTTTGATGTTCCAAACCATGGAGCTGCACCTTCTTTAAAAGAAAAACACTCGGTGCTATCTTTACCAGATTTAGAAACAACTTTTGATAGGATTTCTTTAGTGTGAACTATAACCATACTTACTTCATCTAAATTATATTCCACACCTCGAAGTTGCATTTTTCCTGCTTGCTCTACAACATTAATATGATTCTTTCTGCTTTGCCCAGAAATATATACTGAGTGAAAAAACTCATCTTCTGGTGCTACTGTTTCAACGCTTGTATAACCTGTCTTATTCAAATCTTTATAATCTTCAAACCCTGACATAGTTTAATTTTCCTCCTTTATTTATTGGGAACTAAACACCAATTTTGCAAATTTCTATCTTCTGGAATAGTTACTAATGAGAATTCATTATTGAACCAACATTTTAAAGACTGATCCATTAACTCAGTTGATAAAAATGTTCTTGGTTCATATAATGGCAAGCCCGCGACATTTGGGTCTTCTATTGTAATTGGATTTATTTTTCTAACTTTTGAGTCTGTAATATCTCCGCTTATTAATTTAGGATGCGGACAATAAACTATTACTAATCTATTACCAACCATTTTAAAGATTTCATTTCTAAAGAAATATACGTTGGTATCTGCATCTAAACCAACAACTTGTGCTTTTAATACTCTATCAATTGATGTATGTTGCCTGCATAACATATCTTTTTTCTGTTGGCAAATTGGGCAATCAGTTGGATCCGCAATATACTTTTGTTTTGGATCGAAATTTTTGTCGGATGCTTTTGAAAAATAACCTAGAATCCTTTTCTTATTTAATAAATATTTTACGATAGTAATTGGATAAATTTCACATTGTAATTGTTCTATAAATTTCTCTGTTGATATAATCTTCACTTTTAACCTCCATTTGTAGATACAAAAAGGATATTGGGATAAATAGTAGTCCTGTCACATAGCAGCTAAACATTTCCGAGCTACTTTTTTAGAGTAGTTAGCTATGTCTAAGCCACTATGTGACAGGACGTTGCTAATCTTCTTTTTCGACCTTAGTCTGAAGATTCTTCTGGACCTTTATCCCTAAGATACGAGCTATTTCTATTACTTTTTCTGGAGTTGTTTTCCATATGAAATCTACAACTTTTCGTTTTAGATTTCGCAACTGAATTTCATTTAAACTTGGCATAGAAAGCTCCAATCATACTACAATTGATAGATAGACAGGAGTATTTCCTTCGGAAATTAAATCTCCGCCTCCACCTTTTGTTTTGACTAATCTACAAGTCAATCCACTTTTATTTGTCATTGCTGTTTGTGATACGACTTCAATATTTTCTAATAATGGTAAAACATCTTTTTGAACATGATCGCAAAAGTCTGATAGAATTTCTTTTACTTTTTCTGGATCTGATTCTTTTGGAATCTCTGGTAATACTAATGTTGAATTTGGTATCTTGTTTAACATTTTTAGTCGTAATAGTTCTGCACCATAGCAACCTCTAATCAAATATTTCCAGTATGCCTGCCAATGAGCATTACTTGGCATTATTTCAATTCCAACTGGCATACCATTGAATAGAATGATTGCTCCGATTTGACCCTCTACAGGTTCAAATTCTGATGCAAATTGCTCTAATGAATCTGCAATTTCTTTGCTGTTATAGAAGAATGCTAAATGCGCTCTTCCAGAACCAGCTGTTAATGATAATCCTTTTAGCCAATTTGAAATATCATTCCATAATTTTTGAAAGCTTCTTTCCTTTCTTTTTTCTTTTGTCAATAAAGCTTTTCTTAATGTAATTGGCAAAATATCTTGTTCATTATCTCTATCGTGTAAATATCCTCCTTGAGTTTGCTCTATACAACAAGCTGTATCGAAAGTGACAGTTTCCCGTCTACTTACAATACCTGCTTCACTCATGGCATGATCTTGAGCAGCGTATTTTCCTCTGACCATCATATTTGTTGGAACGATAGCTGGTTTTTCATCATCTTCATTTCTGAATACCATATTTCCGTATCCAGCTGTTCTCTCAAATTTTAAATGTTGAGGGTCAGCGAGGTTTCCTCTATCTGGACCGATAATAGGAATAACTATCATTTCATCTACAGCTTGAACAGCACCTACTCCAACGTTGGTGAAGTTCAATTTTTCAAATATGTTTGCCATTACGCCTTCACCTCCTTTTCTCCTAGTAAAGCTTGATATTTTCCTACTAATAATTGTTTTACTAATTCTCTTTGCTCAATCATTTTATTGAATATTAATTCTGTTTCTAGATATTTATAATCTGCTACTGGCAATGGTTTAACATCTTCAGCCAGCTTTCTACTGGTGCCAGTTTTTGCATCTGTTGCTAATACAGGATTTAAATGAATCAGGTTAAAATCATAACCTGAATCTTTGAAATATTTATAGGTATGATTAAACATACCTTTCATGGCGTTCTCATATCCATCCGAAATTACTATGATATTTTTTGCTCCTGAGATAACAGCTTCTACTAAGCCTTTCCATAGTGGGGAATGATTCTTTGGTAATACCAAATTCATTCCTTTAAGTTCAGGAACTTTTATTTGCTGACCACCAACATAAATAATATCCTTAATATTGTCGATTGCAGAGATGAGACACAACGACGTTAGGAACGGGTGTAGTGGTCTTTCTTGACTCCCACTCATAGAGTCGGATGCATCGAAAACGACGACACACTCACCGATACTGAGTTTTGGGACGACTTTGGATTGGTTATCTATGGCCTTGGTAATCTTTTCAAGGTTTGAGTTGTCCTTGGTAATAATTTTGAAATAGAAAGCTTTCCAAAGATCATAGATCTCTTGTTTCTCATAATTCACTTCTTTCTTTGCGCCGCTCTTTTTAACGGCAGCTTCCATCTGAATTGACTCTCTTTCAGACATATCAGCTTTCTCAAATAGCTCTGCTTTGTCAATAGGAACTTTGTATAGATTTCTGAAGCCCATGACAGTTCTCATGGGCATTCCTTTCATCAAAGTTCTGAATTTTTCAACATCTTGCTTTTTCGCTACTTCTTTCAGCTTACCATATTGGTTAATCTTTTGAAACATAAGATGGAGAGATCTTGAATCTCCAAAGTTTTTATACTTTGAAACGTCCTTATCAAATATGTGACAAACAACTGGAAAAGCATCCACATTCCGCTTTCCAATAAATTTGTCAAATGTCTTTCTATCACCATCAAGCAATTTCTTTAGATCATATTTTCCTAAAGCATGCTTGATTAAAGATCTTAATTTCTGCTTATAATTGATTGCGAGATAATCTAGATCTTTGTTATCTCTTAAAAATATGAAATCAAGAATGATCTTTCTGGTTCTATTATTGTTAACTCTTTTTTGTTTTTCTGAACCAGCTAACATCAAGAGATTCTTTAATGCTCTTGGAGTTCTTTCTTTTGCTAGATTGAATAAAATAACCTTTTGTTCATAATCAAAAGGCAATCCCAAAGGAACTAATTCGGTTCCTTTTTTGCTCTGAGGATTTGATAACAACATATGTGTCATCATCCCCTTTGAAAATCCGGTTCCTTGAAGGAGCATGGTTAAACAAAACATAGTTCTATCAAATTTGAATAGGTTTTTCCACATTTCATAAACTTTCTTGAATTGCTCATTGGCTTCTTCATAATATGCACCTTTTGGCGCGAATTGTAGTATACCTGAATCAACTTCGAGTTTTTCTACCACGTTTTTCTCCTTTCAGGTTGACCGACGTAAAGTAAAAATAACTCATTTTTAGAAAGATAGGAGTAGATGTAATTCTTTGGGCACGCGTCTGGTGTTGCATTCTGAAATTACATCAAGTCTATCTACTTGAGTTTAAGTTAAAGATAGAAGGAAATGTGATTGCGTTTTACACATCCAATGTATGCTGAAATCACATTAAGTCTATCTTATAAATTTCAAAACAAAATAAAAGTAGATTTGAGTGTGACCGAAAAATCCGAAGATTTCTGAAATCACACTCAGTCTACTAAAAATTATCTCCAGTGGTTAGATGTGAGGTTTTTTGGTGTACAGAGTTGGAATCGAACCAACATCATTTAGCTCCATAAGCTAATGCTCTACCAATTGAGCTTTCTGAACTAACATCAAGTCTGGAGAATAATATTGGGCTGGTGTTAGAAGTACTGTTTGGAGTTACTATTATGGCAAGTAACCAACCTTTCAAGGGTTGTCTGAAAGTACTTAAAGTCCAGCCAAATTTTTATAAGAGGTGAAAAAGTGTAATGTTTTTCCATTATGGGAATTGAACCCAAAAGGACGATTAGCAGTCGTCTGTGTATCCAAACACTCTGAAATTACACTAAGTCCTCTTAATTTTTATCAGAAAAAAATACAATTTGTATTCTTTAGAAATTAATATATATAGTGATTTATTTTTAAACTAAGTTGCATCAACCATTGCTGGTCTTTTATAATTTGCTAAGTCAAAAATTAGCTTCTTTCCTGGGAATGAATCTGCTGTATTCTTGATTACTTGTTTAGTAGCAGATGGCATATCAGGATCCATTACAGATAAAACTAAACCACCTTTAATGGTAAAGTTTACTCCATCTGGAGTTTCTGCAACATCAACTAAATCGGTTCTATCTAGTATAGTTTTGATCTTTCCTTTCTTAATAATAACTTCAGACATTCGATTTTTCTCCTTCGATTTTTATTCTTATCAATGTAGTTAATAATTTCGATTTTATTGTAAACCACTCAATTGTGTTTTCTTTATTATTTGTTCTCAAAAAATCAGAAATCATCTCGGATAAATCATACGAATTTAGCTGATTTTCAATTTCATTTATTATTTTATCTTCATTTTGTTCTATATATTTTTCTAAATCGGATTTTGAAAGGTCTGGATTTAAACCTCTCCAAACATCTGAAATAAAATCTTCATGCTTATATTCTATAAATTCAATAAAGTCATATATCCCGAATATTTGAATTTCGTTTGTTAAATCAACTTCTCTAGAAAATGAAAAGTCATAGACTTCTTCAACTTTTTTGATAATACCAAAACATAATTCTCTTTGTTCTTCTATAGTATATTCTTGACGTATTTCATTAATAACTGTTAAGTAGTTCTCTTTAAAATCTGGTTCACCAATATTTCCAATTATAGTTTGAAAATAATAACCTTGCAGCGCATCTTCTTCTGTTGGAAGCCCATATTTCGATTTTACCCGTCTATCATCTAAATCTTCTTCTTGTAATGGAATTGAGTTCGCCATTAAGATTTTTTGAGCCAATTCATCTGACATATAATCTCCTATCTAACATCAATAAAATAAAATGGTTAAATTATCCTTTTTTTCGTTTTTTAAGTTCTACAATTTCATTTTTTAATTTATTAATTTCTGCTTGAGATTTAGCAATTGCTTCTTTCTTGTCATTAATCAATTCATTTTTTTCTTTATTACAACTTTCAATAGTCCACCATGCTTGCCCCTGTTTTCTCATTGCTTCAACTCCTTTTGGAGTACAGTCTAAAGCATGAATCCGCCGTTCTATATCAAAAATTTCATGTTTTAATCTTTCTTGATTAATTTTTATATAGCAAAGTTTGATACAAATTTGAAAATCTATTTTATTTTTATATTCTTTGCATTGTTTTTTACAATATCCTCCAGAAAAAACTCCTTCTTGAATATATTGTAAATAATTATGTATTATAGTATTCACCCTGTTTTATCTCCTATCCAACATTAAAGAAATAAAGTAAGCATTTAATAAATCTTTAGCAGGAGTTATCTTTGCTTCCTTATATTTAGCATGACCTGTCTGAAGAATATCTGAATTTAATTCTTCTTTAACGATATAATCGTCTGACAATGGTCCAAGAAACTCAGCTAATACATTGATACAGTTATATGAAATAAACGAGTAGGTATCCAATTCGCCCAGTCTCTGACCACCCTCTCGTTGCTTTCCAGATGTAGGTTGTGCAATCTTTCCTGTAACTGGTCCAGATGCTCTACCGTATATTTTTGCTTCGCCTAAATGTTCTAATTTTGAAATATACATATATCCAACAGGAACTTCATGTATTGTTTTAGTTCTATATTCAGGTAAATATAATTGATATGCTGGTTTTAAACCTACTGTTTTTAAAGCTTTAGCTATTTCATTATATTTTGGAGCTTTAAATGGAGGAACCACTATTGGAAAGAATCCTCTATTTTTTACTTGTTCAAGAACTCGTTTAAATTGTAAATCTGACATTTTTGATAAATTAGAAATAAATGTTTGACTAACAATTTTATTTTTTGATCCATCTAGAATTGTATAAACTTGTTTTATAACAGCTATTGCTTTACTTTTAGTTAATGTTGGTAAAGCTTTTCCTAATGTTCTTGAAATTAAACCACAATACATTTCATATAATTGACCTGGATTCATTCTATTAAGAATTCCTATTGGATTAAGAATTACATCAATAGTTTCACCAAAAGGAGTTCTAGGCATATTTTCATCTTTTTCAACTAGAGAAATAATTCCTTTATTTCCATATCTATTACAAAGTTTATCCCCAGCTTTAACTTTCAACTCTTGTTCAATTCTAAATCTAACCATTGCTCCTTTTATAATATCAGCTTTCTTTCTAAAATTTTCTTTTCCAGTTCTTTTATATTTTTTATTTGTCCTTTCTGCATATGCTTTTAATAATGGATATTTATCAAGAGAAACATTTGAGAATACATCTATATCTACTATTCTTCCACCAGGACTTCTTTTTACGAATTGACCAGCAAAAATATCTGTAGATTCTTCTTCTTCATATCCAACTATTTCTTCAATTTCACCCATTGTTTTTCTTATTATAATTTCACCCTTTTCATAATATTTTCCAATCTCTGCAACTTCTAAAACTCTGTCACTTGGTGAAACATCAACTTCTTCAACTATTCCATGAAGAGATGTTAACTTATCTTCAGTTACTAATCTGTCATTTATCACAATAGAATCTTCAAAGTTATAGCCTTTATACATCATAAAAGCAACTAATAATGGTCTTCCAAGAGCTATAGCTCCATTTGCGATACATGCTCCTTCAGCTATAACCATTCCAGTTTTTACAATAGAACCAGCTTTAACCAATGGATTAAATACACTAAGAGTATTTTTTCCAGAACCTGATCTTAAGTGAGCAGGTGTTATATCAACAGTATTTACTTTACCATCATTACAAAGAATATAAATAGCATCTCCAGTTATTTTAGTTACCTTTCCATTACAAGGAGATCGTTTTATAAAGTTATCAGAAAGCAAATTAGTAAGTAAGGTTTCATAACCTGATTGAACTACTGGTGGTTGAGGATTTTTCAATGGTAACATTTGTTTTGTATGTTGAGACATCATAATAACTCTGGCTCCTTCATTATTTTCAATGAATGGAACCATACACCCTGTAGTAGATAGCATTCCAGCGCCTTCATTATCATTCATCGACTTTGATGAGAAAATACCTCTAGTTGAATGAAGAAGGGCGTCAACTGATAGTTGTTGAATAAAACCTATACTGTCACTCTCTGGAGTATCTAAAGGGTCAATATTTCCAAAATATGAAGGATGAATATTTCTTGCTTCATGAGTCATTGCTCTTTTATCAATACCACCTATTTGTTTACCAGTTGGAGATAATCTAGTTACTACTGACATTTCTTCCATTGGATTAGCATATTCCATAGGAGTAACTAATTCTGTTTTAACAAATTCGGTCATTACTGTAGTTGGTTGAATAACTAGTTTTGCATCTTCATTACCAGACAAAACCTGTTGTCGGTAGGCGTTATATGCTGCATGAATTTGTTTATATGCTAAGTTAATAATAATTTCTGAGTTTCGTATTCTTTGATTTGCTAAATCATTTCGTTTTATTACATAACCCTGAACTGCTTTTTCCGCCATATATTTCATTATTTTATTTAACTCAGTTGGTAATTGCATTAAAGTAAGAACTTCTTTTGAAACAGGATCTACAATATAATTTTTGGTGTTACTTATATTATAAGTAGATTGTAATCTTCCTGTCATTCCAATTATTAAAGTTTCAAAATATTCAGTAGAAGCAAAAGGAGCTATAATTTTATACTT
>JGI20213J14113_1000002_pt1 | contig 44421 bp, 63 predicted proteins | sample WetSurMetagenome_3_FD_14113 | JGI IMG/M metagenome (IMG submission 14113) | reverse complement strand
AATGAAGTAACCTGAACCGGAATTCACAAGGGCTCCACCAATTGCCTGGTTCGAAGCAAGACCTTCCTTATAACCAAAACCCACCGATCCGTTATAGACAAATCCATCACCTTCAAGGGCCGCAACACCACCACCCAGTGCATATCCCCCGGTGATCCCACCGTTAATTGCTGCCCAATCAGCATCAATCTTCGCAGCAGCATTAAACATATCAATGCTTGCCGTTCCGACTTGGCCAAAGGCAACACTCGCTGAAAGAAGCACACCCAAGAACGCAAACACAAACTTTTTCATTTCTTTCCTCCCTTTCAAGGATTTTCAAAAGGTAACATTGTTTTAAAAGTAACATTGTAAAACGACAACCGCTACTGAACCGGTTTTGGACTAACAGGTTTCTGTGGCGGAACCGGACTATCCGGTAAGCTTAAGCTAAAGGTTGAGTTCTGCTGTTGGGCACTCGGAGGAGGAAAAACAGCAAACCCACGAGCACTATTAAACTCATCCTGCTGGTCTTCTGGTATTACCCCCTCGTCAATCAAAGCCCTGACCTTGCTTCTTCCACTACCTGGAGTTTCTGTATCCTCATCAATGGCATAGTTCGGAATTGAACCCTGCTCGGTTTCAGTCACAATGGCCTCTTCCGTAGCTGGTTCTTCTTCCTGACTAAACCCGACTTGAGGCAGTAACAACAGGAGTAAAGAAACCACCAAAATTAACGTTCTTTTCATTTGACCTCCTTACCCAAAGATTTAGCTGTTATGTTAACCCGGTTTCACATCACCCCCTTTAATACGAGGTAACGGAGTAACGAATCTTTCCAATTTGAAAAATAAGTTCTCCGTCACCATCAATAAGATCAACCGCATATTCGCAAGTTACTATATCTTCCATTGGTAAATTAATTGAAATCTGCCTATATGGTAACTCACTTTTTGCGATAACCTTCTTCTTGGTCTTGGTCTCTGTTCCTATATAAGTTGTGTTTCTCCACATTTCGTCAACTCTTTTATCATTCCCTATTTTATAAACTGTCTTTTGGGTATAGGAATAGTTTTCAACTAACTCATAATATCTTTCTTTTTCGTTGTTCACATGAATAGTAAGAACAACATTCTTGATCTCTTTTCTATTAAAGGTATGATTTTGCCTCATTGAAATATAGTGTGGAACAAGTTGCTCACTTTTATCTCGATCCACAATAGTTGTTGAGTAAGAAAGATACCATACTGCAGAAAATGGTTTAGTTATTGATGATCCATAATATCTTTCTTTCGGTAATGAACCTCCAGCTGGATCCACCAATTTGATTTCCTGCATACATCCAGCACCTAGAAATAAAATAACAAATAGTAACATGATTTTTTTCATTTGTACCCCCAAAGAAAAAAATTTACGAACAATCCCTTCCTTTAGAAATTAATATATATAGATATTTTATTTTAAAATGAAAACTAGGATAGGTTATGTAGCGTAGATTAATTTACCCCAAGTATAAGAACCAGCTGCCATTCGTGTTCCGAATTTATTTGGAGCTCCAGCAGCTCTATTTCCACCTCTATTAAATGAACAATGTATCCAGGGTCTATTGCCACCGTATTCTAATATTAATTGATCGAATGACATAGTATCCCTCATCCAAGCAGCTACTTCATATATTTGTTGGTTTGTATATTTTGGAAACTGAATATCTACTGCTTGGCCTCGTTCATGTTGAGAGGTTGATGATCCAGTTCTAAATCCCGATGTTACTATCAAGTTAGTAACTCCATATTCCGCACCTAAGACTTCTAATACATTTTCACATACTGCTTGTAAGTTACATACAATATCTGTTTCTGTCAAAGCATGTTGAGCGACTACTTTATAATGTGATAAAGCTGTTTTACTTGAAACTTGACCTAAATTAAAGTTAGCTGATAATTGAAAACTATCAGGTAGACTGGGAGGAACAGCTAAACATCCAGTTGGTGGTGTTGTTACAGTAGGAACACTAGTTGCATCTTCATATATAACGTTAGTTGGAGAAACATCTAAATCTTGTGATCTTTGAATTTCTTCTGCTGTTGGTGTTGTTGTTGGAGGAAATATATTCAAACCATCATCACTAGCTTCTTCATCATCAATATTTCCAAAGTCTACTTCCGTATACTTGATAATTTCATCTTGAAATGGAACAAATCTTGTCATTTCTTGTTTATCGCAGGCCATTATATTTCCTCTAAAATAAATTCAATCCTTTTAATGTTGAATAAGCAGTTTCTACTGAACTAGTAGCTTCACTTTTTAAATCAGTATATGTTGTCATTATATTAGTCATGGTTCCAATTTCTGGTAAACTTAAACCAGCATTTGAATATAAAGTTCCAAAATCAAAAGTTCCATATAATGGAGATAAAGGATCTTGAACTGCGTTTGTTTGAATATATAAGTCATCTAAAATAGATTGCATTTTCCAGGTAGCTACATAATATTCAGATCCACATAAAGTTGCTAAACAATTAAGAATCTTATCAGCTTGTTTTAAAACATCTGTAATATTTAAACCCAAATATTTATTAAGAATATCGCCTAAAAGACTTCCAATATTCATTTCTGGAACATCACTACCAAGAGTTCTTAATGCATTATCTATTCCTTGATTAGCTTGAGATAGTAAACTATTTAGAACAGAGTATGGATTCTTTCCATCATAATATAAACAATTGTTTATAAAATTTAGCATAGAATAAATATCGCTTTGCCCATATCCAGGAATATACATTCTCGATTGATATCTAAAATCATTTAATGCAGTATTCATAATACTAGTAGGAGAAAAGTTTCCTGAAAGAGCACTTAATAATGATTGTGCACCACTTATTGAAGAACTTAAATCAGAAGCTCCATTATATACAGGAGATATTAATCCATCAAATCCTGAATATACCTTTTGACATAACGATCTTGTCATTGAATCTAGCATTATGTGTTCCTCTCTCCCTTCGGATCTGCTGTTGTAGCTTCGGTTGCATTTTGAGCTGGTTGAGCCATATTTTGTTGAACATTAATTAATGGAGAATCTTGATTAATGTTTCTGCCAGCTAAAAGATTTGCATCGCAATCTGGTTGAGTATTTTGACTTCCAAATGCTCTTATATTATGATCTCCTCCAGCTTCTTCATTAATATCAAGACCAGCTTTCACTTGAACGGATGCTGCAGTTGAAGAAATTAAAACATCATCATCTATAGATTTTATATGAAATTTTTCTTTAGCAGTTATCAAAATATTCTTATCTGATTTAATTACGATTTCATCTTTGAAATAAGCTTGAAGTTTTTGTTGGTCAATATCAATATGAAAGAAATCTCCTTTTCTGGTTCGTATTAATAACTTTTCTTTTCCATCTCTTTCATCTAATAAGATTACAGTTTGATTATTGTCGATAGTATAAACAGAAGCAGTATCTCCTGTTGGTGGGGTATTTATTTGTCGTTTCTTCCCTGTTATTTCAACTCTTGCATCATCTGAATCATCAGAAACAACTATAGTTCTTCCTTCATGACTTTTAAATAAAGTCCATTTCTTTTGATAGTTACTACCTAATTGATTCTCTGGAAGAACTTTTGTATTCTCTAAATCTAAAGCTCCAAAATAATATGGTCTATTTATGTTTCCACTTTCAAAAAAAACAAACAACCATGAACCTTTAGCAGGAATATATGAAGATCCCATATAGTGGTGGGAAGAATCTCCTTCCATATTTCTTCCACCAAGAGGATTATTTGCGGGACGCGCCCATATTCCTTTGTTGTCGCTCACCTCAGGCATTAAATCTGGAATCCACACCAAAACTCTTCCATATTTTTGTGGATCTTTGTTTTCGACAACTTTAGCTCTATAGTTTCCATAAGCTGCTTCTGATTTCATTATTCCTCTAAGTTAAGCATGCCTTTGATATATTCTATCTTTTTTACCGTTGGTAGTTGGCCGAGTTCTTTTAGTTTCTGTTTATCTTTTAAAATAGCTTCTACTCTATCTTTTACTGATGGATGTTCATCCATAGCTTCACTTAACCATCTTAAAGCTTTACATATTTTATTATTACATGGTTGTACCTTGTCTACCCATTTTTGAAGTTTTTGCAATCCAGAAATTAAATAATCACCGTAACCATATTTTGTAGCATAACTATCAGCGTAATATTCTTGACCTCTTCCTTGTAGTCTAGCTAGAATTACATTTGTAACTTGTGTAGTAAGGGCAAGCTCAATCATCCATATTTGAGGGTCATGATCTATTTCATACCCTCCGTTCTTTTCATGTATCCATACTCTTAACATTGCATGAAAAAGTGCCCCAAGACCAATTGCGGCAAATGCTCGATACCATGAATGATGGTCATTTACGTGTCCTGCTTCATGTAAGCAAACAGCTAGCAATTCTTTTTCTGTACACATCTTTAGCAAACCACTAGTGACATAAATATCAGGACTAAACATACAAAAAGCATTTGGGGCTTTTTCTTTAAAAATAAATACTCTAAATTCTTTGGGTCCTTTTAAAATACCATTTATCTTTTTTGTTAAATTTTTATCAATAGGAAGTGACCCCAATTGTGCTTTCATAGAAAAGATACTCAAAAGCGATAATATAGCAGTAATAATTGCTGTTATTCCATATTGAATCCCCGCCCATTTCCAATCTATTTCTAAAAGATATTCATTTATTTTTTGTCTATCCATTAATTTATTCTCCTAACTAAAAATAATCTTTGAAATCTCTAATATACTTGAATATGATCTCTCGTTATATTTTTTTATATAAGTAGGTGCAAGAGTTGTTCCTGTTATATCTGATGTAGTTATTACAGAAATAAATCTCGCAATATCTTCTAAAGCAGGTAAAAATTCAATTGTAAATTGTCGTAGAATTCTATTTGCAAAAAAGTGTTTGTTTATATTTGGAAAAACTCTAAAATCAGCTAAAGCAAGAATAAAATCGTTAATATTAGTAAAGTCATATTTATCAAGTTTTTCTTTGTATTCTCTATAATCAACTCCAGACCCAGTTGAAGATCGTCTATAGTTTGAAATTCCAGTTATACCAAAAAATGAAGCTAAAACATAAGAGTTAGTCAAAAATTTCAAAACTGAAATACTTCCTGTAAATGATCCTAATAGTCCATATTCTTTACCAAACCCTTTCATAAAAATTGCATGAAGAAAACTAGCAATTGGAGCTGCATGACTATCACTAATCTTAACTTTTTTATTTATAATTTCTCTCATGGTTATTCCATATACAAGAGCGGCATATAGATCAATTGGACCAGGTTTAGTTGAAAGTATATCATCAATACCAAATGGAGATAGATTAATAACAATTGAGTTAGTGGGATAGTTATAAGAAACTGGTAAAGAATAATCTTCCAAGACAACTATGCTTAATGATTGTCTAGCTTTTAATCCCTGAATTAAACTGAAAACTTTGTCTTTTGTGAAATGTGTTATTCTTTTTTTCATTAACTCAAGAACAACATAAGCTTTTCTAGGACCATTCTCTATTTCAGCACTCTTAATTTCTACTGACGATAAATTAAGAGTATTTTGAACTCCTTGTAACAAATCAAATTGTTTTTTAATTATCATTACCAAGTCACCTCTAGTAAATCTTCGATTTCTTTTTTTGAAAATTTATCTTTTAGAATTTCTATAATAGCTTGAAATGTTGGGACAACCACTTTTAAAAGATTAAATTCTTCAATACACCTAATTGAATTTACAAACATTAATAGATGAGCTAGATTAACTGTATTATACTCATCATAACTTAAATAATCTGGCCTCATTATATATTTTCTATCTAAATCTTTTACTTCAGAGTTTTTCAAAAGATAAAAAAGATGTTGTTCATATAACTCTAAAATCGGCGAAGGGAATACAAAAAGTTCATTAACAGTTTTATATCTATCTCCTGCATAGTTAACATCAATAGCTTGTAATTCTCTACTAGCAGATTCTTGATCTATTGTATATGGCATTAATTATCTCCTAAATGTTTGCCACTTGATAGTTGTCTCTAGTCCATGAACAATTAGTTTCATTAGTTGCGAGTCTTGATTGAATAATGTCTAAATCAGCTTCACTTAAATATTTAGAATAATTCTTCATAAAGTAGTCATAATCACCTCTAACTAGATTAATTGGAATATCTAACTTTCCATTATGGAATTTTTCATGCATGCTTTTCAAAAGAGTGACATAACCAACTTTATTTGCAAAATGAAATTCAATAACTTCTTTACAAATATCAAATGTACAAAAAGATTCCGCAGCTTCTATTTTCTTATTAACAAATGCTGTAACTATAGCATACAAAGAAGGTATATGATGATGAACCTCAATTGTAACATCATCCATTGTTTCTTGAGTAATCATACAAGCATTTATTTGTAAAACATCAGCTATATACTCTCTCCACAATTTGTATTCTCTAGATCTTCGAATTGTTGCTTCACAATTCATGATGAATTTTTTATACTCAGCTTCATTTTCAAAATTATTAATTCGAAGAGTTAATCTAAATGGATAATTATCACTATATAACTCTAAGTTTTCAACGTTAGATTTTACTGTAACATCCTCACTCATTTCTTTTCTCCTTAGTTATCTCTACTTATATATATGATTATCAGAATACAAATTATAATACATAATCCGACTGTTAGTGATAAAGGCATAGTTGCAATAAAGGATATTATCGCTGCTATAGTAGCAAGAACAGCTTTAGTACCAAAATCTCTTATCTTTCCAAATATAGTTGCTAAAGCATCAAGAGCATCTTTTATTCCTTTTCTTACTCCTTCTTCATCTTGCATTTGTTTCCAATCAATTGATTTTCTATTATTTACAAAAGCTGTTAGATTTTCTCTTGTTTTCTTATCTGGATTATCAGTATCTAGAGTTGAACCTATAGCTAATAAACAAGAAATATAATTTAATTTATTTCCAACAATATCAGTCGATCTTTGAAGAGTTCTTTTTGCTAACTCATAATTTCTTTCAAATGCTGGACTTAATCTTTTACAAGTAGCTTCCACTGTAGAAAAGGAAATATCAGGAACAACGTTAGAAAGGGTCGACGCTATTTCCATTGGACTACTAGAAATAGATGTATATAACTTTTTAAAGAGATCTACAAGGTAACTTTTTTTTAAATCCTTCACTTTGTCAACAAGTGACCATTCTTGAACAGTTTGAGTTAGATATTGTGTTTGTTTATTTCTAGCAAGGCACTCACCAAAAATCTTTCTTTTTGAAGTAGTCATTCTAAAAAACGGTCCAGCTGATTTTCTTACATCTTCTAAATTCTGAAACACTTTTGATTGTTCACTTCCAAGAGAAGAAAATAAGTAATTATATGGAACAGATGAACATACTCCACCAAACTCTTCCATACAATAAGTTGCTTTTCTATTTACATCATCAGCAACAATAAAAGATGTCCAACCAAGTGAAAATAATTTTTTAACAGATGCTGGAGAGTCTATAACCCCAGGAGCTTCAAGTTCCATCTGATTCAAACAAGTAAATATATTATGTTTATATTGACTTGTTGCCCAAAGAATATCTGCAGTTGGATCTCCTGTTAAAACTCTATCTGTACCTACTTTAAAAGTTCTTGCTATTCTCCATAATGTTCTTATTGCCATTCTTTTATATCGTTGTGTTAAAAACTCATTATAAGAAAGAGCAGTATCTTTTAACATAGCAGAAACGATTCCTTGAGGAGAGTCAATAAAAAATGGTAGAACTTTAATACCAAGAAGTTTTAAGCCACCTTTTCCAGTTTGAATTTGTACCCATGTTGGTTCTATAGAAAGAGATTCGAAGCTTGGATTATGAATTTCTACTTTCTGAGAAGGCCCTCTATCAGTTTTTTCTGGCCAATATCGAGGGTCTCTTTCTGGTTTTGGTGGAAGTTCATTTTTTATTGTAATCTCTATTGGTTCACGATTGGGTTTTCCTCCTGAGTGTTCAACAAGATTTTCACCTTCTCGAATTCTCAAAATTCCGCCGGACCCAATTGTTATTACTCCACCAACTGCTTGCTTTACAGTGGAATTAGCCAACTTCAAAATCTTATCTATTCCATAAACAATACTAAACTTTTCAAGAGATTTAGCGATTCCGGGTAGAACATTTTGAGATACACTCTTTGATGTTAACATTGGGAATACAACTATCATTATATTTTCCTCCTATAGTAAAAAAGTCGATGCTGGTTGCTCGACTCTTTCTTTTTGTTTTTCTTCGATTTTCGGTTTTAAATATGGAGGACTGATCTTTATAAATCCGTCCTTTTCACAGTAGTTTCTATACATACAATATTTGCAGGTTTCATCGGTTGCGCCTATTGGGTCAACAACTTTATTTTGTTCAATTGCATTTAATAAAATTGTAGATCTTTCTAGATACTTTTCAGCTAATTTAGTATCTACTTGGAGATCAAAAACTTTTATATGTTTCAAATCTCTTAAAACATAAATTATTGTTATTGTATTAATATTAAAATCGTATTCACTTTTAAGAATATAAGCATAAATATTCGCTTGATAAAAATGCTCTGGAATATATTTATTTGCAAACTTTTCTGCATCTAAAGTTTTTATTTCAAATAATATATTTGGTTTAAGAGCATCAATTCTACCCTTAACCTTGTATTTTTCACTGACTATTGTTTTTTCAACTTCTGTAAAGTCATATAATTCTTCAAAAATATCATGAATTACAGTTGAAACTTTTTGAATCAGATATAGATACGAAAACTTATACTGTTTTTTCATATCTAGCTGATATCTTTTTCTCTCATAATAACAAGTTCTTAAACAAGTACATAGTTCAGTTACAGAAATATATGGCCGTTCATAAGTTAATCTAGTTTTATATTCTTCAATAAGTTTTGATCTCATTAAGATTTCAAATCTTTGAATATCAAATCCTTTTCTATCTTTTTTTATCTCAAAACTAGGAAGATCTATAAATTCTTCAATCTTCGCATTTTCAAGCATCGTTTTTGTTGATGTTGTAATATTCTCTTTCTTAGTAACTTCTTTCTTCTTTACTTTTGAACTTTCAACGGGCTTATTTTGTTTTTGTAAATAATCTAAAAGTCTATCATATTCATTAGTCAGTTTCGTCATACAAGATTTGCATAGCACTTTCTACTAGATTATCACGCAGAATCTTGTAAGAATCTTCAACTATTCTAGATTCAAATGAATTAAATTTCTTAATTTGTGACTCTTTCAAAATTCTTGCAACTAGTAAACTATCAATAGCAAGAGCAAAAGCTTTTTCTCTAATTGATCTTTCAACGATTTTTGTTACGTCTGCTTTGTCATTTTTAGTCAAATCTTCTTTTAAAGACTCTTTTAGATTTTTCTTTGACTTTTCTGAAACAACAATTCTTTTAGCACTTTCTCTTGCAAACTTTGCGGCCTGAATTGCAGTTTCTTGTAATTTCTTAATATTAACTTTTTCAGTTAATGGCTTTGGAGTATATTCTATAAGTTTTAACATTTCAATAAAGGTAGAAAGAAGAGCGCCTTTTAATGAGATATAATCCTCTTTTACCAACGGACAGCATGATTCGACCTTCGTAACTGGTTTTCCAAAGAATACATAATCAAGCCCATAAAAATTTTCTAAAACTCTAATCTTAGCTTCTTTTGATAACATGGAAATAATCCTCCTTAATCCTCTTCCCTCTTTTTATACCTAAAACTACTATTTTCTTCTTCTACGACTTCAAGAATAATCCTTCTTGAGTCATCGGGAAATTTTGTATTTTTTATTGCTAAACAAAGAACTTTTAAAGATTCAATTGTTCGACCTTTCTTTCCAATAATTTTACCACTGTCTAATCTATTACCTTTAATCTGCATTATAATTGCTTTTGTAGTAACAGAAATATCAACAACTACATCGTTTGGATGATCTACTATAGATTTGGTAGTGTTTAACACGTAATTTTTCAATATATCTGACATTCCATTCATTTTTAATTCTCCTTTTCATAGCAATTAAGTTTATATTTTGTTCTAAAAAGAAAAATGTATTAGATTATTACTTATAAGTTAATATCATTTTTTGTTAATATTTCTAATGCTATAGCTTCTTTTACTTGAATGTCAAAAATTCTAGCAAATTCTTTATCTTCTTTATACAAATCTTCAGCACTAACAGTCCTAAATTTCTTTTCTGGATAAGCAGTTAACCAGTTCCATGCACCAGCTTCTAGTCTTTTTGCTTTGACTAATAGATTGTAATTAGTCCAGAAATTTGAAAATCCTGAAGTAAAAGATCCAATCAATTCAACTTCAACATTTGGAACAAATAACTTATTTTTAACACATTTCAATGTTACAAGAACACCATCAAATCCATGTTTTTCTCTTGTAATGACTGACTTCACTTTCATTTCAGCTAATTGAAAAGCATTGAATTTAAGAATATTACCACCAGGCATATCTTTTTGACTAGACATAAATTTCAAATCTCTTGGAGCAGAAAAAGGTCCCATTTGAATAACATCTCTTAATTGATTTACAGCTATTAAACAAATATTATAATGAGCTAGTTTAGCAACATATTTAGGAATTAAGATTGAAAGCATTCTAGCTTTGTATCCAATAACTTGATTTACATCCTCAGCTTCTCTTTCTTTTTGTGATAATGTATTTGCTATACTATCCCAAACAACTACTGATGGCGTTATTATTCCTTTTTGCTCTTTAAATAAACATAAACCCTCTAAAAATTTAAACACTTTCTCTACTGTAATATCTGTATAAGGCTTAATTACTGGGTTCTTTACGCCAAGATTAGATAATCTAATACTAGTTGTTGCTTCTTCTGAGTCAAGGAAACTTCCTAAAAGATTTCCTTTAAATTGTTTTTGACCTTGTCCAAGTGCCTGAATTGCCAACATTGTTTTACCACTACCTGGTTGACCCACAACAATATTTAATGATCCAACAGCAAATCCTCCACCAAGAACAGCATCCACAACATCAATCCCGGTTGAAATGGTTTGCTTAATTCCAAGATCTGGAAGAATATCAACTTTCTGTTCCATGAATGAACTAAACTCTTCATACAACTTTTTAGTTATTTCTGGATCTTCTTCATTAAGACTTTTATCAACAATTACTGTTTCAACCTTTCTTCCTCTCTTTGCTTTTTCTTTTGGTTGCTCATCTACATTTATTTTCACACTTTCTAAAATTTCTTTAACTTCAGAAGGAGCTATTTGAATTACTTCTTTTTCTGCTTCTATCACTATTGGTTCTTCTTCGATTGTTTCTACGATTTCATCAGCCATTTAAGTTCTCCCTTTTTGATACAATTTCTACTTCTGGTTTCATATCCTCTTTTTGTAGTTCAACTCTTTCTAATCTTAAATTTTCTTTTTGTTCCTGAAATTCCTCAACTTTTCTTGATAGTTTTCTAATATCAACAAGACCTTCAATATCGAGGTCTGATTCAATTCCTAATTTTCTTCTTATTTCAATTTCATTTTTTAATGTAGATGCAATCTCTTTTCGCATATCAAGTAATACATTGAACAGAGCAGTTACTGCTTTTATTTTCTCTTCAAAAAATCTTATATACCTAGCATCTAATGATGCTGGTATTAACGTATCAATTCGAATTTTTAACTTTTCAAGATCATCAATCATTACCTTTATAGCATCTCTATGTTCTTGAAACTGGTTAAGCAGTTCATCAATTATTATATCCATAATATCTCCTTAAATCTCACACATCCCTGTAGCACAAGTCATTTCACTTTCATCTCTTAATTGATCGCTCTGCTTACTATTTTGGACTACAAACATAGCTTCTTCTTCTGTCATTTTATTTAAAACTTGACCTTCCTTACTACCATCAACATAAACGGTAACTCCTTTTAAATCTTTAATATATTCTAGTAAGATTTTATCAAGATCTATTGATGAAAAATCTTTTGGAAGATTAATAGTTTTACTTACAGCTCCATCCACATACTTTTGAACTATAGATTGAATTTCTAAATGATCTGTTGGTTTAAGATCATATGAATCTACAAACCAGTCTGGTTTTATAGTATTTTGTTCCAGTAGTTTTCGATATAATGGATGAACATAATCTCTTGAACTTACTCTATCTTCTCTTTTATATGCTTTAGCAAATAAAGGTTCAAGACCATTTGAAACATCAGCTACTAGAGATATTGTTCCTGTTGGTGCGATAGAAAGAAGAGTTACATTTCTTATACCTTTTGATTTAATATCCATTCTTAATTGTGCTGGAAGTTTTCTAACGAATGATGCTTTAGAATAGGAAATAGGATCAAATTTTGGAAACGCTCCTTTTTCAATTGATAATTCAACCGAAGCTTCATATGCACAATTTCTTATAAAAGTAAACAATCTTTCAATTTCAGCTATTGATTTCTCAGAACCGTATCTTAACTCCTTTGCAAATAGATATTCGGCTAACCCCATAACTCCAAGACCAATTCGTCTTGAGTTATGTGCCTTAATATCATTTTCTTTTAGAATGTATTTATTAACTTCAATGATATTATCTAAAAATCTTACAGCTAGTTTTATTGTAGTCTCAAGTTTTTTCCAATTTGTATTTACACTACCAGTAATAAAATTAGGCAAAACTAAAGAACCTAGATCACAAATATCATATGGAGAAAGAACTGCTTCACCACATGGGTTTGTTGAAATAACTGGATCATAATAGTATGAGTTATTTTTAAAGAGATTAGTAAAGTTAAGTATTCCTGGTTCAGCATATTTTACCATATTAGTTAACATTAAATTCCAAATATCTCTTGCCTTAACTTGAGCATAATCTTTCTGTTTGAATTTCAATGTCCAACCAGAATCTCTTTCAACTGCTTCAATAAAGTCGGTTGAAATACCTACAGATATATTATAATGGCTTAGAACACCATCTACTGTTTTAGCATTTATAAAATTAACTACTTCTGGATGAGCCACATCGACACATGCTAATGCAGCAGCTCTTCTTTGACCGCCAGATTCAATAGCTACAGCAGTAGCATTTGAAGCTGTTAAAAAGGAGACTAAGCCACTTGATGATCCACCCTTTCCCATTATTGCATCTCCCTTTGGTCTCAGAGCAGAAAAGTTACAACCAACCCCACCACCCTCCGACCAAAGAATTGAAGACTCCATATAATAACGACCAATTTCTTCCATAGAGTCACCAATTGGCAATACAAAACAGTTAAATAATGATCCTCTTGGTCTCCCACAATTCCTTAAAATTCTTCCTCCTGGAATCCAATCCATATTATAAATCATTTCTTGAAACTTATCTGAATATTCTGTTTTTTTACTTTCTACTTGTGCTACATGCAAAGCAACTCTTTTACTAAGACCTTCCCAATCTTCTTTTTCATCAAAGAAATATCTTTTTCTAGCAATTGCTTCTGCATTTTGAGATAAAACTGGTTTCTTACCCATTACTTAACTCTCCTTTTAATAATCTGTAGTTATCGTTAAATGAAACGGTTTATTTACTTCATTTCTTTTTAACCAAAACCATGCATCAATTTCAGCAATTCCCCAACCCGTATATTCCATAAGAGCTTTACAAGCTAAAATTGTAGCAGCGCGAATTTCGCATTCTTGTGGTGAATGTTTTTGAATCGGAAGTTCATTATCAACTAGATACGCTAATTCATCACTATATGTGATACAATTATAATGTCTTAGTTTTTTAGGAACTTGATAATCGGCAGGAACATGAAGATACGTCATAGCATTTTGAAACCATCCAAATCTCCTATTCAATTGAATAAAAAATAAAGATAGTCTTTTTAGAAACATATCAGACGCATATCCAGGAAAAGACTGAATTATTGTTTCAATGTATTCTGTAGGATCATCATTTTGTTGAACTATTTGCTCAGATAAAAATTCCGCTCCGGCAATCAATTCTGTCAAATGATTTTTCCTTTCTTCTAACATTGGAAATCTATTTAGAGCCAATAACTGAACAAAATCTTCAATACAATCAGCAAAATTATAAAATGGTTGGTAGTTTTTAAAAGCTTTTTCAAGAAGGGTATACATCATTCTTGACGACGAACCGCAGGGTCTAATATCACTTTTTCCATACCAATAGCAATAATTTATTGAATTACCTACGAGCTCAAATAAGCAAAATTTAAATTTATCTACTTCATTATCATAACCAAATGAACTAACTCCATTAGTTTTCATTAATTTCGATGTTTCAATAAGTCCACCATAATTCATTTTTGCATGCTTTGGATTTTTCATAAACTCTTTCGCTAAATCAAACACACCTTTTATAAAATCCATTATTCACCTCCATTCGCTTGGTTCACTATTTATTTGTTCTAATTCAAAAGTTTACTTTCTAAAGAATTTACCAACCGCTGCTGCTACTTTTGACGTTCCTTTTGTCATAGATTTATATTTCTTATATACTTCTGGATTCCCCATTTTCATTGCATAAGCTGAAGCATCTTTAGTTATTTGCTCTTTTATTCCAGCAGCTCCTTCCATCTTCTTCAATCTAGTGTAGTAATCAGGAATTTCTGCTAAATGATCTTTTGCAATTTTCAGCGCAATTAACTCATTATTGATGTGCTCTTTTTCTACTTCAACTCCCATTTTTAATTGTTCTGGATCATAACTCCCTTTGAAGTCTTTTGATCTACCACCAGATAGAAAATCACTAAGTAAACCATAAATGATTGCTTCAAATTTATCAGGTTCAATTTTAAGTTCCCTTGCTAAACCATGAATTTTCTCATCTGCTGGATATGGGTTATCTAAAAACCATTGAATTATTTTATCCTTAACATCTTTTGTTTCCATTTCAAATAATATTTTTTCTAGCTTTTGTTCAGCTAACTTTATCTTATCCATAGGAAAATCCTCTCTTATTTGACTACGAATTTTTTTTGCTTCTTGACCAAAAACTGCTATATAATGATTTACTACAGTTTTACATCTTTCATCTTTACAATCTTTAATACTTCTTTCCAAACAAGATTTCACTCCAATATGTAAATGAACTCTTGCTTTATTAATACAATTTTTATATTCTTGTTTAAACCCACCCAAAACTCCTTGTTTCTTGCAGTTTTTCTCTAATTCTTGCTTTTTTCTTTGACCTTCCATAGCACAAATATGCAATATCGAGTTAGCTGTTCTACTTAAGCTGGTTATATTTTGTTCGTTAATCATTTCAACCTCCGATAAACTCATCCAGTAATTGTCTAACTCCATAGTGTTCTAACTTCAATGAAAGAAACTCAGATATTGTTGGGGTATGTGGTCTCTTTCTTAAAAACATTCCAGCTTCTCTTGGAGTTCTATTTGCTTTTTTAGCATTACATGGTTTGCAAGCTGTTACACAGTTATCAAACTCACTTTTTCCACCTTTAGAAATTGGGATAACGTGGTCAATTGTAATATCCTTTTCTTTCTTGCCGCAATACATACAAAAAAATTTGTCCCTTACAAAAACATTTCTTTTACTGAAAGGAACTTTATTTCTATATATCATTCTAACTATTTTAACTAATTTCATAATTAGAGGAATCTTTATAATTACTCCACCAAATGTTCTAATAACATCTTCTGAATATTTCAATACTTCGCATTTTCCTTTTGCAAGTAGACAAATTGCACGCTTCCAAGATACTACATTAAGAAACGTGTAATCTCCATTTAATAGAATAGTTGTTGCTTGCATCTCTTTTTACCTCGTTCACTTAATCTCCTTGTATACTTTCAAGATAGTCATTCATTTGTTCTGCCATTTGAGTCTTTCCCTTGAATAGCATAAATGTGTTCTGATTATATCGTCTATTTGCTACTCCGGTATTAATCAAATGATAGATTCCTTTTATTTTTCGTCCTTTAAAGTCTACTTGAATATGTCCAGGTGCAAATTTAATAACATCGCAGTCACCTGAATCCCAAAGACTTAACTTACCAGCACCATATCCTTGCTCTATAGTTCCAACAAATAAAGCTTCTTCCTCTGTATGGTCATGAGTTTTTATAGCTAATACTTTAGGACCAGGAACAAGAGGTATCTCTTTTCTAACTGCAAAGGATGCCCATATCTTAGAATCGGGTATAATAAAACGTAAATCATAATGTAATCTAGCTCGTTTTGCTTCATGTTTCATAACTACAAATCTTTGCATAGTTACCTCTTATATAAATTGTGCTTTTTTAAAAACGGTATCGCTTTCATACATTTTTCATACTTTTCTCTATCATTACCATATTTTTCTTTACAAACTTTTTTGGCATAATCTAATCCCTTTTTTGCACCTATTATTCCTCCAACAACAGCACCACCTATTCCAGCAGCAATAAGTGCTTTCTTATTTACCTCTATTAACCAATTTGAAAAGTCTTCCCTAATATTCATTTTTTTATCTCCAATTAATACCTCTATTTTTTCTTTATAATATATAATGGAATTATACTACCAAAAGCACTTCCTAAAGCATAACAAACAGCAATAACCCAATCATTCTGTTCGATAAAATTCTTGAATACCAAAAGTCCCACCAAATTTTCTATAAAGACTGTCGATGGAACTAAGATCTTGTTTCTCCGAATCACGAATAACGTTCTTGATAATGCCAAAAACCATTCTAGTAGTCCTATTCCTAGGTAAAACGCATAAGTTGGGAGGAGGTTTATCATCTTCTTGTTCTCCTACCATTTCTTTTTTGTTTACTACATACTCGGTTTTTGGCATTTTATACCTCAGTTAAATTTGTTACTCTTATCTTACGAATTGCAAAAGCTCCATCACCATCAAACCCAAAAGACTTTTCTTCATCACTATCTGGATCACAAATAACTTCAAATGAGTGACCAGGGTCTGATGCTGATTTAATATGTCGAATTAAATTCTCAAGTTGATCGTCTTCGTCTGAAACCAAAACTGTTATAAGTTTCTTCTCCATTTATTTTTCTCCTTCACATATTCCTAAAACATCATAAACCCAACAACCTACTTTGTTATATAAAGATTTTATCCCAGTACTTTTATATTTGTTGGGGCACTTGGGGCAATGAAATCGAAAGGGACTGTGGCCGTTGCCATATCGGATTCGTTTCCCCAGTCATCAATTGCTACAATACCAATTGTATATTCGCCATCATATAAAGGAAATCCTGGAAATTCGTCAGGAACAACAACCTCTGTTTTTGGCATATTAACTGTTACATTCAGATCATCATAAGTTGGTTCCTCTATTCCTTGAACAACATAGACTCTATGTGCTACAACATCTTCTGCAATACTAGGTTCCCATGAAACTCTACGATTAAAAATTTTAGACATTTGTTTCTCCTCCAAAGAAATTTTTTAAATCATACCATAAACCAATAATAATACCACCTGGTTTTGGAACTTTCCATCTAAGAATCCACCCCATTGGTTGACCATTTACAGTAGCATATTGTGGATCTTTTGAATCAGCCCACTCAGAACATTTACTTCCATTACATGCTCGTATTTGAACTTTAAAATCTCCAGTTCGTGGTCTAGTTAATTGTTTTTCTCTAACTGAACTGGATAACTGTTCGCTTGGCAAAGGAACCAACTCTCCTGTTGTTTTGATACCAACTAGTCTCAACTCATAATAAGTAACTCCAGTTTGAGTATCTTCCCATGAAGTGGTTGGTTTTGCATTGTAATCTAATACATATGTATAAAATGATTGTGCGTATGGTTCTGCAACTAGAAGAAAGAATAAAATAAATGAAAAAATGAATTTAATCACTTATCTCTCCTGATGGATTATAATTTCCAGTAATATCATCAATATATCTATCAATTATAGTTGTATATTGAGGATTTCCTCCGTTCAATTGTTTCAAGATACTTAAACAAGTTATTTTTTCTTGTGGATCTTCATATGAAAGACATTCATCAACTAAGTTTAGATAAACATCTTCATACTCTTTAAGCTTACTCATTCCTTGACCAGGAATACATTTCTGTTTCATTGGTCACCAATGATATCCCTCTGGGCAACTATGGTCTGCTTCCTGAAGTAATTTTAAATAAATTTCAGTTATCATAGTAGTATCCTCTTAATGAAAAATCTTTGTTAATTTGTCTATTTTTTCAACGTCTTTTTCTCGATTTAAAACTTTATACATTTTAAATGTATCTCTTAGCGACATGAACTTATATCCTTCTACATCTAAAGCTCTTCTTAGTAACTCTTCTGTAGTTTTTTGTAATAGTTGAAAATTAACAGCTGCTTCAAGTTTTTTATCTTTTGTTACATAAAAAACTTTTTTGTACTTATAATCTTTTATTAATCCCTCAGCTTCAAATTTTTGTAACTTATTAAACTCTTCTCTTGTTAAAACTAAATCTAGATCATTATTTTCATCAATAACACCATGTAAAACAAGAACAGCACTACCAACAATAAGTGCTTTGCTTTTATCTAAGTTAAATTTATCTAAAAGGTCTAAATATCTAATTCTTTTTAATGGATTTTTATCACGAAAAAAACAAATTTGAAATTCAAAAAGAGGTCCGCTTTCTTGAATATAATGAAGATATATATCTAGTAACATTTATTCTCCTCCTCCATCTCCATTATCACCTCCACTATCATCCCCGTTATCTTCATAATCTTGCATATCAAGATTATGAAACATCCTTACTTTTGAATTTGGAGCGTCTTTTGGAATGGCTGATTTTTTAGTAATTTTTAATTTTCCTAAAGGGTCTTCAATATCAAGATTATCTAAATAATCAATAATCTTTTTTAATCTTGCTTCATCATCTTCAAATTGTTTTAATCCAATATGTTTTATTGTTTTTGAATTTGCTGTATTTGGTCTTCCTTTGTAATCTCCAAGTGAATTCTTAATATAAATATTATACATAGATGGTTGTAAAGCATGCCTCATATCTTTTATTTTATCATTACTTGTTAATTTTGCAAGTAAATCAGCATAAATTTTCATATTGAATGTATCTGGATTTTGTGTTGGTTCGTTCCACTCTCTTTCTTGAAGGAAATCCAGATATGTTTGAGTTAGTAATTTAAGTTTAACGTTCATTTTTACTCCTAAACATTTTGCTTTTGTGCAGACATTCTCATTGCTTGTTTTTGGGTTTTTCCTTTACCTCTCCACATAGTACTACCATGAGCTTCATCTTTTACTGATGCACACAATCCTTCTGGATTTTTTACTTTTCCTCTCAATCTCTCAACACACCTTTCAAAATATCCTTTATCAGTTGGTTTTAAACTTTTTTGACCATGATATCCTTTACCAACTGTGGTTCCAAATTTCTTTACGCTTCCTCTATTCCATCCATGAGGCATTTTTTCAAAACCAGCTTCATGAAGTATACTTTCTACTATAATATCTAGATATGTTTCCATATTAGCTACTCCTTCTTCAACTTTAAATCCTTGATCCTTAAATCCATATCTTTCTATATCTACATTATCATATTTTTCAATATTTGATCCATATAAATTTATCCAAAATTGTATATCTTCACATTCATTTTTATCTTCCCAGGATGATCCAACACTTAAAATAACTTGATTGTCTTTTACTAACAATACATTATCATCTTGAGAAGTTCTAGTACTATTTCCTGTTTCTAGGTGCAATTTTGTAATAAGATGTTTAAATAATTCGTCTACTATTCTTGACAACTCAGAACATGCACTATTTTCGCTTGCTTTTGTTCTTACAGGGTCCCATAGGTTCCATTCTAATCTAAAAATTCCAGAAATAACTAATCTAGATGGAGGAGGATCTTTTTGAAAGTCAACCATAATATATTTAGTTGGATAATCATCAGTATAAAATTTACTATCTAACTGACGAAATTTTCTTTGTAACTCTATAGCTATTTTTTTCCCAAACATAACAAGGCTTTTGAAAAGTTTTTCATCTACTTCTCCTTGATATGGCTTTAGGCCTCTTGGTAATATTTTATGCATTTATTCCTCACTTATCTTGCATCTGTTTTTCTAAAACTTCTATCCTTTTATTTAGATATGCAAGACGATCTTTTAAATACTCATTATTTGGGTCTCTGCTTAATTCTTTTAAAACTAGAGATTTTTGAATTTTTAACTCTTCTAAGTTTTGAACATTTAATTTTTGTTGATACATTTCAAATGTCTTGACTGATTGTTGAGCAATAATAGCATCTTGTTCTTCCATCTTTTTTTCAACAGCTATAACCTTCTTTTCTATTTCTGGCATCATCGCTTGATTATTATACTTTTGGTCAATTGAAAGAGCTACACTTTCACAACCACCTTTTACCATTGTAAACATCCAAACACCAAGAGCTGTACAAATTGCAGCTATAAGTGTAGTTTTAATTTTTCCCTTATATGTTTCCCAAAATGTTTTCTTTTTAGAGCTCTTTTTGGTTACCATATTCGTTATCCTTTTATTATTTCTTACTTCTTTATTGATCTCTTTATACTATTTGCTAAAAGGTTTAATATCTCTTTTAATGCTTGAGCTGAGGCCATATTTACTACTTTATTTGCTTCATTTACATATTTCATATATAACTCAGCTTGCTTTTCATAACCTTCTTTCTGGTCATATCCATAAGATTCAATAAAATCAAAATTTATTGTTAAATCCTCAAAGAATTCTAACTCATGTATAGAAGTAGTTCTTTGTTTAATATTTTTTGAAACAAAGCTTCTAAAATATTCTTTAACTAGTTCTGGATAAATACTTTTATCTCTAAGTTTTTCAAGTTGTTTAATATTATCTACTCCAACAACTTTTAATAAAACATCTAGCTTTCTTATATTAGTATATAATCTAAAACCGGCATTAATAGAAGTATTAATAATTCTTCTTCCATATATTTCTAAAATTTTCTCTATCTGCTCTTTGTTGTGTTCCAAAAATCTTTCAACTTTTTTATTTTCAAAGTGTTCATAAGTAGCACCCGCTACAAGAAGTGTTACTAAAGTTCCTAATGCAATCCATCCCCATTTTTCAGTTTGAATATTATCTGCCTGAATTTTATCTAAATAACTATTTACTATGTCCATATTCCTCCAATGCCATTCTTGCTAAAGAATAAGCATCTGCTAAGTTATCATCTTCATATGCAATTCCAAACTTTTTATAAATATTTAATAGCATTAAATCTTTTTTAGCATTTCCTTTACCAGTTATAAATTTCTTTAACTCACTTGGGGAAATTATTTTGTAATTTATCTTATTTTTGTACAAAAAAATACGAGTAAGATAATGAACAGCTCCAATTTGAGAAACTGATCTACCTTGGGATCCGTAACTTAGACCCTCAAGGTAAACCAGTTTAATATCTGTTTGATCTAGTTTATTTAAAACGTCTAATATCTGAATTAATCTTTCTTCATCCGAATGTTTTGGACTAGTTACAATTACACCTTCTGAAATGATATTAGCATTCTCATCTAGTATTGCTAATCCACTTTTTGCAAAAGCAAAATCCATTCCAATAAATTTAGCCATGTACAATTCTCACATTCGGAATAAACAATCTTTCTAATTTTTCTACAACTTCTCTCTTTTTAGTTTGTCCTTCCTCAAAAATATCTGACTCTAATGGTATTTCTCCAAAAGGAGTTTTAAGATTTCCACCAGCATATTTCTTTCTGATTCTGCCCAAAACTATCATAATATCAGCCAAAGCAAGTTCTTCAAATAAGACTTGAATATCATTAGGAACTTCACTAAAATCTTCAGATTGTATTCTTTCATATTCTACTGTTACAAACTTCATCTGAAAATTCATTGGTGAAATTCTTACAATATTTGGATGTTTAAACTCAAATGTTTTATCATAAGATGAAAACATTTTTGTAGTCATAGCATTATTTACAGCTAAAGCCCATTCTGGTAACTCACCCATAGTAAAAGCTCCAAACGGAGGGTGTCCTAAAGCATATAAATCTGATTGGTCAAAATAGATATTAGAAACGTTTATAATCTCTCTACCATCGGGTTCATTCAAATAAAATTCATTCCCCTTTCCTGGAACCTTATTTGCTTCTAATTGTACATTTAGTGACATCGTTTTTACATCAGGAACATAATAGGAAAATTCCCTTAATGAATAGAGTTTAATATATTCTAATATTTGCTCATCTTCTAACTCAAGATGCATAAAAGGAAATCCTAAATTATGCTTTACATAACCTAGAACTCTACTATCATTTAGCATTTTAATATCCTCATAGGTATAGAAAATCTACCGAACTTTCTTCTAAATATACTCCTGCCATTTCTAAAGCTTTTTTCACAGACTCTTTTGGATAACTTTCGTACATACTCATAATTTTTTCAATTTTCTTTCTTTTCTCAATCATTTCTGTGCTATTTGGGTCATCTAGTTCTTTAGAAATCATTTCAAAGGAAACCAACCTAAGATTCTTACCAACAGTTCGATTTTCTAGTTCTTCTTTAACTACCATATTTAGATATTTGTTCTCAATGTTCCCTATGTTAGGTTCAAAAATTGGAGTATTCATCCTAGCTTTTTCATATATAGTTTTTAAATCTCCACTTATCTTTATAAGATCATCAAAAAGTTCAACAAATCTTTTTCCACCAACTCCTTTCACTCCAGTTACATTATCACCAGGATCTCCAATTACCGCCATAGCTAAAGCTAGGTATTTATCTGGAATATTACAATCGCATTTTAAATATGATGACATAACTTCACCTGGTTTTACAATCTTTTTAGTTTTCATAGATTTGGAGAAAATATATGAATCTTTGGCTATACATTGAAGTAAATCATGATCGTTTGAATAAGTTACATGACCCACTGTTCCATCATAAGGAACTATTTTTCTGCTAAGTAAATAATATGGAATAAAATCAGCTTCAAGATTTTGCAATCTTATCACTCTAATTCCAGGAATCATATTACAAGCACTTTCAATTAGTTGAAAGTTTCTTTGAAGAATCGAATAGAAGAAATCTCTATCTTCTCTACTTAAACCATATAAATCATCAATCCTTCTAGAAATTTTATAAGTCTTGCTAATATTTGTATGATAGTATGAAATTCCGGATTCAAAAAATATAACAAAAGTAGTATCTATACCTCGTTTAAGTCCGTATATCTTATGAAATGCTAGAAATGACATCAAAGATGCAAAAATTGAAGAGTCAATAAATTTGGTTTTTTTTGATTGTTCAACTATATTAACTATAGCGTGTTCCATATAAGTAGTTTGTAATGCATTCTTTAAGTCAATAAAAATATTTAACTTTTTATACTTTCCATAGTTGACAATTTCATCTAAAATTGCGTAGGTAGGATAATAGCTTAAAAGTGACGAAGGGTGCATATATTTTCCTTTACTATATATATTAATTTACTCAAAAGACGATTAGTTGGTTTCTGAGTTGCCCCCTCCTCAGAATACTGACTAACTCGTTATAATTTTCTTTAGAGGGGGCAATTTTTTATGTTTCTTTTAGTAACCTTGATCTACAATAGATTGTAATTTCCAATGCTCCTAATGTTGTTGAAAACTTATTCAAAGCTATATTATCATTAGGTTCTTTATACATTGAAAATTCAATATTTGTATCATGCTCAAATCCAAATGGAATAGTTGGTAGGTTTACAAATGATTTCTCCAATACAATATTAGTAGAAATTCCTTCCATAAGTTTTGCAAATTGATCTTTAGATTGTGTCTGAGCACTAATGTTTGCTTGTTCTCCATCAAGAGTTACTTTGATAGCAGCAACATTATAATTCTGAGTTACAATTCTAATTCTATTTGAAATTGTTGTTGAAAAACTGGTCCTTAACAAAAGATCTTCTTCACTTGTTGAAAAAATATTGCTTAATTCATCAGAAGGAATATACGGATTATCAACAAATGATAAAGTTGGAGCATCAAATCTAAATGTAGAAACGGAATCTGAAAATGAAAAATATCCGTTTTCTCCACCTTCAGCATCAACAACAGTTAAAGCTAAGTCATTTTGATTTGAAAGCAACTTTAATATATCAAGTTTCTTTTTCAAATCTGTTAAAGCAAAACTAATATCTGGAAACATACTAGCTAGATTAACTTCAATAATACAAGACTTATCATTACTTCTCTGTCTTATGAGGCCAGCTCTAATATCAATATCATTAAAAATTGGATCTCTAAAATTTGTAACAAATTTAACAAAATCTTCGAATTGTTCGCTTGACAAACTTAATCTTGTCTGACTCATACAGTTCTCCTTTTCAGTAGACATTTTCTTATTTCTGGATCATGATCCTTATATAAACATTTCACTTTTTTTGTTATTTGTTTAAATGAAAATTGCTGGGTCTTTTCTCCATATTTAGTTCTTACAGCAAGTAATAAAACTGGATCCATTTTTCTCAATAATCGCTTAATTTGAACTATTCTTTTTTGTCTCATTCTTTTTCTCCATTCTCTATTTTTTTAGCAGCAATAACATAAATAAACTTATCCTCTGGAACTTCATTTGATTTTAAATAATCTAATCTTATAAATGTATTTTCTAGAACTTCTACAATGTCCATAACTCTTTCAGCTATGGTTTTAGAACTTGTATCGGTTGAGTTGATTGGTATTGAAAAAATTATTACAACTGCTTGTTCTCCATCTACTTTACCAATTAAAGAACAAACATTATTTCCTCCAATTTTATATAGCTTATCTTTTGAAGCAGACTTACAAAATATATTATAATAGTCTATCTTTTCTAATTCTCCATCATAATTGAGTCCACCTTCAATTGTTGTGTCAAAAATATCTTTTAATTTTTTAATAACATGCTCCATTCTCTTTCTCCTTATATAATAAATTTCTCTGGTGTTACTGGCGTTTCATTAAAATCTTTTCCTGTTTTATTGTAATAAACGGTCAATGAATTTATAATATGTGCATTATATTTTTTTAATTTTCTATACTCTGAAAGTTCAATCCCTCTATCAGATAAAATAACAACATCTGGTCTAAATAATTGTTCATTGAATACAATACTATGTAAAAGAGATTGATATTTTGAAGATAATACAGAAGCATATAATCTCGTATTAAATTTTGTATCTGTTGAGTCATAAAGATACTCTGTAAAGATATCAAATATTCCTTCTGCTAAGATTACAGTATTTGAGTCACGATTCAATCCAGAAAGTTTATAATAATCTAAAAATTGAGACTCACCAACTTTCATTTTAAAAAATCTAAATGTTGCTTTATTGCTAATATTTCTTAGTATTAATGTTGTTTTATTTTCTGTTAAGAATCCAACAAAATTTGCTTGAAGGTAATCCCTCATTCTAAACAATTTTTCATCAACAGCAACATTATTCACTTCTATAAACTTATCAATATCATAAACCAACCCTTTTATAGATGTTGTTGGAATGTTTGGATATTTTAACCTTTGTTTGATATAAACATCTTTTAACATAAACTGGCTTGTATTAAGGGGTGGAGTTATTATTTGTCTCCCTTCTGATATTTTAAGAACTTTTCTTTTCTTAACTATATTTTGAAGTCCTCTTTTATCAACAAAAGTATCAGAAATATCTTTTCCTTCAATTTTCAAAAGGAACTTCTTTAAAATTCCACTTTGTTCACAATTTGCTTCAAAACAATGAAAGATTGGAGCTTCTAATGAAATATATAAATGATAGTGTCCTTTATTCTTTTGATATTCGCACCAAGGACAAACAGTTATTATATTTTTTGAAGTTAATTTTGCATAACCTAAATTCTTCTTTAAATACTCCAAAAAAGAATCTTGATAAATTCCAATCATTTATTTACCACCATTTTCATAGCATTACTTACCCAATCAACATATCCTTTATCATCACAATTTTTACAACCAACACCATTACATATTTTGCAAACATATCCTTGTTCAAGATGTTCATATCCCATAAAACCAACGCCTCTACATTCATCACAAATAGATGACGGGTTCATATCATGAACATCTGTTATTCCTAATCCATTACAACGAACACAAGGAACAATATTTGTTTTATCAAATTCTTCTGGAAAATAATGTCTAAATGTTTTTATTGCTGTATGTAATGCTAAACTTTTACTAATTTGATCTGTGTTTAGATTTTTAGATTTAGTATGCCTTGATCCAACATACATTTCCATTATTTTCCACCCCTGGCAATTTTATATTCTCTCAAGGATTTTATAATAGCAAAAACCATTGCCATGAAATGCATATTTGGAACTAAAGCTTCTTGATGTTCATTCGCTGCTTTATTAACGATTATCTTTGCAGGAACAGGAATCTTATCCATAAAAAATAGATCTGAATAAATATTTCTAAATTCTATATCATGTTCTCCAATAATAGAAATTATTGACTCAACCGATTTTCCTATTAATTGAGGTTGATCTTTTTCAATATAGCTTATAATTTCAACAATTTTTGACATTACAGATTTTTCTATTGTTGTTATAGATCTTTCATCAACTGTTAGTTTTCCATCAGATGATCCTCTTTGCAAAGCATTTACAATCTTTCTAATATCTGGATATAAAGTATTGATTACAAAAAGAACATCTTTTTCAATAAATTTTACAGTCTCTGAATCAAGAATCTTTTTACAATATGTAAATACAAAATCTTTTGGAATTTGAGTGAAAGAATAACTGGTAAATCTACTTTGAATTGGGTCTGGAATCTTTGAAATATAGTTACAAGTAAACATAAATCTTCCATATTCAACTTGATATTTCTCAATTATTCCTCTTAATGAATCAAATCCATCCGGCGTTAATTTATCAGCTTCATCAATAAATACAACTTTATATTTATCTTTTGAGGGTGGGTGCTTTAGGAAAGGTTCAATAACAGAATCTACAAACCCAATACTTCTTGTTTTCTTTGCTGATCCATTAGCCATTAATAAGTTATCGTTTGGATTAAATAATACTCCATATTTTGAACATAATAATCTCGCTAATGTTGTTTTTCCGGATCCAGGTGGTCCAGAAAATAATAAGTTTGGTAATAGTTGCTTTTCAATAATCTTTTTGAAGTCTATTTTATATTGTTGAGGTAAAACTAATTCATCTAGTTTTATGGGTCTATATTTCTCTACCCATAAAGAATCTAAAATTTCGCTCATTCACTACTCCTTTAGCATGTAAAGCATTTTGCATGTTCTAAAATTCCTTTATACATATTCTGTTTATATACATCTTCAACAATTTTATTTTTAGATCCAGCTCTTGCTATTTCAAATGCTTTCTCTCCTGCAACAAAGTTTCCATGTTCATCATGAATAAAAGATTCCATAACATGGAAACTTTTTATTTCTTTGATTTCTTTCAATATTAATACATAGTTAGCAACAACTTCTGGAATAGCTGTTGCATAAAATGAAAAAGCTAAAGATTTTTCTTTTGAATTTACAAAGACTATCATACTTTCAGTTACAAATACGTGATTATCATTATCAATCTCATTGTCAGTATTCACCTGAATATTGTATTCTTCAATTTTGCTTAATACAATCTCAGATAATTTATTCATTTAATATATCCTCCAACATGAATTTATAATTTGTTCTTGGAGTAATATTTCTTATCTATGTTTTATTTTTTGTTTTTGTTGCCCAACTCTTTGTTTCTCTTTTACAACTTCTTTTATTACATGAGTTGCCATTGGGCAAACGCTAACTTTCCATTTTGATTGTGGAAAACCAAAAACTTGACATTTGTCTTCTTGAATAATCCTTTTACAAGGACCTTTTCCTTCAAATAATTGACATCTTTCATCTATTGGATTTCTTATTGGTTCACCTTCTCTTACGAAGGTGAATGTTACAACTGGCTCATCCATATTTCCTCCTAATAAAAATCACTAATAACTAATAATTTTTCTTTTGCTCTGGTTATAGCTGTGTATAACCATCTCTTATAATAATCATCATCCCAATATTGGGATCGTTGTTCAAATACAACAACTTTTTGCCATTCAGACCCTTGTGCTTTATGCACACTTAGAGCATAACCATAGTCAAAAAAAGCAAGACTTGGTGCTCCATAATGTTTAGAAAGATATTTTTTATTTGCTTCAAGTCCTGTTTCAGTCTCCATTGTATATGTTACTTGACCAAAACAAACAGGGCTCATAAAACATTCAAAAAATTTATTTGTTTCATCATTTTTTAAAGTTATTCTATATACTTGATTATCAATTGGATATACCCATTGAACTGTAAATATTTGTCCATTCATTATTCCATAGTCTCTATTATTTTGAAGGCAAACAACTCTTTCACCTGGATATGGAAGTCCTTTGTTTCCAAAACCAAGTCGCACTCTAACTTGATCGTTTAAATAAGCTCTTGTTGTATTAAATCCGCAAAGAATAATAATATTTTCATTAAAGTCTAAGTTATTCCATATTGTTTTACTTTCATTTCGATCCCAAGATATTTTCATTACATCTTTACCAAATATGGTATTTTTTGGAATAACTCCATGTTTTCTTACATGAGCTGATAACTTAATAATCGGAGAGTCTGCAACTTGTCTTTGAATTTCTGTAAGGGTATAATCTGGTTTCTCCATTAAATCCAACTGTTCTCCAATAGGAGGTAATTGTCCATGGTCTCCAACTACTAAAATAGGAATATCGTTACTAATAATATCAGCCCAAAGTTCTTTAGATACCATAGATCCTTCATCTATACATAGATACTTAAAACCTTCTGCTGGATTTGGTTTTCTTCTCCATCTTACAATAACAAAAGCTTTTAAATCTTTATTATATTGAGTTTCTGGTTCATACAAAAAACTATGAAGAGTTCCAACAAAATCTTGATCTGGATAATAAGCTTTATTATCTTGAAGTTTTGTTTTTAGAACACTAGATGCCTTTCCCGTGAATGTGCAAAATGCGACACAAGCCCAAGGCATAACTTTCATAGCTTCTTCTCGAATTTTGGTAATTAGAAATGTTTTTCCTGTTCCAGCATATCCACCAACAATAATTAATGGTTTTCTAAATGTAGAAGTAAAAAAATCATTTATCACATTTTTCTTTACTATTTCTTGCTGTTCTGTCAGCATAAAAACCTCCATNANTTTTTGTTCTCAATAATTAATATATATAGTTTTATCTTTTTTTTCCTGGAACAAATTTTAAAAATGAAAGGAGAATACTATATGGATCCTTCTGAAATAGCTGCTCAAAACGTTATTAATCAAATGACTGGAGGAAGTAGATCAAATGAAATTCCAACAGCTCTTAGTAAGTGCTCACAATGTGGTCTTTTACATCCTACTTTAAAACCAGGGGAAAGATGCCCAGGTGCTAAAGTTAACCTTCAAGGAATAACCAACGATGAAGTATCACAATTTCTAGCAAATTTGAAGAACATTTTATTAAATAATATTGAAAAGAAGAATATTAGAAATCCAAAAAAATTGTTTCAAGATGTAATTTTAAAGGTGAATGATGTAGTGACTAACTTTAAGGATGAGTGAAATTTATGATTCAACCCAACAAGTTTTTGAATTTTATGATGTGGTATGTTTCTGAAAAAGAATGTGGTAAAGTATCTGCAAAAGAACGAAAGGCATTAAACGTAATATCATATTTGAATAAAAAAAAGAAGTTAGATATTGCATTAGCAATTGATATTGTCTCAAATAAATATGAACTAAATAAAGATTCTTTACATAAGAACTTTAGAAAAAGGCAATCTTATATTTCAGCATCTAAAAAAGTTTATCCAAAATTTTCTAACTTGTTGAAAGAAGGAAATAGTAAACCAAAAAAATTATGCGAATGTGGTTGTGGTCAAATTGTAAAAAATAATAAAAACAGATTTATAAATGGACATAATGTATCAAATAGACCAATCGAACAAAAACAACTATATGCTCAGAAAATGAGAGAAGCAAAAGCAGAAAAAAGACAATCTTTATCATCTCTTTAGGAAATTTAGGATTTGACACAGTATTATTTCATTTTAATATAAATTGAACAATTTATAATTTTCTAAAAGTCTTCATTTTATATTCTTAAATTTTAACCTATGACCTCTTCCTGCTTCAACCCTTCGGCCTAGCGGCCTAGGGTTTTCAGCAGAGGTCGAGACTAGCATTTCAGGTTTTAATAGATTAAATATTTTTCAAATGGAACAAATTAATAATAGAAGAGGTTTGAAAGGAGATTCAAATGGTAGAGAATGAAACTATATGGTTTTCGCAGATGTTGTTATATTACAAAGATAAAAATTATGGAACAGATGGTCAATTAAGACTAAGTATTTCTAGTAATACTCAAGATTATAAATTCTTTAACCCTCCAAATTTAAGTATTTCAATTTCAACTAACTATCAAAAAAATTTCAATCTTCCTGTATATGAGGCAAGTGCATTATTAAAAGCATTTGAAGAAGCATTATCAAATAAATCAGAAAAAATCGAAGTTCAAAGAAGAGATTCTAAAGGAACAATTCTTTATTTCAGCGTTGGAGCAGATACTTCAACAGGAGAAAAATTAGTTTCTGTTCAAATAAGAAGTAACGAAGCTGATTTTACAAAAGTAGTTGTTCCATTAAAACCAATATTTGAAGTATTTCTAAAAGCATTAAGATATTTTGTAGATAAATATTTTGATATTTGCTCAACTCTATTAGCAAAAAGTATTGATTCAGATATTCATTTATTAACTCAACAATTACCAGGATTAATTAAAGGAATATCAGGACAGATTATTTCAACAAGTTCTATACCTACAAAAAGTGAATTTATTGCTGCTTCTAAAACAGAAACGACTATTAAAGATCTAGATAATTTTCTAGGTCCAAATATGGAAAATATAAAAGTTGCAGAATTAGATATTGAGAAAAAAGAGCAAGTATATAAAATAGACAGCAAATTTGTAACAGATATTTTAAAGAACGATTTATCGACATTAGAGAATATGCTAAGCAATCATGTATTACAAGAAAATCCAATTGCGAGTATTATTGAAGACGTTAAGAAAAATTATAGTAGTAAAAATGAAGATTTTATATTATTGCCAGATGTTAAAGATATAGAACTAAGATCCATGTTTTATATAAGCAAACTTTTATATACAATAGCTTACCAGAAATATTATTATAATCAAGAGGTTATTCCAATTAGTGTTCCTATATTAAAATATAATCCAACAAAGAAAACAGAAGATAATGTTTCAATTGCTATGAATTTATTTGTATTAGGAGCATATATTAGAACTCTAAGAAGAAGATTAGAAACAAAAATATCTGATAGTTATGAAAATAAATCTGTATTCTATTTATCTTTTAGATGTTTCTTAGATCCTTTTATTTTTTCATTTATTGGTGATATTGAACATTTAAATTCAGTATGTGTTCCGTATTATTTGTATTTTAATAACATTGGAGTATTTAACAAATATAAACAACTATTAAAAGAGAATGGATGTCCAGATATAACAGAAAATGATATTGTATCATATGCAACAGAAGTTATGGAAAAAGGAGTAATGAAAAGTAGGAACATTCTTGATCTTCATGAACATCTAAGAAATATCGAAGTTGTTAAGTTGACAACCAAGAATGAATTTACTTTAGAACAAATTATAAATGAGATTATACCGTTAGAGGTATTTATTGCATTAGGAAGAGATATAACAAATGAAGTATATTTGAACGAATTTGTGAAAGAACATAATATTTCGAGTGAAATTGTTCAATTTTTTATTGGAAAAAAGAAGAAATCAGCTCCTAAAAAAGATGAAGAAAAACCAGCAAAAAGAGATTCAAATTTATTAAGGTTTATGAAAGAAAAGGAAGCAGAGATTCCAGGAAAATATAGATCTGATTTTCAAAAAGTAGTTGAGGCACTTGGAACAAAAGCTTTTGATTTTAAATCCTTTGATTTTCAATATATAGAATTTGGTGATAATGTTATTAAAGCTCTATATAATTGGAACCCTCCAAATGACTCAAGAATAATTACAGATTATAGCTATTTTTGCGAAAAGATCAAAGATGAAATTATGAGTAAAGAATCTATTTTAGCATCAATAAGTATTGAAGAGAAAAAAGATAACGGATGGGGAATGTTATTAGAATAAGGAGATATTGAATGTCATTGAAACTAGGAAAAGCATTTGATAGAAGTTATGGAATAAGACTACCATTCCTTAATGGATATTATGATATTGGAATATTTTTCAATAAAAAATCTACATTCTTATTATTTAGTGTAGAACAGTCACTAAAAGATGTTGAAGTTAGTGGCGTAAGAGTTAATATGTTTAAAAATATTGAGTCGTCGAAATTTTGTGAAACATTTTTAGAGCTTCATAACTATAGAAAAGAAACTTTAGATATTCTAAATCAATTTAAGTGTATTAGACCAGAATATCATCATGAACTATCATTTTTAGCAAATGAAACTATAAATCTAGCAAAGATTGATATAGATGAAGATAGATCAGTATTTGATTGTTTAAATATTTATGCGTTCACATTAAATGCATATGTAAACGAATTTATTTTTGTTTTAGCAGAAAGACAGAATATTGTAAAGATGCTAAATAGAAAAATGGTTAGGACTAGTGGGCTTCAAATTGCTACTAGTAGATCTATTAGTATGCTAAATGATTATCATAAAGAAAGACTTATATCGGGAAAAGAGGGATTAGAGATAAGATACCCAACTCAGGAGATTATAAGATTAGATGAGGAAAAATAAATGGCAAATTGGGAACCAGTAGAGTATAATCGTGAAAGGAGTATGCATTTTTTCATTCACAATGTTTTCGCGAATTTTTATAAAGATACTCTAGATTATTTATCTGCTTGTTTATATCCAAGATTTGAACAAACAGTAGTTGGAACTTATGAAAAAGCTATTGAGTATTTAAGAAAAAAATCTCAATTAGGAAGAGAATCGGAACTACCAGATACTCCAGTATTAATTTTAAATCCATCTGGAGAGTTTGAGTTAGCTGATGCTATAGCAGGTGGTCATCAGTTGTGGAGGTTTCCATTTTTAGCACCAGGCCTTGGTAGAAGATTTTATCAACCTGTTTATCAAGATTCAAATATGCAAGTTACTGTAGGATTTGTTAGAATCCAAGGCGATATTGATTTGTTGATGTTATTAAATAGTATGTATGAGTATCTTGATTTAAAGATGATGCTTCTACAAGTTTTTGGTGGTTTAGATAGGTGGATCTATCCTAGATATTTTAATACATTTATTGTTTTGCCTCCAGAGATTGCTAATTTTAGATACAATAACGAATATACAGGATTAAATTATAGAATTGATTGGTCGAGCGCTGGAGCATATAGAGAGATTTTAAAAACAACAAATATTAATGAGCTTGTGCTTCCTGCTGAAATCAAACCTATTTATAAATTAACTGGTTTTAATGATGCTAGTATTAGATTAGGAGGAATTGATAAGCTTCCTGATTGGAGACTTGGTGCAACTTTAAAATATGAAATTGAGTTGCCATGTTGGTTAATAATCAATACAGATTATATAGTTCAACATATACATGCTGAAGTTAGAGCTGGATCAAGTTATTCTGTTTATGATTATGAAGTTCCTACAAATAGATTTGCTAGAGATATTCATTATTGGTGGGGAGCCGATACTACTACAAATGAACCAGATATTGAAGTTTTAATCGGCGATTCTACTTGTGCAGAAGGTCCTGATATAGAATATATGATGAATACAAGATATTATCATGTTGTAACAGCTGGGGAAGCAGCATCTACTGTAGATGTAACTATATCAATACCTGAAGAAATAACTGATGAAAAACTACTAATTATAAATAGTAGGTATGGTGAAATGAGTTACGGAGATCATTATGTTTTAACTAATAGTGGTAACTCTATTAAGATAAAAATAGATAATGTTGAATTAGTTGAGGGTATGGTAATTGAATTATACGTATATAAAAAATTAGGAGCACCATAATGAATATAAGACAACAACTTGAACAATTTTTTGGGCAAAAAGAACCAGAAGTTGTAATGAATGTTGCGGCAGCAGTTATTGTAAAAGAAATGAATGGAGAAAAATATATTTTGTTGGTTCAACGAGCTAGAGAAGATCATTGGCCAAATTTTTGGGAATTTCCAAGAGGAAAGTGTGATAAACCTATTGGAGAAAGTATATTGAAATGTGTTAAAAGAGAAGTTAAAGAAGAAACTGGGTTAGATATAATTACTGGAGATGTAGTTGATATATATGAATATGTGGCGGATCAAGGAAAAAGACGATCAATCTGTCATAATATTTTATGTAAAATGGAAGATGAAAATCAGAAAATAAAGCTATCTAAAGAACATCAAGATGCTAGATGGATTAATGGATTTGGAATGATTGAGTTATTTCTTTTGCCAGATCAAAAAAGAGTAATCGAAAAAGTATTAAATAGACAAGATTCTATTGTTTCATATCCTGAAAGTAAAGAAATTAAGCAAGTTAAAGAGAGTTGGAGAAAATAGGAATGGTTATTCTAAAGATAAAGGAGAAAGGATATTATGTTACTATCCCTGGAATTACTCCTTTTAGAACACCCGCTGAAGTAGATATTACATCAATAGGGTTACCAATAGTAGTATCAACTTTACATTCAAACGGAATTGATAAGTTTGAAATAGTTTCTGATACTCCTGGTAAGAAAGCTAGTTATACACAAAAAGACTTTGCTATTTTTAAACATGATGATAAAAAAGATGAAAAATATGAAAGTTTAACAACACAATTAAATGAAGTTAAAGGAATGCTTTCAAAATTATTAGAAAGAAATGTAAATGAAAAAAGGGAACAAATTATTGAAAGGATTATTGAAAGAAGGTCTGATAGTCCTGTTGTTGAAGAAATTGATGATATGTTTATTCCTACTATAAATATTGGTGATGGAAAGATTAAAACAAAAACAGAATCTATCAAGAAGAAAGAGGATATTTTTGATAATGTGGATTTGTTAAGCAAATTAAGTGGAGGCAATAAAAAATGAACGATAAAGCGAAAGAAGAACAAGCAACACCAAAGAAAAAAGAAGATGTTGTTTGTATAGGCTTAGATTGTGGAACTATGCATTTAGTATGTGCTAGATCTGATACTCCAGATTTCAAAATAACAAGGAATGTGTTTTTGCCTGTAGATAAAGATAATGTTCAATTAACCGAAATGAGTGAAATAAGTTATGTTGAAAGTGGAGATGGTGATCTATTTATTATCGGTTCAGATGCTTTTAAATATGCTAATATTTTTGGTCATGAAGTTTCAAGACCAATGGAAAAAGGATTAATTTCTCCAAAAGAAATTGCTGCTATCGATGTTTTAACTCTAATGATAAAAGATTTGATTGGAGACGTTAAAGGCAAAGAAGCATATTGTTCATATTCGATTCCTGCTGAAGCTATTGACGAAGGACGTTCTGTTACATATCACGAAAATGTATTTGCTAGGATTTTGAGCAATTTGGGCATCAATTATACTGCTGTAAATGAAGCTATGGCAATTGTATATTCAGAATGTGCCGCAGAGAAATTTAGTGGTATTGGTATCAGCTTTGGTGCTGGTATGGCAAACGTAGCAGTTGCTTATAAAGGAGTTGAAGCTCTAAAGTTTTCAACAGCTAGAGCAGGAGATTGGATTGATTTTAATGCTGCTCAATCGTTAGGAATGATTCCTAATAGAGTTACTAGCATTAAAGAAAAATATATGAAATTTTCTGGTAGTGTTGAAGTTAAGAACAAAAATACAAAAAGAGTTTTGGAAGCTTTATATTATTATCACAAAGCTCTTATTGAGTATACAGTAAAGAAAGTAATTGAGGAATTTAATAAAAAAGTAAATATAGAAGTAGATGAAGCGATTCCAATTGTTATTTCTGGTGGAACAAGTATGCCAGAAGGATTTACTGAATTATTTAAAACAGTAATTTCTGGATATGAGTTGCCTTTTGAACTATCTGAAATTAGAAGAGCAAAAAATCCTCTAACCGCTGTTGCAAATGGATTACTAATTAGAACTATGTCGGATGTTAAAGGAATGAAGTAATTAGGAGGTTTGTTATGAATATTAGACTTGAAATTTCAGATTTTTTTCAAAGGAATAAAAATGAACTAGAAGAGGTTGGTGCTTTTGGAATGAATCTGGATAAAACTTTAGATAAAATGCATAAACATCCTTTAAAAGCTGGTGCTGCAATTGAATTGAAAAGAGCAGCAATAAAGGCGCATCGAGTGGGAAAAGCTATAAGTTCTACAGCAGGAAAAGTTGCAGATTATTTTAAAAAATAAGATTTAAAAGTAATTAGGAGGTTGTTATGCCTAAAGAAAGTTTTGAGACCTTTAATAAAAAGGTTAAAAGAGCTCATAAAATTTTAGATATGTTGCTGAATGAAATAGCTGCTCAAGAAGATACGTTTATTGAATTATATGGTCATCCAAATCAATTACGAGTAACAACTACTGTTGATGTTGATGGTAAGGAAAATGTTGAACAACCAAATCAACTAGATAATTCTAAAAAATCTGTTAATGTTATTCAACATGTTCCAAAAGAACCAGATGATTTACTTAAAGATATTAGAAAACAACTAAGTGAAATGGATATTGATGAAGGTCTTAGAAGGTGGGTTGGAAGAAAGATTTTTAGTAATAAAAGAATGAAACATGCTGCTATTGGTGCTGCTATTGGAACTGCAGCAGGATTAGCAACAGGTTTTGCAGGAGCATATAAACATTGTAAGGAAAAATCTGGTGGAGATTCTGAACAAACTAAACAATGTTTAAAATCAATTGCTGCTAGATTTAAAAATAAAGTTAAAGGAGTAAGAAAATGACCAAGATAAGAGAAGAGTTTAATAAATGGTTTAATGAAGTATTCTTTGCCGGTCCAGAACTAAAGAAAGTTCTTGCTTCTTCATTAGCTAAAGATAATGCAAAAAGACTAGCAATGATTGCGAATAAAGCAAAAGGATTAGCGGGTAAAAAATAATAATCGAAAGGATTTCTAAATGCTTTTTGAACAACCGAATACTAGATTATGGAATGATCGAGAAACAAAACCTATTAAAAAATTATCAATACCAAAGATACGAGAATTTGGATTAAAATTTGAAGATATAAAAGTTGTAAATACTCTTGAAGATTTAAAAAATTCTCCTCCTAATATTGTTATTGCTGAAGCTGTGAAAGACTTTAGTTTTGTTCAAAATTGGTTTAAAAAACAAAGTCTGAAAAAAAGAAATAGATATGTTTTAGGTCTTGGAGCATATCAACAACTAGAGTTTGATGCAAGACTTGGTCATAGATTAATGAGGCCATCACAATTAAAATTTAAGAATCTATATAGACCATATAATGGGGAAGATGTAACTGGTAAAAGACTTCTTGTGTTTAGAACAGGAGGTGTTGGTGATCTTCTTTTTATCCAACCAAATCTTCGTTATTTAAAAGAAAAATATAAAGATTGTAAAATAGCATTTGCTTGCGGTCCGCAATATCAACCTATGGTTGAAAATTGGGATTGTGTTGATGAAGTTTTGGATCTTCCTTTTGCATTAAGCGAACTGACAAGATCTGACTATCACGTTTTATTTGAAGGTGTTATAGAAAGATGTAAGCAAGCTGAAAGAGAAAATGCTTATAATCTATTTTCTAAATGGATGGGTCTTAATTTACCTGATGAATTATTAATTCCTAAGCAAACAGCAAAACCAGATAAAATAGCTGAATGTCTTAAAACTTTATCTGGTAGAGATTTTAAACATAACTTTATTTTAATGCAATTGAGAGCTAGCTCTCCTATAAGAACACCAAGTCATCAATTCTGGATTAAACTAATAAATGAGTTAAATAAAAGAGGTCATTATGTAGTTATTACGGATAATCCAAGACAAGATGAACAAGTAGAAAAATTTGTTAAGATGTTGGATAAACCATCTATGAACTTGAATTATTCTGGATATTCAATATCAATTGATTATTCAATAGCTATGACTAAATTAGCTAAATGTACATTGACCACAGACTCAGCATTTGGTCATATTGCTGCTTCATTAGATGTTCCTTCATTTGGTATTTATGGCCCATTTCCTGGTTTTATAAGACTAAAAACTTATAAAAAAGCTGGGTGGATAGATACTAAAAGATCTTGTGCTCCATGTTTTTTACATGGTCATACTCCATGCAAACATTCTGACAAGGGAGGTTATAGTCTTTGTTATGAAGAATTAGATATTAATGATGTTGTGAATAAATTTGAGGAGTTTTTGCATGATAAAAATATTTCTAACAGTTAGAAATAGATTGGCAATGACTGAAAAATGCATTGAAGCATTAAAAAGGCATTCTACTATACCCCATCAAATTTATGTTTATGATAATAGCACAACTTATTTACTAGAAGAACATTTCGACTTCTTTTCAAATTTATATAAGACTGGTACTATAGCTCAAGTTACTTTTACATCTGACGCTTCAACATTTAATGCTTTTAGTAAAGCTGTTGCTTGTAATATGTTTGGATTGCAACATGAGCAAGATCCACAGAAGGATAGTTGTTCCTTTCTTCTTTTTTTGGATAATGACATTATTGTTACTCCTAAGTGGGATGAAAAATTAAGAATTTCGTGGAAGTTTGTTCAAAAGACTAATTTGAATAATATTAAAGTAATTGGACAACTACCTGGTGGAATAAAAGATAGAAAAGAAGAAGTAGAGTTTGGGGAAATAAAAGGAAGACTTGGAAGATTAGGAGGTTCTGCTCTTTGGAGTGTTAGACCAAATTTCTTTAGAGAAGTTGGATTCCTTCCTCTTAAAAACTTAGTTGGTTTACACAAACAACATGACCAGATGTATTGGAGATTACTTGAGAAATGTTCAGGTGGAAAGCCATACATTATGGGAATAAATCAGAAGCTTGGTATTCATTGTGGAAAATTTGCTGGGTCTGTTTGTAATAGATTAACAAGAATGAATAGAGATCCAAAAAAGTTAGCGTTTATTAAATTTGAAGAAAGTGAGGAACATATTAGAGGTCTGACATTTGAACAATTTTATAATGAAGTTGTTGATGATAAAACTCTAATTAATGACTGGTGATGAAAACTTCTAATGCTATTTTATTAGGACCATGTGTTGGAGAATTTTATTGGGAGTGTGGTCGATTTGCTCCATTATTATCGCATATGGTTCATAAAAAATATCGTAATAGAAATGATATTACGTATATAGTTTTGACAAGAGAAGAGAGATTTGATTTATATGGAATGAACGCGAATATTTTGATTCCATTAAGAATTCCTGGTGATTATGAAGATAAGTTTCCTGATTGTTATAGATTGAATGGGTTAGGGTTTGAACAGTATAAATCAATAGCTGATAAATTCTATAAGCATTATAAAGAGAACTATAATATTATTCAACATATATATCCAGATATTAGAAAACCAGCATTTACTAATAAGAATCAGTTTAATATTAAAGAGATGTATTACAAATATTTTCCAAGAAAAGAGAACTATGATTTAGTAAATGAATACCTTCCAAAAGAAGGACCACCAATTGTTATCTTAGCTTCAAGATTGAGAAAAGGTTTTAAAAGAAACTGGAAAGGTTGGCCAGAATTTTATGATGTTTTATCTGAAGATAAAGAATTAGTGAAACGATTTAGATTTGTTATTTGTGGTAAACCAGGAGAATATGTTCCTGATGAAAAGGACAGGTTTTATGATATGAGCAAAATAAAACTTGGATCATCTTCATCTTATGCTGGTTTATTATTAGTGATTATGGAAAGAGCATTTTTTACTTTTGGTTCGCAAAGTGCAATACCAAATATTTCTTTGTTATATGGAGTTGACGTATTGGAGTTTGGGCATCAAAAGCAACTACATACAGTAGTATATAATCACTTCAAAACACCAATTACATTTTTTGAAGATAGAAAATATGATAGCTCAGTTCGGGTAATGTGTAATAGACTAAAAAAGTTGTTAATAAGAAAGGAGAATGGTGATGGCAGCAAATCTATGGTTATCAACTAATGAAAGAAGGATTCAAGGTATTAGAAAATTTCTTGTTGAAAGTTCATTTCAGGATTCAGATATTAAGACTGAAATAAAAGGGATTTTGATATTGTTAGATCAGTCTCTTGGTGAAATTATAAAACTTCAACGAGAAGTTGACCATTTGAAAACAGAAAATGCTTCTCTAAAACCAAAATAGGGTTAGTGGTGAAAAAACCGAGAATAACTTTAGCCGGACCTTTTGTTGGTGAATTATTTTGGGAGTTGTTTAGGTTCGCTCCATATATAATTAACTTAAAAAAAGAGAAACCTGCAAAATTAATTGCGGTTTTTACAAGACCAGAGAGATTCGATCTTTATGGTAAATACGCAAATTTTTTGATTCCTTTGCGTATAAAAGAAGATAATATAGAAAATCAAGATTGTTTTAGATTGATTGATTTTAGGAAAGAATTATATTATAGTATGATTATGTTATTTCAAGATAAGTATAGAAAAGAGTATGTTATTGAAGATCATTTTTATCCTGATATTGGATGGAGATACAATTTAAAGTGGCAATTTCCAAGAGATAAAATGGATTATGATTTTAAACCAAGAAAAGAAAACTCTGATATAGCAAAAGAAATTGTTAGTGATTTTGAGAAGATAGTTTTGATTGATAGTTTAAATGGTGAGAATATAGATTTTTTATACAATAGAGGTTATGCTTCTATTAATATTAGAACTATTCCTGGATTTTGTAAAAATAAACAACAGGATGTTTCATTTATTGGTTGCATAATTGAGTTAATAAAACGATGCGAGTTTGTTGTATCAAATACAACTACTGTTTTAGGAAGATTATCATTATTATTAAAGAAACCTTTAATGACTATTGATGAAAAAATTGATCTTGATTCTTTAAACTTAGTTAATCCACTAAAAACTAAAGTTATTGTGTGTAATAAGCTTGAGAAAGGTTTAAATGATTATGAGAATAATTTTCGATCTTAGGAATGTCGGTCTTGGGAATAATGGGGGAAGTTCTACTTTAGTTAAATCCGGAAATACTCTTTTGGAACTTGGTAACGAAGTATTTTTTATTGACTCAATGAAGAATAAACATACATGGACTAAACTTAATTGTGAACATATTATTATAAAAAATGAAAAAGATATTCCTGACGCAGATGCAGTTATAGCAACAGGATATAAGTCAGTATTTTCTACAAGTTCTTTACCAGATAGATGTGGAAAAAAGTTTCATTGGATAAGAGGATGGGAAACTTGGAAATTTCCTGAAGATATTATTGTATCTAGAATTTTAAAAACACCAACTAAGAAAATTGTTAATAGTTTGTGCTTACAAAATAAACTTTCAAAATTTGGTTTTAGTTCAGATATTGTTAGACCTGGTTATGATTTTGATGAAATCTATCCAATGAATATTAGAAGGAAAACCGAGAATATAGTTTTAGGTGGTTTATATAGTGTAAGACCAGATCAAAGAAAAAGAAGTGAATGGTTATTTGAAGTTTTTAGATGGTTTAAAACTAAAGGTTATGATGTTGAATTGTGGTTATTTGGAATTGATAACAACAATGTAAATTCGACTAAAGTTACAAAATTTTATAAGAATCCAGAAAAATCTGACAAGAACTATTTGTATAATATGGTTGATATATGGTTAGCTACTTCTGAACTAGAAGGTTTGCATATAGTTCCTGCTGAAGCTATGATAACAGAGTGTCCTGTTGTTGGAACTAATGCTGAAATGGCAGGAACTTCAGATTATTTGATTAATGAGAAAACAGGATTGATTTCAGAAAATAATTTGCAAGATTTTTTAATGAAAGTAAAAAGATTAATTCATAATGAAGAATTGCGAGTTCAATATGGTAAAAATGCAAGAATTAAAATTTTAGAAATAGGAAATAGAAAAGAAAATATGATGGAAATGGTGAAGGTATTAGAAAAATGAAAATTTTTCAAGTTGATGAAATTCTTAATAAATTAGAGAATTGTATTGTTTATAGGAAATCATTTTCGGTTATTAGATTTGGTGATGGGGGACTTAAGTTTATTTGTTCTCTTTTAGAAAGAGATAATGAAGAGTTGAGTAATATCGTTATGAAAGAAGGGTTACCGGTTGATAAACTTGTTGAGTTTTTTGAGTTGTGGGGTTATTATGCTAGAAAAGCAGACTTTATTGATTGTCCAGAAGTTTATTTTGATGGAACTTTTTGGTCAAGAGTTAGATCTGAAAATAGGAAAATGAGTAAAAAAACCCAAAGAAAACTATTGAACTGGAAATCTATTTATCACTCTGCTGAGTTTGATAATGATAACTATTGTAATCCAGAATTGAATTATTTATCAATTCTTCGTAGAGATGGAAAAAGAAATTTGCTTGATATAATGAGGAAAAGGAAAATTTGTCTTATTACAACTTTTCCTGAAGTTAGATATAAGTTATCTGAATATAATATTGATATTATTAAAATTGTTGGTCAATATGAACGACAGTATGATTGTTCATTTGAAGAAGTTACAAAGAGAATAAATGAAAATAGTCGTAAATATGATTTGTGGTTAGTAGCAGCTGGTGAAATTGGAAGGATTTATTCAGGAATGATTAAAGAGAATGGTGGTAGATCTTTTGATCTGGGATTTGTTATAGAGTTTTGGTTAGGTCAAGATATTCATCCAAGATTACAATTGTTTGTTGAGAGAGATATAAATAATCCTCTTGAGTTAAGATTAACTACTAAAGGAAAGAAATATGAGGAATATATTTAATGGATAAGATTGATATTACAATGACAGCTGTTTTGAGACCAAAAATATTAGCAAAAACCTTAAATAGTATAGTTACAAATGTTGTAGATGATATAGATAGATTTAGATTAATTATTAATATTGATCCTGTTGGTCAAGATATTAAACCTTCTAGAGTTATTGATATAGCGAAAAGTTATTTTAAAGACGTGGTGTGGAATGTTCCAGGATCTCCATCTTTTCCTTTAGCTGTTAAATGGGTTTGGTCTCAAGCGACAGCTCCATATATTTTTCATTGGGAAGATGATGTTTTAATTTTAAGAAAAATTGATGTTAATGATATGATTGCAATTTTGAATAAATATGAAAGACTATCGTCATTAAGATTATATCGAGGAGCTGTTCCAAAAAAGAAAACTATTCATACTTTTGCTTGTAGGTGGAAATATAATGCTGATGGTTTTTATTTAGCAAATGATTGGAAAAAACAATTTGGTTTAAATCCAATTTTAATAAAGAAAGAATTTATTGACCAAGCATTACCTAGAATGAGAGATGACACAAATCCAGAAAAACAATTTCGATTTTCACAAGCATATATGAGAAAAGTAATAAAGAATTGGCAATATGGTTTATATGCGAAACCAGGTGATGGAAGAATGGTCGATGGACGACAAGGTCAAGTATGGAAAAATAGAATGAATTTTAGTAAACCAGAAGGAGCTACTTTTACGAAATGGGTGAAAGGATAGGAGGAAATATGGAATTGTTTGTTGTTGGTAAAATTAATCGTGAAAATTATCTTGAGTGGGAATTTATGGGTGTTTTTGACGAGAGAGAAAAAGCAGAAGAACATTGTTTGGATGATAGATATTTTGTTGGGCCTTGTAAGTTAAACGAATTTACTGGAGAAAAGAAACAAGATTGGCCACAAAGTTATTATCCTAAGCGAGGTAAAACATGGGACTCATTGAACAAAGATATTCTAGCGTCTTAGAAATTGGTTTAGAATTAGGAAAAACCTGCTCTGCATTACAATTAGAAGATAATTGTTTAACGTTCGCAAGAAGTGAAAAGTATTTAAAATCAATAGGCGAAACAGAAAAAGAGAATGTTCATGTTATTATTCCTGAATCTTTAAAGTTTGCTGCAATTGAAATATTACCTGATACAATTACTACTCATTTGGTTAAAAAAGAAGATAATATCGAATATGTATTTACTTATATTCATAATGAGATTAATAAAGATAGAGATCCAAAACCAAACGTTATTGGAAAAAATGTTAATATTCATCCAACTACAGTTATTGGGGTTCATGGAAATACGTATTGTGTTTGTCCAGATGGTAGTAAATTAAATATGAAACATATGGGAAATGTAGTTATTGAAGATAATGTTGATGTTGAAGCATTATGTGTAGTTCATAGAGCTGGTATGACTTCAACTATAATTGGAGAAGGTAGTAAGGTTTGTGTCAAAGTTAATTTTGGTCA